>Ga0079224_100007589_pt1 | contig 14587 bp, 15 predicted proteins | sample Stecom2015_FD_80414 | JGI IMG/M metagenome (GOLD analysis project Ga0079224, IMG submission 80414) | Agricultural soil microbial communities from Utah to study Nitrogen management - Steer compost 2015 | ecosystem: Environmental > Terrestrial > Soil > Agricultural land | place: USA: Utah...
ACAGACAACTTTACGAGCTTGATGGGCATCAGCATTCCATTGAGGTAGCTCAAAGCGACAAAGAGAGGTGGATAACCGTCAAACTCGGGGTTCCCCATCAATATCTCCTCCTTCTATACGCTCTTGTCAGGCAACAATACCAGCTTGCGCCCCCTAAAGATCTTTTATCCACAGCACTACGCTGCGTCGAGGGGGGATAAGATCGTTTCGAGGCAGGGATGTGCGTGTAAGTAGGATAACCCTGCCACACACATGACTGTACACAATACATTGAGGATGCTAAGTGACGTATATACTGCCCTCAATGGCGCGAAGACCAACGACAAAAAAGCTTAGTCGACCATACACATCGTCAAATACCCCCGCAAGATGTCCAAGAAGCCCGGCGCCAAGCGAAAATACTACGACGACAAGGCCAAGTAGTCCCTCAAAACAACAAGAAATAGGTTTTCTAAAAAGGTCGTCGAGCACTGAAAAAACTTGCTATTCCCCCCTTATCAGCGATTATCTTCTTTCAAAAACGCCGCTAATTTCCCAACCGCAATCGCCCGATGGCTAATTTGATTTTTCTCTTCGGGGCTCATCTCCGCAAACGTTTTATCATACCCTTCGGGGATAAAAATAGGATCATAACCAAACCCACCCGAACCTCGGCGTTCATGAATGATGCGTCCCTCGATACTTCCCTCAAAGAAATATTGCTGTTGGTCTAGAAAAAGCGAAATTACCGTTCGAAAACGTGCCGTCCGTTTCGGATTATCCCCTAACCTAGATAATACCAGATCAATATTTTTTTCCATATCACGTGAACCGGAATAGCGGGCGGAATAAACACCCGGCTCTCCGTTAAGGGCATCTATCTCCAACCCAGAGTCGTCGCCGAAACAATCCAGCCCGTATTTATGGAAAAGATAGTCCGTTTTCTGTTTTGCATTCTCCTCAAAGGTCACACCGGTTTCGGGAATATCATCCGAACAACCAATATCCGTTAAAGATTTTATACTGAATTTATCCCCAATAATAGCTTGTACTTCTTCAAGCTTATGGGTGTTGTTCGTTGCAAATACTAATGCCATGTTTTTGTTGTTAGACAAGGTTAAGAGGTTAGGATTTTTTAACTCCTTACGTCCCAATAAACACTTTAAACTCATTCCAGAATAGCCTTTTCTTTTGCATGTCAGCAAACATTTCCTCGAAGCTAAAGGTATTGAAGACCGTTGCTACACGACCTTTCATATAGGAGTTATGTGCAATTTCGGGAAGCTTGAGTGAGATAGGTTCTACACCAAGCAAGGTAATCTTAGTCGGTTGAAAAAACTGCATGATCCGCTTGAAATCATTGGGATTATGCGAATTTGCAAGGTTGACGACCGCAACATTTTCAAACGACAGATTAAGCGCGCCCAACGTTTTTACAAAAGCATCCTGGGCCTGTGGTGAAAAATACGGAAAATCGGGGTAACGTAAGATAAAGAGGACACCTGTAGATTTATCGCCTTGATATATAAATTCTTCTGCTTCTTTTCCACTTGCATCATCCTTTATATTGCCGACAGATGAAACCATTGCCTCCTCTTTCTCCTTCGGAAGGAAAAGAGTTTCCGATAGAAGAGCTTGAAGTGCAATGGGATTATCTGTTTTTAAATGACTCATAGGTTGGAAAGATCCACTAATGCCCTAAAATATAAGAGAAAATCAACGGTGCTACGATCGTCGCATCAGACTCCACCACAAACTTAGGTGTGTCTATATCTAATTTACCCCAAGTAATTTTCTCATTAGGGACAGCACCCGAATACGAGCCATAAGAGGTTGTTGAATCTGATATCTGGCAGAAATAAGACCAAAAAGGCACATCTTCCCATTCTAAATCTTGATACATCATCGGTACGACACAGATAGGAAAATCACCCGATATACCACCTGCAATCTGAAAGAATCCTACACCTTTACCTTCTGAATTGGCACGGTACCATTCTGTTAAATAGATCATATATTCAATACCCGACTTCACCGTACTAGCTTTTAAGTTACCTTTAATCACATTGGCCGCAAAGATATTTCCAGTTGTCGAATCTTCCCAACCGGGACATACGATCGGTAGATTTTTCTCTGCTGCTGCCACAATCCACGAATTCTTCGGATCAATTTCATAGTATTGCTCTAATACCCCCGAATTCACTACTTGGTACAAAAATTCGTGCGGTAGATAACGTTCACCTTTTTCTTCTGCGGCATGCCAAACATCTTCCAAGTGCTTCTGTAAACGACGAAAGGCTTCTTCTTCCGGAATACAGGTATCCGTTACGCGGTTATAATGTTGGTCTAACAATTCGCGCTCTTGCTCCGGCGTCAGATCACGATAATTGGGTACACGCTTATAATGTGAATGAGCCACCAGATTCATCACATCTTCCTCCAGATTCGCACCAGTACAAGAAATAATATGGACTTTATCTTGACGGATCATTTCCGCCAGTGAAATTCCTAATTCGGCTGTACTCATCGCACCGCCCAAAGAGATTAACATCTTTCCACCTTCCAATAGGTGCGTTTCGTATCCCTTCGCTGCATCTACCAAAGCAGCTGCATTGAAATGCAAGTAGTTTTTCTCGATGAATTGAGAAATAGGACCTTTTTGTGTACTCATAGTTTAAAATTTTCTATTCTACCAGCAAAGGTACATATTTTATAGTGATACTCGTGAAATCGGTTACTATCACTTCCGCTTCAATAGACGGCTAAAAACTATTCCAAAAAAAGCCAAAATTAAGATCAGAATAGAAAGTATAATAATTTCCTGTGTGCCTATTATCCAAGTAAGTATATGCATATTCAAAGATAGGATTTTCCGTAAAAATACCCAGTAGTGGGTATTTCAAGTTTTATTATCCCGTTGTAGGTTTGCAAGGGTAAAGATTTGTTGAAATATAAAGAAAGCTACTGAAAGAAAGCTACTGACAATCTAAGATTAAATATTATGAAGAAATTCCTTTTAAAAACAAGTTGGCTTGCGCTCTGCTTCTTGACCTTGGTTGCCTGTGAAAAGGACAACCCGGGTGCGGATGAGGACGAAACACCAACAATCGACGAGACCACTTCCCTCAGCAAGAAATCCGGGCTTCCCGGGCAGATTTTTGAATTGACAACAGCGAACAAAATAACCGGAGAGAACTACCTTCTCCGAATCGGCAGCGAGGAAGTACCTGCCTATAAAACAAGTAGTAACACGTTGGTTTTTTCCTTGCCTTATTTATCACCCGGAGACTATTTCATCGATCTCAACATCATCGATGTCTATTTAGGCCAGCTACCCATCAAGGTTGATCAGTACACCCCCATTGCCGACATTGACCAGACATACAACGAGATCATGGCCTGGGTGGAAGACAAAGACGCCCCGGTAGCCGACCAGCAAATCGAGAACCTGATCAACCTGCGCATTGAACAAGCATTTAGCAGACTGACCGACGACGAGAAAAAAGCACAGCTCTTTCAGGTAAAATCGTTCATGGAGCAGGTAGAGCATGAAACAGCCGCTCTAGAGAAAAGTCTCGCCGCAACAGCAGTGGACGGCCAGCTCAATGGCATTAAAAAAAAGAGCAGCGTCAGCCTGAAATCATCTTCTAGGCCTTACCGCAATGCAAGGATGCAGGAAATCAACCGCCACGCTGCCGATTTTCTTGCTGCCGGCATGACTATAGGAGCCATCGGAGCCGTCGGTGTTATCGCCTCCTGGGCTAGCGGTCCGGCAGCACCAGTTGTGGGGACATTCTATGCCCTCGTCATGGTTAAGCAGGTAGGCCGGATGCTCGGTATCATGTTGGATTCTGTCGTGGGTATGAAAAACGTTGTTGGCATAGCCATATCGGATGCCTTTTCTTTCCGGGCGCACCATGTCAGACAAAGTACATCACCTTCAGGTATCTCTACTATGAGCAATGGAAACAGCATCGTATTCATCAAGGATACCCCTCAGGAAGTTGACATCACCTTCACCTTTGGCAGTGTGGCCTTGGAGCTTGAATCGCTTGTACAGAGTGAATTCTTCGGTAAGTTCTTTGCTACCTACCACAAATTTATTGAGCTCTATACACCCCTGTATAACGGGCAGCAGAAAGTGCAGCAGCTTCTCCTGACAGAACAGCAGATATTTCCGCCACCATCAGACTTCATGCCTACGGACTTTGTACAGGAAGACTTATCCGTAGACGCCGAAGAGATCAGTATCACAAATATCTCCCCGACAGGGCTAGATATACAGATCGCACAGGGAGAAAACGGCATCCTTTTTACGACAAGCAGTGCAACTATCATCGATAGCGTCGATATTTCCTTCGATATAGTCTATACACAGGAAGAATTTGAGCATACCGTTACCCAAACCATAAACGCATCGTATGACGGACGGGAACAGGAGACTTACCGCCTCGAGGTTGCCTCCGGCAATGAACAAACCGGGCAGTATGGCAACAAGCTGAAAGAGGCATTAATGGTTAAAGTGACTAATCAAAAAGGCGAACCCATGGTCAATGCCAAAGTCAACTGGCGTATAGTCGGTGGCAATGGACAAGTGATACCTCACGCCGATACGACCGACAGAACCGGAACCGCATACGCCGACTGGACATTGGGCACATCTGGAAATCAGGAGGTCATTGCCGAACTGTTGGACAATCAGGGATCGGCTATCGCTGAGGTACGATTTATAGCAGTAATTGAGGAAAATGATCTCGCGGGGGTATGGGTTATGAGATCTGCCAGAAGATGGGGATGGACTTGGGGAGAGAATGAAGATGGTATTCGCGAGCGAAAACCTTATGATGGCGTGGAAAATTCTAGCGGACTCTCGATTACTTTAAATGAAGATTATACTTGCATTGTTATCGATGAAGATGGAGCCCGTTCCCAGGGTATCTATTCGACCAATGGAAGTAAACTGATATTGATGAATACGGAATATACGTATTCTTTGACAGGGAATACGCTAAAAACCATGTTTCGTCATGCAGATGCTTATGGCGAACATAACTCGGATACAACCTTTGAACGAATACGATAAAATAACCATATATAATGACTAAACAATTATTTATTGCCATACTTGTAGCATTAGCACTGCTTCCGATCGAAGCTGGTGCTCAAACCCTACCTTCCAACGAAGAAGCCGAAAAAAACATCGTCAAATTCAACCTGCTCACCTTGCTGGGTGGAAAGTTTGCTTTCGAATACGAGCGACTGTTAACCGACCACATCACGGTTGGTGCTACATTAAACTTACGACCAGAAAAAGGGATTCCCTTTAGTTCTACCGTAAAAAACATCGTAGATGATGATGAACTGAATAACCTCATCGATAACTTTAAGAGTTCCAATTTTTCCATCACGCCAGAGGCTCGTTTTTACACTTCCAAAAGAGGACCTTTCCGCGGATTCTATATCGCACCCTACGTCAAATACGCCAGTTATGGCACTTCACTGCCCTTCGATTTTGAGGTCGACATAGAAGATGGAGGAACTGACGTATACAGCCGGACAGAGACCATCCCGTTAAAAGGAAGTATTCAAGCTTTTACCGCGGGATTCTCCCTGGGCACCCATTTTAAGCTATCCCGCAATATCTATCTGGATTGGCGCATATTCGGACCGGGCTATGGTACAAGCAAAGGGAGCGTCAAGGGGAATATGTCATTGGACACTGAAGAACAACAGGAGTTACGCGAAAGTTTAGCAGATCTAAAGACCGATTTAGAAGACTTGCCCATAGGCATTAAGATCGACTATGATGTACGTGAGGATGGTGCGGACATTCATATTTTACGAAGCCCGTGGGCTAGTATCCGAACAGGCCTGTCCATAGGATATCGTTTTTAAACAAAAAAATAAACATATATAATATTAACCCTTAAAATAAAGCAAGATGAAATTCACTTTTTTCACCAGATTACTGTTCATCATAACAACCTTTTCCTTGATATCAATTTCCTGTTCAAAAGATGGAGATGACGATGGCGACATAACTGACCCAACAGAAGAACAACTACCTACCAACAAGCAGGATGCCGAAACGAAAATCCAAGGCAAGTGGGATGTTAATGCCTCTGGTGAAATACGTAGCGTGGAATTCCTTGATGGAGACACCTACGTATTGGAAGTAACCAGTTCCTCATCATTAGCATCACGCAAAGCTATGCTGTCCGCCCGCGCCACACTTTTCAGCGTCACCGGTGGATTTAAATCCGAAACAGGAGGAAACAGCTCTACCCAGAAAATATACGGCAAATTCAGCGTCAGCACAGACGGTAAGACAATTACTTTAGACGATATCGCGCGTATCACCATCAGCGGCATCTCGGAAAAGAGTTTTTCATTTACCATCACCTTTACCGAAAACAACCGTGAACAAAGCGTGTCCGCGACCATCGTCGCACCTGTAGCTACCTCGCAAAAGACGCAATTACTAGTCGGCAACTGGGGGTTCTCAAGCTGGATGTACTATGAACCAGCGGACGTACGGGTTTTAGAAAGCAAAGGGTTCAAACCGCAAGATGAAGGATTTACATTTACCGCAACGGGAACGATGATCATGCGGTATATAAATTTTGAGCAAAGCAGTTCCGACGATCCCGAAACCGGCCTGCCCAGCGAAGTGATTACGAACATAAGTCTGGACGCCGACGTTTACTCCTGGGAATGGAAAGACAGCCAGCAAACGGTTGTTAAGGTAAGCAGGAATGGAGAGACGTTCGAAATAACGATCGAGAATTTGACACAATCACGTCTGACCGCACGTCTTGACAACGACAATAATTGGGTATTGGAATCATTGTAAAGGTAATACCAAACCATTCAATAACATAAAAATAAAAAAATGAAAAAAAATCCTATTGTATACCTCGGCCTCGCCTTGCTGCTTGCAGCAAGCTCCTGTAAGACACCCCATGTACAACGTATGTCCGAAAATTCGGTAACCGATCTCAGCGGACGATGGAATGAAACAGATTCCAGAATCACGGCTGAAGAAATATCGGCAGAATTGGCATCCCACCCTTGGTACAACACCTTCTCGTCTACCAACCAAGGGAAGAAACCCGTCATCATCGTCGGTATGATCACCAATAAATCGCACGAACATATCCCTACAGAAACGTTCTCCCTAGATATCGAAAAAAGCATGATCAATTCCGGAAGAATCTCCGTGGTACAAGGTGGAGGCAAACGGGAAGAGATACGTGCTGAACGTGCAGATCAGCAGAACTATTCCTCAGAAGCAACTATGAAGAGTTTCGGCCTAGAGAAAGGTGCTGATTTTATGCTGCAGGGAACCATCAATTCAATCGTAGATCAATATGGAAAAGAGAAGACAATTTACTACCAGATTAACTTAGAGCTTACCCATTTGGAGAGCAACGAGAAGGTGTGGATCGGCGACAAGAAAATCAAAAAATACCTCGGCAACAAACGCATGCGGTAAGACAATTATACACCACCATACCCGTTCAGTAACAGCTTTCTAGGAGCTGTATGGTGGTGTATTGCCCTAACTTTAATCTAAAATGGATATGAAAAAATTATTGACCCCCACCCTTTCACTACTGACCGCACTTGTCCTCGCTTCTTCCTGTGCCACTACAGGAAGATATCAGGATAAAGCCAACGAAGTATTTGAAAATATCGAGTTTGCTGATTTTGATCAGGCGTCGGCTAGGATCGATCAGATCAGTTTCTACCAAAAAGACCGCAACAGGCTGCTATATCTGCTGGAAAAAGCAAAGGTCGAGCACATGCGCGGAAATTACCGGAGCAGCAACAGCTATTTCGAACAGGCCTATATCCTTCTGGATGATGGCATCAAAAATTCCGTAGGCCAGATTGCCCTTTCCAATCTTTCCAACCCCATGATGACCAAATACAAGGGGGAAGATTTTGAAAAGGTCATGCTCCACTATTACAAGGCGTTGAATTATTACTATCTGGGCATTCCCGATACCGCACTGATCGAAGCACGGCGCATCAACATCAAACTCAATGAACTGAATGACCGTTATGAAGACCATAAAAACAAATATCAGTATGATGCCTTTGCGCAGGTCCTGCAGGCCAGTATCTACGAGTCTACCGGGCAGCTGAACGATGCCTTCATTGCCTACCGGAATGCAGAAAAAGTCTATGATGACCATGACGGCGTCTACCTCGATGTATCCATGCCCGAGCAGCTGAAAAAAGATCTGCTGCGCACCACAAAAGCACTCGGCTTTGGTGAAGAATATGCACATTACAAAAAGAAATACGCGGATGTCCCGGAAGATGAACATACCGCCGCGGCCATTGTCTTCTGGGAAAACGGAACCGGCCCTAAAAAGAGCCAGATGATGATGACGGCCAACAGCTTCGAAGGCGTGTTCGTCGGAACATATAGCGATGACCAAACGCAGATTGTTATCCCCATCCCCGCTGGTGTTAATATAGGCTTCAATGCTGTAGCATTCCCCGAATACATCAGCGGAAAGAACTACTTCCACCGCGCCAGTGTGACGATTGACGGACAGCCGAAATACTTTGAACTGGCAGAGGATTTCAATGCTATCGCCAAACAGTCCTTAAAAGATCGTGCTATGCGCGAAGTCGTTCAAACGGTAGCACGGTTAGCGACAAAAAAAGCCGCTAGCAAAGGACTGAAGATGCTGGCCAATCATTATGGGGGAGGCTTAGCCGGCGACATCGTCGGTACCGCCACGGATATTGCCGGAGCTGCTATCGAAAAGGCCGATACCCGAAACTGGCAGAGCCTGCCTTCGCAGATCAGCTATGTACGCGTCCCCCTGCCCAACGAGGGAGAGCAGAAAGTAGTGATGACGAAATATGCCGAAAATGGCAATGTAGCTGATACACTGACGTTGAAAGCTGGGAAGAACAGCCACTTGATCAGCCTCTTTGATATGTCCAATTCCGGGTATTACGGGCAACAGGCTGTTGCATTCGCAAACGCTCCGGTCAATGATTATGCAATAGCAGGAGCTGAACAGACGATAGCAACTATAACTAGTAGACAAGACCCCATCGCAGCCCCCAAGGTAAAAGAACCGAAAATGATCCCCGATGATGTGATAGATTATACAAGTTTCGGTATCGCCGCATCGATTGGCTCAGGATCGTTTGCCGAGGAAGGAGCAATCGCCGACGCGCTGGAATTCATCGGAAAAACAACCTGGCAAGCTGAAGCACTATTAGGATTTAACAAAGGGACAAAACGATCTGTTTTTGGTGTATCGTTAGGTATTGCCAATTACGTTGACCCTTGGAGCTTTGATGAAGAAGCACCGGATAAAACCACCGATTTAAGCCTCGGGCTTCTCGGCAAGTTCTATGTTGCACCTACCAAAGGATATTACTTGACCGGATTCAATTTCTTTTTTCAGCCGTCAGTCCGCTACAGTATCTCCAACAACCTCAAGTATTCGTTCGAAGATTATGATGATTATGGATACACTACGGAAACATACGAACACAGCAAGCCTTTTGACATTGGCATCAAGACGGGGGTCGGATACACCTTCCCGATGAGCCCGGATAAAATGAGCAGATTGGGTATATCCATTTTCGGAGACGCCGGATTTTTAGAAAGAAGTGACTGGGGCAATAAAACGGGATTCTTTGGCCTTCAACTTTCTTATGATTTTGGAATAAAATAAGCATATATGAAAACATTACTGGCGTTATATATGATCATCTGCTCACTTAACAGTACCGTACAAGCGGAATGGAGCAACTGGAAGAAAAGCCCCTGTTATGACAAGGTCGAATATCGATATAGATATATACGTACACATGGCACTCGTCAGATTTTTGAAATACAATTCAAAAATCGATATGAGCGAACGATTTACTTCGATTATGCGTTGGCAGGTTCCAAACAGGACGAAGACATGCATCACGCCCGGCGAACAAGCTTACCGGCCAATCGAGCATCAAAACCCGTCCAGCTGTTTAGTAATTCAGAAGAGTTTCTCATAGAGGTCGGGCGACTGAACTTCTCTCCTTACGACACGGAATATGAAGAATGTGATCCGGAAGCAACATAAACGATCATCCTATCTAAATGTGAAAGCGAGCTGTCCAACCTAATATAACAGACCTGACAGAAAGCTAGTTAAGCATTAAACTTGCTCTCCGGACGGCGTGGAGAATGGGAGTATTATAAAATAACCGACAACAAGTAACTACATTTTCCATAACTTTATAGTTCTATCTAACTATAAAGTTATGGAAATTCTCAGCTTCAATAAAGCAAAGGAGATATGGCAACGTATAGTAAAGTCTGATGATGACGAGGGGTTTGTCTTTGAACTGGAAATGCATCGCCGGCTATTGGATCTTTTCCACGTAGGTCCGCATTATTACTATATATTTAACTGTGGAACCGGTGAATTTGAGGTTTTAGATGAACGTGCATCGAAAGTGACCGGGTACCCGTTAGATTCCCTTTCTCCAAGATTTTTAGTGGACAGGCTGCATCCGGAAGATGTTTCCTACTTTTTAAATTTTGAAAATACCATTACGGATTTCTACTTCAACTTACCTGTCGAAAAGATACTGCATTATAAAACTTCCTACGACATCCGTTTTCGCGCGAGTAACGGCAAATATATGCGTATGTTACAACAAGTCACGCCTATTCAAACAAGTGAAACGGGTTCTATTTTCCGTACGCTTGGTGTGCATACCGACATCTCCCATATGAAACAGGAAGGTAAGCCCGTGCTAAATATCATAGGGCTAAACGATGAACCTTCTTATTATAATGTACAGTCGAATGTTGTTTTTGAACCTGCAAAACCAATCCTAACCAAACGCGAACAAGAAGTCTTAAATTTAATCATCGAGGGAAAAATGTCAACAGAAATTGCCGATTCGCTTTATATCAGTGCCGAAACCGTAAAAACGCATAGGAAGAATATATTACGCAAAAGTGGAAGCAAGAACATTGCTGAGCTGGTATTACTGGCGGTGGATAAAGGATGGTTATAGCTGGTTACGCTCCCTAGTATATTAGAAAATACCCACTAGTGGGTATTTTCTTGCTGACGAAAAGCCTCTAATTTTAACCCTAAAAAAATAAACTGAGCAAGTCATGAAAAGAGTCTACATTATTATTGTCATGCTAACATTACTTGTTACAGCTTCCGGGATAATCTATAAACGTATACGATACGAGCAAAGCGGTTATATTGATGGGCGGGGAGCCGCACGGGCTATGTACGCCATCGAAGCAAACAACCACTTAGAAAAGCTCACGAAAAATATTCGATTTGCATACGACACCTCCATATTGCCCTCGGAAAGCTATGCCGCGCTGGACAGTGTTATTACTGTCATCAAAACATACGAAAAGGAAGGCTTTCGTTACATTTTCCACATACATAGCCACCAACAAAACCGCAACGATACACTAGAAACGGCCTATGCACAAGAGGTAGCATCATCCATCAAACAATATGTGGTGAACGCCGGTATTTCAAGCGATATCATCAAAGCGGTCGGTATTGGGCGAAAAAACCGTCTCTGCCTAGACGAAACCGAACCGGATTGCTTCCGTCAAAACAACCGATTGGAAATCCATGTTGATTAACTATATATGATCATGCACGCTATCTTACGCCCTATTTTCTTTCTTTGCTTATGCTTTCTAGCCGTGTCCTGCGGAATCACATCCAAAAGCCGGCTCCAACAGCTGCCCACTGCATTACCTCCGGCAAGTTATCCCAACACACACTGGCTTCCCACTATGGAACAAACCATAAAGCCCGATAAAAATGCGGTATATGCCAGCCTCCCCCTCCTTTGGTCTGCTTTGCAGGAACAACTTGGAAAAGCCATTCAGGCTAGCGAACGATCGCAGACTTTACAACAGCTTGCTCATGCCACGGTGGACAAAAACAGTGTCAATGAAAAACAATTTCAAACAGCTGTACACCGTGACGAAAACACCATATCCTTAACGGCAACGTTAGACGCCACGCTCCTGTTTGAACCGTATTTTGAACACATGGCTACCAGTGCCACGTTTAATGGTATACCGGTGCATGCATTCGGTATGAGCAAAAATTCCTTTGACCGTCTGCATAAGCAAATCGAAATCCACCGCTATCGCGACGATGATCATTTCATTATCGGTTTACTTCCAACCGACCGGAAACAACAGGTTTTAATCTACAGAACCGACAAGAAGTACCCGACATTGGCCGCTATGTATGCCGATCTTCAAGAAGAAATTCAGCACGGGCGGGCGGACATGACTGTTCCGGATCGTTTATGGCGTTATAGCTGGACACCTTATGACCGCGTGGTCATTCCTCGGGTAGCCTTGGGTGTTCAAGGGGAATATCCGCAGCTATCCGGCGGTGTGCTACAAAATGGAAATGAGCAGCTGACATTGGCTAGTGTACAGCATAAAACAGCCTTTTTGCTGAACGAAACAGGCACCAAACTGGCAGTCGAAATGGACATTGGGGTGGATATAGATGGTCTGCCCCGAGGAGGCTCTAAACCGAAAAACATAATACTGGATAAGCCCTTTTATATCGTCGTCAAAAAACGGGACGATAATATTTCGCCATATCTGGTGCTATGGATCAGCAATACGGAGCTATTGGAGATAGATTAAAAGTATTATTAATCGGGTGCCGAAGAAGATAAAAGATTATTTTATTAACGTTTCATTTAGTTTGAACTCCAGAAATGTCCAGTTAAATAAAAGACCGTATCAATAAAATAGAGCATCCCATTTTGGGTAAGTACATTTTCATCGTGTAGGTCTTCTAATATAATCCCTAATTCAGCATTAAAATAGTCGTTATTACGGGTATTTGTAAAACCATTTTCTGTCAAAAAACGCGTTACATTCTCTAATTCTGTCGGAGCAGTTGCCTTCACAAAGGGTTGCTGAACAACAGCATATAGTATTCCTTTCTCTTTTACAAAGCCCAGAAGTTCATATGCCGTATCGGCAAAAAAATAGTTATGAAGAATAAAGTTCTTAAAATAATCTATCCAAGAGTTATAGTATATAGCATCGTTCAACTTAAAGACGTGTCTTTTATCTTTTAAGTACACTCTTTGTTCAGCGCCCTCGCTCACGTAGCATGAAAAATCTACATTTTCCATCCAAAGACCGTGTTGCGCACAAAACTTTTCTATATGCGTTTCTTCTTGTTTTTTGAGGTGCTTTTGGTCTTTAGATCTTTTGCTTGTTGACGTGCTTTCTCTAAGGTAACGGGCAATTGCTTGGATAATTGCTCCATACCTAACTTGACTCTTTCCTGAAATGATATCGAGTAATTCATCTTTCATTAAACCTTAACAACTATTACAAATATAATAAAAAATTCGATACTTGAAAAATACCTTTCATTGGGTATTTTAATAGATAATGGAAACCTTTAATTTTAGCCCAATTCAACAATTAGATTGAAAACAAAAGTGGATGACGATCCTTGTTTTGCTTTTGTATGGCATAAAACGAACCGAAAGAACATCACGATGGATAACAACAAACGCTTACTTTTAGAGCAACGACGCCAACAGCTACAGGTCGAGATAAAAGCGGAAACCTATATTGAACGCTATATAACACCTGTGCAGGAGATATTTGATTATTTACGCCAGCAAGAGGTTACATACCAGATCGCCGGAATCGTATATGTACCTGCAGAATATCTCCTTTATGTAGAACAGGCTATTACGAAGACACCCTACGATACCTATGGGTTCCAGTCCACCCATCTGCAAAAGCCCTATTTGGAACAGCTGATTGACACGATGTTCAATCGGTTCCCGTCTACCAACCCACTGCGGTATGTACCGGATCTACCGGAATATGCAAATTACAATGGCGTACGACCGGAAAACGGCTTCCGTGATGGATTACAGCAAGTAATGCAGGCACTCGGTCTACAAGACCAACAAGCATACATATATTACCTAAACTACGGGGTTGTACTGCAATTACCCCTTGCCGCGCTTTCCAACCACGAACACGAAGAACTGTTCAACGGCTGGCATGGTGAGGTCTTGATTTTCCCCATTGAGCTGGAGTGGCTGATCGTTTTTACATTGGAAGAAGAATGGTTAGGGGGTACTGGAGAATAGAGATTGGAAATTGGAAATTAGATAGGAGGATGAAAACGGACAAAAAATATAAAGCCCAAAATAGGAGAACTTCCGTTTGTATCGGGATATTATGCATGTTGTTAGCTATTCAAAGCTGCAAAAGAGAAGATATCCCTCCATTTACAATACATGTATATAATGCATACGATTTTGATATTACACTGTTTGGGTCGGCCAATCGATGTGATTACGGTGAAGATCGGGAGACAAACCCCTTGTGTAGGCTCCGGGCAGGCGAACAAAGAGCATACGAAACCTATGGCCCCGGTCGTCCTTTTACAATCACGACCTATAAAACGGGGACAAAACAGGAAGTGGGCTCTCTATATTATGTAGGTAAATCGGGCAAACATTATAGATGGGAGGTAGGTGAAGATAATCCCGTTGTAGAAATTCCAGAAAGAAGATAAAAAAATGA
>Ga0079224_100007590_pt1 | contig 14586 bp, 14 predicted proteins | sample Stecom2015_FD_80414 | JGI IMG/M metagenome (GOLD analysis project Ga0079224, IMG submission 80414) | Agricultural soil microbial communities from Utah to study Nitrogen management - Steer compost 2015 | ecosystem: Environmental > Terrestrial > Soil > Agricultural land | place: USA: Utah...
CTCCAGGCCGAGCTGGCGCGCGACGCCCTCCAGCACCTCCACCGCGCGCAGGTTCCCGTTGGCGGAGACCGAGTCGGCGGCGATCAGATCGCGGGCGGCGGCCAGCAGGTCGAATTCCATGGAGCTTCCTTTCGAGGGGGCGGAATCGGGACGCCACATCCTACCACATCGTCCGTTGCCGCGCTCGGCCGCGCCGCCGCTTCGTCGTCCACTTTGCTACCATCTTGCCCCATGCGAGCCGTCGTGCAGCGGGTCAGCAGGGCCGCCGTCCGGGTGGACGGCGAGGTGGTGGGCGCCGTGGAGAAGGGCCTGTGCGTGCTCGTCGGCGTGGCACGCGGCGACACCGATGCCGATGCTCGCGCCTTGGCCGAAAAGGTGGTCGGGCTGCGCGTTTTCGAGGACGAGGCCGGGAAGATGAACCTGGGCCTGCTCGACGTGGGGGGCGCGCTCCTCGCCGTCTCGCAGTTCACGCTCTTGGGCGACGTGCGCAAGGGCAAGCGACCGAGCTTCGTGGACGCGATGGAGCCCGAGGAGGCGAACCGCCTCTTCGAGCGCTTCTGCACGGAGGCACGGGCGCTCGGTGCGCACGTGGAGACGGGGCGCTTCCGCGCGCACATGGAGGTGGAACTCGTCAACGACGGTCCGGTCACCATCCTCCTCGACACGAAGAAGGTGTTCTGATGCGGGGGCGCCTCGCCCTGGCCTTCGTCGCGAGCCTCGCCCTGCACGGCGGCATCCTCGCTTGGGCCGGGCGCCGCGAGGCGCCGCCGCGGCGCGCCACGGTCGAGGTGGAATTCGTGCGGGTGGAGACCGCCGCTCCGCCCGGTGATGGCGCCTCGGAGAGCGGGCCGGGCGCCGAGGCCGCAGCGGAACCCCAGCGGGACGATGCGCCCGCGCGGCACACCGGACGTTCTGCGCCGACCAAGCCGGCCGTGCCGCGTCCACCGGCCGGGTCGGAGGGTCCGGACGCGGCAGAGGAGGCGTCGGATGTGCCCGTATTGCCGACGCGAGCCGCGGCGGAGGATGGGGAGGAGCCGGCTCCGGCACCCGCGAACGCCACCGCCGAAACGGTCGTTGGACGTTCTGCGGAGGAGGTCTCCACCACGGTCGTCGGCGCCGCTGCGTCGGCGGACGCGGGCGACGGCGAGCCGACCGACGGTACGGGCCGGAATTCCGGCGCAGGCCAGGGCGACGGCGCCAAAACCGGCTCGGGCGCCGGCTCGGGCGGGGGCGACGGCACGGGCGGCGGGACGGGGGCCGGCACGGGACGCGGCACCGGCGCCGGGGATCCCCACGCCGCGCTGCACGCCCACCTGCGCCGCCACGCGAGCCGCTGCTATCCCCCGCTCGCGCGCCGCCGCGGCATCGAGGGCACCGTCGGCCTTTCGTTTTGCATCGACGAAAGCGGTATGCCCTACCGCCTCCAGGTGGAAACGAGCAGCGGCTCCTCCCTCCTCGACCGCGCCGCCGTCTCCTGCGTCGTCGAGGAGGCGGCTCCCCTTCCCGCCCTGCCGGGTTGCGTCCGCCTCGACGTCCCGTTCCGCCTCCGTTGATCCCCGCAACCTCGCAGATCTTCCAGGCCATGGAAGATGTGCAAGGAGATCGCGGGATCAGCTCCAGTCGGGGTAGGGGAGGGGGCGGTCGCCCGCTCGGCCCCAGGCGAAGCGGAGGCCGAAGACCTCCTGCAGCCGCGCGGGGGAGAGGAGTTCGCCGGGGGACCCCACGGCCACGGCCCGTCCGCCGTCGACCAAGAGGAGGCGGTCGCAGACCCACGCCGCCTGGGAGAGGTCGTGCAGGACCACCGCGGCCGCGCCGCCGAGCTGGGCGTGCCGACGCAACAGCCGCAGCACGAGGCGCTGGTGGGCGAGGTCGAGGTGGGAGGTGGGCTCGTCCCAGAGCCACACGGGCGCGCGCTGCGCCAGGGCGCGGGCGAGCCAGACCCGCTGGCGCTCGCCGCCGGAGAGGGCGAAGAAGGGGCGGTCGGCGAGGTGGAGGCTTTCGGTGGCGCGCAGGCTCTCCTCGGCGATGCGCCGATCCTCGGGGCCGTCCAGGCCCAGCTCGCCGAGGTGGGGGCTGCGCCCCATCAGCGCGACCTCGAGCGCGGTGAAGGGAAGGTCGGCGGGCACCTCCTGCGGCAAAAAGGCCACGCGGCGTGCCACCTCCTTGCGCGAGAGCGACGAAAGCGATCGCCCCTCCAGCTCCACGGTCCCGCGACTCGCCGGGAGGAGCCCCGCGAGCACGCGCAGGAGTGTGCTCTTCCCCGCGCCGTTGGGACCGAGCACGCCGACGATCTCGCCGCGGCCGAGCGCGAGATCGATGCCGTCGAGGAGGCGGCGCCCGCCGTGGTCGAGGCCGAGGCCGCGTGCGACGAGGATCATCGGCGCGCCTGCTGGTGGTCCAGGTAGAAGAGGATCGCGCTGCCGACCGCGGCCGCGCCGGCCACCCCGTAGAAGATCCGCGAGGTGGTCATGGTGCTCTTGGCCGAGGCGCGCTCGTCGGCGAAGGCTTTGCCTTGGCGCTGCAGCGCCCGCGCCTCGTCCATGGCGCTGTTCGCGCCGAGGTGCAGGATGATGGCCGTGCCCAGCGCCGCCACGGCGGCGCCCGAGCTGGCGTAGGCGTAGGTGCGCAGCGGTCGGCTCTCCCCGCCGATCGGTGCCAGTTCGAGCTGGATCTCGGTGGTCTCCCCCGCCTGGATCTCCACCACCTGCTGCGCCGAGGCGTGGCCATCGCGGCGCAGCTCCACGGTGTAGCGACCTTCGGGCAGGCGCAGCGGCGCGGCGAGCGGGATCGTGCCCGCGGCGAGGTCGTTGATGCGGATCTCGGCGCCGACCTCGGAGGATTGGATGAGGAGGTCACCGCGGCTGTGCAAGAGCCGCTTGGGCACGACCAGAGCCAGCCGTTCGCGCAGCGCCTGGCTCCAGTCCGGTCCCGGCGCCGCATAGGTGGCGCTCGTGACCGCGGGCTGCGCCTCTTCGTCCTGCTCCACGCACCGCAGCTCCAGGCTGAAGATCTCGCCGAAGCTGCCGATGCCGATCGCCACCACCCATCTGGCCTCGAGGGCGCGGGCGAGCGCCCGCAGGCAGGCCACGTCGGAGCCGCAGGATTCGGGAGTCGGCGCGCCCTTCTGCCGCGCGAGCCGCGTGGCGTCGCCGGGGCCGATCACGCGCACCACGCCCTGGGAGAGCTGCTCGGCGGCGAGATTGCCCAGATGATCGGCGAGCGGGCCGACGCCCACGGCCTGGGAGATCACCACCGCCACCTTCTCGCGGGCGTGGCTCGATGCGGGGAGCATCACGCACGCGAGGACGAGGGAGACCAACGACAGCGAACGAAGGCGGATGCCCGGGGTGCGGGAGCTCGAAGCTCCACTAGCGCAATGCATCTTCGCGTTCCTTCACGAGCTCGGAGAGGGCTTCGAGCTGGGCCTCCAGTTTACCGTACTCCTCGGGATGATCGACAAAGCGCTCCACGCCGGTGCGCGCCGCCTCCACGAGTTGCTCGACGATCGTGCCCACCCTCTCTTCGCCGTAGGTCCGCACCAGCCGCTCGTACCGTTCCTTTAGCGACCGCCACCTGGACAAGATCTGCGCGCGCTCCCGCGCCTGCAGCTCTTCGGGCGTCGGCGCGGTCGTCGCCACGGTGCGCGGTCGCGGCGCGGGCGCGCGATCGGAGGTGGGTGTGGGCGCAGGCCCCGTGCCGTAGACGGGGACGTCGACCGGCGCCACTTCGGCGGGCTTGGGAGGCGTCGGTGGCTGCGGGAGCATCGCCGGCGGCTCGGGCGGCCGCACCTCGGGCGCGACCGCCGCGGGCGTCTCCGTCGGCATCGGCACCATCGGCGCGGGCGGGCCGCTTCGGGCGGAGCCGGCCCACCAGCCCACGCCCACGAGCAGAGGCGCCGCGAGCGCGCCGGCCCAAAGCCACGGCCTTCGCCTCCGCTTTTGCACCGGCGCCGAGACCGTCACCGCCATCGGGGCGGAGATCGCCTCGTCCGGCAGGTAGGGACGCTTCGGCCAAGGGAAGGCGTCCGACGAGGCGTGGAAGATCTCGGTGGGTGCGGAGAGCGGACCGCTGTCCACCTCCGGCGCCTCCACCATCTGCGTCTCGCCTTCGGGATCGAAGCGGACGAGATCCTCCCGCGAGCCGAGGCGCGCGAGCAGCTCGCGCTCGCGTTCGTACTCCTCGCGGAAGTGGTGGGTCAGCCACCGCCCCAACGCCTCCGGTCCCACGTCGGGCGCCATCTCCGAGAGGCTGGCGGAGAGCCGCGCGCGCATCTCCTCCGCCGTGGCGAAGCGGCGGAACGGCTCGGGCGAGAGCGCGCGGTCCACCACCGCCGCCACGCTCTTGGGGAGGGCGGGATCGACCGTCTGGATGGGCGGCAGGCTCGGGTTGCGCACGCGCTGGAGGATCTCGTCGGGCGGCGCGTCCTCGAAGGGGTTCTTGCCGACGAGCATCTCCCAGAGCACCACACCCATGGCGTAGAGGTCGCTGCGGCGATCCACGAAGTCGCCGCGCGCCTGCTCCGGCGCCATGTAGTGCACCTTGCCGAGCACGAGCTGCGAGGAGGTCTTGGCGGTGGAGAGTTTCGACTCGGCCAGGCCGAAGTCGATCACCTTCACCTCGCCCTCGTAGCTGAGGAGGATGTTCTGCGGCGAGACGTCGCGGTGCACCAGGCCGAGCTCCCGGCCCATGTCGTCCTTTTTGCGGTGGGCGTAGGCGAGCGCCTCGAGCACCTTGACCGCGACGTAGAGCGCGAGTTCGACGGGGAGGCGCTCGCCGATCTGCCGCATGCGGTTGAGCAGGCGCCGCAGGTCCTTGCCGTCCACGAACTCGAGCGCGATCCAGTAGTCGCCGTCGTAGGCGCCGGCGTCGTAGACCTGGGCGATCGAGCCGTGCTGCAGTTGCAGGAGCGTGCGCACCTCGTCTTGGAAGCGGGCGACGAACTCGCCGTCGCGCGCCAGCCGCGGGAGGATGCGCTTGATCACGCAGAGGCGGTCGAGGCCGCCTTGGAAAGTGGAGCGCGCCAGGAAGACCTCGCCCATGCCCCCCGCGCCCAGCGGGGCGAGGAGGGTGAAGTTCCCGAAGCTCTCCGGCCGAAACGGCCGGACGGCCGGGCGGGTTTCGAGCTCCTGGTTCATTCCGAGGCTCCGAGCAACTCGCAGATCGCCACCGGCTCCTGGCGCCCGCGCAGCATCCGCATCCCGAGGTCGCGGAACTCCACCCGCAACGGCCGAGCCGCCTCGACGAGCGCGCGGGAGGCGATGATCTGGTCCGGGGCCGCTTCCGCGACCAGGCGCGAGGCCACGTTCACCGTGTCACCCACGGCGGTGTAAGCGAGGCGGTGTTCGCCACCCACGGTACCTGCCAGTACCTTGCCGTGGTGGATGCCCACCTTCAAGGCGCAGCTTCCCGCGAAGGGGTGGAGCGCGCGGATGCCGGCGAAGGCAGCGCGCATGGCGAGGCCCGCGCGCACCGCGCGCGAAGCGTCGTCGCCGTAGCTATAGGGCGCACCGAAGATGGCCATCACCTCGTCGCCGATGAACTTGTCGACCGTGCCTCCGAAGGCGAAGACCACCTCCGTCATCCGCTTATAGAACTCGTCGAGCAGCGCCACCACCCGATCCGCCGGGGCGCGCTCCGTGAGCGAGGTGAAACCCGAGATGTCCGCGAAGAGGACGGAGGCGATCCGCTCCTCCATCCGCAGCGCGCCCGATTGCTCGGAGACGCGGTCGACCACGTCGGGAGCGAGGAAGCGCTCGAGCGTGCGGCGGGCCATCGCCTCGCGCTCGGCCCGCTCGCGCATCAGCGCGCGTTCCAGGCCCGAGGCGGCGAGGTAGGAGATCGCCGTGAGAGCGTCGACGAGCCGCTCCAGATCGTCTCCGGCGCCCTGGCGCGTGAGGTAGAAGACGCCGAGGGGATCCTGATCGCGGACGATCGGCAGGCACACCACCTGCCGGTCGCCGTGCCGCAGCACGCTCTTTTCGAAGCCGAAGCGCGGGTCGCGCGCCGCGTCCGATACGCAGATCACCGAGCGCTCGACGAAGGCGCGGCGGACGATGGAGTTGGAGATCGGCGGGGCGGAATCGGTCGAACGGCTGATGGCGCGCAGCGTGAGTTGCCCATCCGTCCCGGGGAGGAGCACGGCCGCGGTCTCGCCGCCGGAGAGTTCGCGGACCATCTCCGCCAGCGCGTGGAGGAATTCGTCGAGATCGGCGCTCTTCGCCAGCCGCTCGGAGGCCCGGTACAAAAGGAGGAAGGGATCGAGCTCCGGCGCGACCTTGCCGCCTCGCGACGCCTCCTGGATGCGCTGCAGCGAGGGGATGTCCGAGAGCTTGCGCTCGTAGAGCGAGTGGCGGTTGCGGAAAAAGAAGACGGCGAGGCGGTTCTCGCCGATCTCGATCACGTCTCCTTCGCGCAAGAGCGCCCGGCCCTGCACGCGCCGACCGTTGAGGAGGATGCCGTTGCGCGACCCGGTGTCTTCCACCGCGAGCGTGTCGCCGCGAAGGACGAGCTTTCCGTGGAAGCGGGAGACGTTCTCGCCGGCGAGCACGATGTGGTTGTCCTCGGAGCGCCCCAGCAGGGTCTCCCCCTCTTTCAATTCATACGAGGTCTCCAGGTAGCCTGGGCCGTTGAGGACGATCTGCCACATCGCAATCCGCGGAGGAACGCATGCGAGGAAAAGGCACGATCGTCACCAATTCGCAACCGGCGGTCAAACAACTTGCCGACGCAGAAAGAGGAAGAGGAAGAAAGGACCGCCAGCGAGCGCGGTGAGGGCGCCAGCGGGCAGCTCGGTCCCGAACAGCGGAAAGAGCAGGCGTGCGCCGAGATCCGCGGCGACCAAGAAGCTCGCGCCCCCGAGGGCCGAGGCCGGGATCAGCATGCGGTTGTCGGGGCCGAAGGCCAGTCGCAGAAGGTGCGGCACGAGCAGGCCGACGAAGGCCACCAGGCCCGTCAGGGAGACGGCGATGCCCACGATGAGGGAGCTGGCGAAGAAGACGGTGGCGCGCAGCCGCGCGAGGTCCACCCCGAGCGACGCGGCGCCCTCGTCGCCGAGCGCGAGGAGGTTGAGCGCATGGCCTTGCCGGGCCAGAAGCGCCGTGGCGGCGAGGATGGCGGCGCCGGCCAGCGCCAGGGTGGTCGCGCTCTCGTAGCCGATCGAGCCCGTCAGCCAGAAGAGCAGGCGCTGCGCCGTTTCGGGGGAGACGAGCGTCTTGAGCAGCGTGACCACCGAGGCGGCGAAGCTGTTGAAGATCACGCCCGAGAGGAGGGTGCGCACGGGGTCGAGCCGGCCGTTGCGCATCCCCGCCACGAAGGCGAGGAGCGTGGCGAGCGCCGCGCCCACCGCAGCGGCGAGCGAGACCACGCCCAGGCCGAGCGCGGTGGAGAAGACGGTGGCGCCCAGGGCGAGCGCGAGCGTCCCGCCCAGCGCTGCGCCGCCGGACACGCCGAGCAGGAAGGGGTCGGCGAGCGGATTGCGCAAAAGCGCCTGGTAGGCGGCGCCCGCGGCGGCCAGGCCGATCCCCACGATGGCGGCGAGGACGAGCCGCGGAAGGCGCAGGCCGAAGAGGATGCGCGCGTCGAGGGAATGGGGATCGGAAAGGGCCCGCCCGAGATCCAGGGGCTCGGCACCCGCCAGTGCGCCGAGCGCGAAGAGGATCGCGAGAAGGAGCGTCAGAGCGCCGAGGATCGCGGCCGTCCGCCCCACCGAAAAGCGACGGGCGCCGAGCGCGGCGGCCCGAGGCGCGGCGAGCTGGCTCACGGGCTTTCCTCCTTCTCGGGCACGGCGGAGGTTGTGCGATCGCCGTGCAGCAGGCGCAAGAGGTCTTCGAGCGCCTCCACCACCCGCGGTCCGGGCCGGGCCAGGGCCTGGGAGCGCGCGGAGACGAGCCGCCCCTCCCAGCCGGGGATCTCGAGCCGCGCCTCGTAGCCGAAGGTGGCGTCGACGATCCGCTCGGCGGCCAGGCCGAGTGCGCGCTCCGCCGGTACGGAGGGGAAGGGACCGCGCAGCTCGGCGGCGGCGTTCTCTCCGCCGACGATGCGCAGGAGCTCGTCGGCGTAGGAGCCGGGGCCGGCCACCACGAGCGGCTGCCAGCCGAAGACCACGAGCGCGCGCACGGGGGGCCGTCCCGCGGCGCGTGCGCGCACCGCGGCGATGCGCGCCTCGATTGCGGCGCGCAGCTTTGCGCCCCGCTCCACCACGCCGAGCGCCTGGGCGACGTGGTCGATGGCCGCGAGGATGTCCTGCAAGCTCTCCAGCGGAACGACCAGGACCGGCACGCCCAGCGCGGCGAGGCGCTCGATGGTGGCGCGATCGCCGACGCCGGGGGTGACGAGGAGGAGATCGGGCCGGAGGCGGAGGATCGCCTCCGGCGAGGGGTCGACCAGCCCGCCGACGCGCCGCACTGCGCGCACGGCCTCGGCGTCGTCGAAGCGGCTGACGCCGACCAGACGCGCCCCGGCACCGAGCTCGACGACGAGCTCGGTGAGCGAGGGACCGAGCGTGACCACCCGCCGCGGCGAGGGGGGCGACTCGGGTCCCAGCCGGTAGGCCTCGGCCAGGGCCGCGTCGGCCCAGAGGGCGAGTGCTCCGGCGAGCGCGATGGCGAGCGTTCGACGCATCAGGGCAGCACCAGGACGTCGGCCACGAACTCCCACTCCGTCTCGGAGCAGACGTCGATCGTCTCGACCGAGCCGTCGGTCGTGACGCGCAGCACCTTCGTGCCGGCGGCATCGGCCGCGTAGATCACCTCGCCATCGAGGGAGAGGCGGGCCGGCGCACCGCCGACGTGGATCACCCGGACACCGGCCTCCGAGGCCGGATCGTAGACGGCGATCGCGCCGTCGTCCGCACCGTAGTTGCCCGCGCAGGCCAGGTACACCGTCTCGCCCCGTGTCGCGACGTAGCCGGGATTCTTGCAGTCCGGACCGAGATCGACGAACTCCTGCGCGTCGGACGCGGGATCGTAGCTCCACAGACGGCCGTTGCCCGCGGGGGCGAAGTTGTCGTCGAGGTTGTTCAACGCCGCGTAGACCCGACCGCCCGCCACCGCGACGCCCGCAGGGTAGGCCAGGCCCTCGATCTCGCCTTCGATCGGGATCGCGCTCTTCGCCTCGCCGGAGTCGTGGCCGACGCGGATCGGCAGCACGGCGTTCGCGATCCACAGGCTCACGTAGAGCGTGTCGTCGGCCTTGGCGACGAAGTAGGGATTCGTCCCCTCGCCGGTGGAGACGGTGTACGCCACCCGCGGATCGGCGCGCTCCTGCAAATCCACCACGGCGACCTCGTTGGTGCCCGAGAGCGTGACGTAGGCGCGGTCGCCGTCCACGATCACGTGGTTGGGCATGGTCGGGCCGGCTTCCGCCGCGAAGGTGTGCGCGCCCACGATCCGCATCGTGCGCCGGTCGACCACCCGGAGCGTCTGGTCCATGCTGCCGACCACGACCACGTGGTCCTCGTCCAGGCGCGCCATGGTCTGCGGCCCCTCCATGCCGGAGAGCGGCGTGCCGACGCGCAGGCCGTGTTCCTTGCTCAGCGGGACCATCTGGCCGGCCTGGAAGCAGAGGCCGAAGAGGTCGGGGTTCTCGGGCGCGCAGGAGGGCTCGCCGTCGGGGCAGCCGCAGACGCCCTCGATGCAGAACTCGCCCGCCGCGCAGGCGATCCCGCAGCCGCCGCAGTGCAGGGGGTCGTGCATCGTGTCCACGCACGTACCGTCGCAGGAGGATTCGCCGTCCGGACAGAGAGCCTCCTCCTCGGCGCAGCCCGCGGCGAAGAGGAAAAAGAGAGACAATAGAGAGACACACATCGATCGCTTCATCTCGATCCTCGGTTGATTGGAGTGGTCGTACGGAGCGTGACGAAGAAGGCTCGCCCAGGGCGCGGGAAGCCGAGCTGGTCCACGAGGTAGGCGTCGGCGAGGTTCTCGGCCTGTGCGGAGATCCAGGTTTCCCAGGGCAGGGTGGTGAGGCGCCGGCCGGCGCCGGCGCGGAACCAGGTCTGTGCGGGGAGAGAGACGGTGTTCGACCGATTCACCCACTGCGCGGACTGGTGGTGCGCCTCCACGAAGGCCTCCCACCCGTCCGGACGCGCGGAGACGCGGCCGAAGACGCGGTGCGCCGGGCGGTAAGGGAGCTCCTTGCCCAGGTAGCGCGGGTCGTCGAGGAGGTTGCGCGTCCGCGCCATCCCCCAACCGCCCTGCAGCTCGAGCCAGCCGACGGGCCGCACGGAGAGATCCGCCTCGCCCCCCACCACCTCCGCGTCCATGAAGTTGAACGGCTTGCTCCGGCCTCCGCTGACGATCTCGTAGGAGACGAGATCCTCGGTGCGCCCGTAGAAGGCCGAGAGCTGCGCCGTGGCCCGGCCGGCGTGCACGACGACGCCGCCGTCGACCATCCGCCCGCGCTCCGGCCGAAGGTCGGGGTTGGGCTGCACCGGTCCGAAGACCAGGTAGAGCTCGCCGAGGCTGGGCGCGCGGAAGCTCTCGGCGGCGTTCGCCCGCAGCTCCAGCCAGCCGACGGGGCGGTAGGCGGCGCCGATCTTCGGCGAGAATCCCTCGTGTTCGCCGATGCGGTCGTAGCGGCCGGCCACGACGAGCACGACCGCATCGCCCAGGTAGAGCTCGTCGAAGGCGCCGACGGAGAGCAGCGGACGCTGCGGCCGGCCGTGGTAGGGGCTGTCGAGCTTTTCGGTCCCGAGCGCGAGATCCGCGCCGACCAGGGTGAAGGAGGTCGCCGCCCAGCTCAGCGCCGCGCGCCCCTCGACGGCCTGCTCCGTCTGCCAGGCGCGGTCCTTTCCGGGCACCGAAGGCTGGGAGATCACGCTCGGCACCGTGGCGCCCCAGACCGCGCCGGCCTCGCGCCGGTAGGAGAGCCCGCCGCGCAGCGTGAGGTCGCCCGGCTCGCCGTGCGCGGAGAGGGCGAAGAGGAGGCGCCGATCCGCGCGCCGCTGCGTGTCCCGCAGATACAGGGTGCCGGGAAGGCCGCGCTCGGCGAGCGTGCCCAGCGCCACCGCCTCGAGCTGGAGGGCGCCGAGGTCCGCTCCGCCCTTGAGAAGCAGCGCGCCGCTGCGACGGTCGTTGTTCTCCACCCGCTCCTCGTGCAGGGTTCCGCCCGGCGCCGAGGGCGTGGGATCGAAGGCGGCCGGGTAGTCGCCGCCGCTCCGGTCGAGTGCGAGCGCCGCCATGCCGTGCAGATCGCCGCCGCGGGCGCCGACGGCGGCGTCCAGCGCCCAGGTGCCGAAGGACCCGCCGGAGAGGCGCACCTGCGCCGTCTCGGCGGCGCGTGGCGTGCGCAGCAGGGCCACGCCACCGAGCGCCCCCGCGCCGTAGCGCGCGCCCTCGTTGCCGCGCAGGACGGTCATCTCCTCGAGCAGCGAGAGCGGAACAGTCTGCAGGTCGAGGCCGCCGCCGGCCGCCGAGGTCAGGCGCACGCCGTCGAGGAAGATCAGCGTTTGATCGGGCGTGGAGCCGCGGAGCGCCAGCGTGCTCGCGCCGGGCAGGTGGCGCACCGTGGCGCCCGGCGCGTGGAGGAGCAGGTCGGCGGCGTCGAGGCGCTCGCCGAGGAAGGCGCTGCGGCGCAGGGTGGTGCCGAAGCCGGTGGGAGCGTCTTCGGGAGAGGGCAGGCGCTCCGCGGGACGTTCGCGCTCGTCGACCACCTCGACCGGGTCGAGACGCGTCGGCTCGTCATCGGAACGTGCCGGAATCGGAACGGCGAGGATGGCGCAGAGCGCCCATCCGGCCCATCGGCGAAGTCGCATCGGCTCCTCGCACCACCCGTCCTTCGCGGGTCTGCGTGGCGGGCGGCCTTTCGCCGCCCTGGAGCGCGCGCCGCGGCGACCATCGCCACGGGGACGAGCGCACTCCGTTTGCACCGATGGGCAGGTTTCCTGGCTCCCGGGTGCAGGGCGTTCGCCCTGCGATCTCCCCGGCCTTCCCCTCCTACGGAGAGTGGCCGTTCGCGTGGGGAGATCTCGAACCGGTTACAGTGGCGGGACCGCGCCGGATTTGCACCGGACTTCCCTTTTACCCCGCGATGCGGGGCACCCACGGCGTTTCGTCCGCGGGCGAAGCTAGAGAAAAGCGGCGCCCGCTGTCAAGGGGGGCGCCGAAAAGCGCAAGGAAATCGGCCGCATCGGCGGGATGCGACCGCATTGGGAACGAGCGGACGGCCGAATCCTCACAACGAGGCGTGGTCGGCAGCCGAAGATGCGGATGCCTTCGATGCGCTGCTCGGGGCGGGTTGGCGCCCACGCACGTCGATGATTTTCGGTCCCGGCGCGGAACGGAGGGCGCGGTAGCGCGTGCCCGAGCGCGCCGGTCGTCCCTTCTTCTTGCCCTTCTTCGAGGGCGCGTCGAGGCGGACCAAATCGTTGGGGCCCTCCACCGCCAGGTAGGGCTCGAGCGTGCGGAAGCGCTTCATGCCGATGCCCCGCACGCGGACGATCTCCATGGGGCGGGTGAAGGGCCGCTCCTGGCGCGCCTCGACGATCTTCTTGGCGGTCGAGGGGCCGATGCCGGGCAGCATGCAGAGCTGCGCCTCGGTGGCGGTGTTGAGGTTCAACTTGCCGCGCAGCTTCGGCTGCGCCCCTGCGGCAAAGCCCAAAAGGAGGGCGCCGGCCGCCACGGCGAGCGGCCAGCGCGAAGCGAGGCGGCGCATCTCAGAACGCCTCCGCTTCCGCCCCCACCTCCTCGGCGGCGCCGTTGGCGCGATCGGCGCGGCGCGCCTCCTCCTCGCTCCACTCGCGGAGCTGCAGCTTGCCGTCGAGGGGGGCGGCGTCGAGGTAGAGGTTGATGGAGCCGTCGTTGTTCACGAAGCCGACGCCGATCTTCATCCAGTAGTTGCGATCCGAGCCCTGGCGCTTGCGGATCGTGTACACGTTCCAACGCTTCTTTCCGTCCATGCGGGTTCTCCTCTCGCCGCACCTTTCGGCGGCGCGGGACGAAGTGCGAGAGGCGTGCCCGCTCCTGCGCGGGCGGGGTGCACGGAAATGGGCGTGGGAACGGTCGGTGCGGCGGGCCGATCGGCCCTGCGCCCGGGCCCCGGAATGCACACTGCGCCCGAGAGCGGGGACGCATCCGCCGCCGGCGAGGTCCGAGCCGCTGGGCCGGCCCAGGTCGGCCGGGCTCAGTGGACGGGGGTCGTCTCGCTGCCGAGGTCGATGGGACCGAAGCGCTCCTCGTAGCGCCGCAGGTTCTCCTGCATGGCGAGCAGAAAGCGCTTGGCGTGCTGGGGGGAGGTGATCACCCGCGAGCGCACCTTCGCCCGCGGCTGCTGCGGCTGGACGAAAATGAAGTCGAAGAGGAATTCGGTGGGGCTGTGGGTGACCGTCGCCATGTTGACGTAGACGCCCTGGGCGACGTCGTCGTCGATCTGGATCTGGAGCCTGTGGGGCCCGGGCTTCATCTGTTCGCTCACGATCGCACTCCACTTCCGTCCGAAGGATTTCGAAGGGTGGCGAGTTTAGCAGAGCGCACGAAGGCGCACGTGGTACATGGGAGCGGTGAACGACAGGGAGTGGAGATGGGGCGAGGGGCCGGCCGACGTCCTCCTCTTGCATGGTTTTTCCGGTTCGCCCTCGGATCTGCGCTATCTGGGTGACCGCCTCCACGCGGCGGGCTACGGCGTGCGCGCGCCGGCGCTTCCCGGGCACGGCCCGGACGCCGCTCGCCTCGGCGCAGTGCGGGCGCGCGACTGGCTCGCGGCGGGGAGCGAGGTGCTGCGGGCGATGCGGGAGGAGCGCGACGGCCCGGTGGCGGTGGTGGGCTTCTCGCTCGGCGGGGCGCTGGCGACCGCTCTGGCCGCGGCCCATCCCGAGGACGTGGATGCGCTCGTGCTCTTGGCGCCGGCGCTGGGTCTGCACGGCTCGGCGCGGATCTATCGCGCGCTCTTTCGCAATCCCCTGCTCTCGGCGCTCGTTCCCCGCGTGCGCAAGGGCCCGCCGGATGCGTCGCCGGACGCGCTTCCCCTCGATCGGGGCGCGACGCATCTGCCGACGCGGGCGGCGCGGCTCGTGGACGAGATGATCCGCGCCGCGCGGGAGGCGGTGGACGGCGTCGGATGTCCGACGATGGTCTTCTGGGGCGCAAAAGACGGCGTGGTCCCGCGGGCGGCGGCCGAGGAGGCGGCCCGGCGGATCGGGGCGCCGCTTGTGGTCTTTCCGCGCTCCCGTCACCATCTTGCGCTCGACCGCGACCGCGAGCGCTTGGCCGACGAGATCGTCGCCTTCCTGAAGACGGTGCTGTTGGCGCCGCCCGGCGCGCTGCCGGTGGCCGGCTGAGGGGCGCTCGCGCGAAGGAGGCCGCGATGTCCGAGACGTTCGTGCTGGCGATCGATCAGGGAACCTCCGCCACCAAGGCGCTCGTCGTCGATCGCGCCCTGCGGGTGCGCGGCGTGGCGCAGGCCGAGTTTCCCCAGCACTACCCCGCGCCGGGGCAGGTGGAGCACGGCCTGGAGGAGATCTGGGCGAGCGCGCGCGCGGCGGTGCGCGGAGCGCTCGAACGCGCGGGCGTCGACGCCGATCGGATCGCGGCCATCCGCATCACCAACCAGCCCGAGACCACGGCGCTGTGGGATCGCGGGCCGGGCGCCCCC
>Ga0079224_100007591_pt1 | contig 14585 bp, 14 predicted proteins | sample Stecom2015_FD_80414 | JGI IMG/M metagenome (GOLD analysis project Ga0079224, IMG submission 80414) | Agricultural soil microbial communities from Utah to study Nitrogen management - Steer compost 2015 | ecosystem: Environmental > Terrestrial > Soil > Agricultural land | place: USA: Utah...
GCGGCCTCCGCCTTCTCGAAGGCGTCCAGCACCTCGTCGAGGCTGTGCCGGGCGATCCAGCCGCCGACGAGGGCGTCGATCTCGTCTGCACAGGCGAGGCGTCCTTCGGCGGTCTGCCAGCGCGGGTCGTTCGCCGCTTCCTCGCCGCCACAGAGACGCAATACCCGGAAGACGATGGATTCCGCCGACGTCGACAACGCGACCCAGCGCCCTTCCTTCGTCTGGTACGCGTTGCGCGGCACGTTGTTGACCGAGCGGTTGCCGGTCCGCTGCTGGATGACGCCGAGCTGGTCGAACATCGTCGGTTGCGCGCCGAGGACGGAGAACAGGGGCTCATAGAGCGAGAGGTCGATGTACTGCCCCTTGCCGCTGCCGGGCACTCCGTTGCGCGGGGCGTCACGCTCGTAGAGCGCGAACATCGTCGCGAAGGCTCCGTAATTGGCGGCGATACCGTCGGCGAGGCCGAAAGGCGGCAGGGTCGGCGGCCCGTCCGGCTCGCCGGTAATATGTGCGAAGCCGCTCATCGCTTCGGCTAGGGTGCCGAACCCGGCGCGGTGGCGATAGGGGCCCGTCTGGCCGAAGCCGGTAACGCGCACCATTACGAGGCGGGGATTGAGCGCGGAGAGAACGTCCCAGCCGATGCCCCATTTCTCGAGCGTGCCGGTTCGGAAATTCTCGATCAGGACGTCGGCGTCCGCTACGAGTCTCTTGAACAGGTCCTGACCGCGGCCCTGCTTGATGTTGAGGGTGATGCAGCGCTTGTTGCGCGAGACCACCTTCCACCAGAGCGGCACGCCGTCCTTCTTCAGACCGGTCTTGCGCAGGGAATCGCCGGTGGGATGCTCGACCTTGATCACGTCGGCGCCGAAGTCCCCAAGCAGGGTCGCGATCAGCGGTCCGGCGAAGATCGAGGAGGCGTCGATGACGCGAAGACCGGCAAGCGGCAGGTTACGATCTTCTTCGGTCATGCTGTACGCGCTCCGGCAGTTTCTCGTTCGTTCAATGGCGCTCGCGCGCCGAGATGATGCGGTCGAAGGATTCGAGCTGCGCGAGGGCACGGCCGTAAACGGTGTCGGTCGGATAGTTACCCTCGCGGTCGGGCTCGCCAACCGGCGTGCCCAGGAAAAGCTCCAGCGCCTCGTCGACGTGGGCGACGCTGTAGATGTGGAACTTGCCCGCGGCGACGGCTTCGAGCACATCGTCATCGAGGACGAGATTGGCTTCGTTGGCGCGCGGTATGACGGCGCCCTGCGTTCCGGTGAGGCCGCCGGCTTCGACGCAGGTGCGGAAGAAGCCTTCGATCTTCTGGTGCGCGCCGCCGATGGCCTGGGCTTCGCCGCGTTGATTCATCGAGCCGGTCAGGGCGAGATCCTGGCGGACGGGTAGGCCGGCGAGATCCGAGATCACGGCGATGACCTCGGCCAGCGAGGCGCTGTCGCCTTCGACCCCGCCGTAGCTTTGTTCGAAGGTGATCGAGCACGTGAAAGAAAGTGGGATCCGTCGTGCGAAGTGTCCCGCGAGATACCCCTGAAGGACCATCGCTCCCTTCTGCTGGATCGGGCCGCCGAGCTCCGCCTCGCGCTCGATGTTGACGACGCCGAGGCGTCCGATCGAAACCCGCGCCGTCACCCGGGCAGGTGCTCCGAAGGAATGGTCGCCGAGATCGCGAACGGTCAGCGCGTTCACCTGGCCGGTGACCGCGCCCTTCGTGTCGATTAGCACGGTTTGGCGGCGAATCGCCTCTTGCACCCGGTCTTCGATACGGGCGTTCCGGTGCCGGCGTTGCGTCAGCGCGGTGATCACCGCCTGCTCAGTGACGGAGCCGGACTTCCGACAGTCTGCAACCTCTATGGCTTCCGTAAGCACGTCCTCGAGCAACTCGAAACGCGAACTCAGCTTGGTGCGATCGGCGGCCCAGCGGCTGGCGACGCCAAGCAGGCGCGAAATGGCGGCGTCGTCGATGGTGCACCCGCCGTGCTCGCGGGTCATGCGCCGGATCAGCCCCGAATAGCACCCGATGTTCTCGGGCGAAGCGTCCATGTCGGCGTCGATGTCGGCCTTGATCTTGAAGTAGCTCTGAAAGTCGGGATCGACCGAGAAGAATGTGTAGTACCAGTGGGGCGCACCAACGATCACCACCTTGACGTCGAGTGGAATCGGCTGGGGCTTCGGAGCGCCGGCGATCGGCACCGCGCCGTAGCGGTGCAGCTCCTCCATCTGGATCTCGCCGTCGCGGAGAGCGCCTTTCAGGAACTGCCACGAGAACGGCGCCGCCGCCAGGGCTTCCGCCCGCAAGACGAGGATGCCGCCGTTCGCGCGGTGTAGAGCGCCGGCCTGGATCAGCGTGAAGTCCGTGTTGAGCACTCCGCCGATCTGGCGGTATTCCATGCGTCCGAACAAGTTCTCGTATGTCGGGTTCGCCTCCACCTCCACCCCTGGATGTTCGTCGTCCCCGTGATCGACGATCAGGTTCACGGCATAGCGAATCTCGGGCGTGGCCAGAGGCGCTCGCGGGCGCCCTTCCTCTTGAGCCTGGAAGAAAGCCAGGTTTTCCAGAATGTCCGCGTGCAGCTCGATCAACCATCGGGTCAGGCCCCGATAAGCGGCGAAATCGGTGCTGATCTGGTTGATCGGGTCGGCTATGGCGTTGTCGGCAATCTCGCGCGCCATCTGGTTGACGCGCTCGGTCATGCTGAGCTGCTCTCGTGCGGCCCAGCGATTGAGCTCCGCTAGCTCCTCCGCGATGCGATTCCCCTCGCGCTCCATCACCTCGATTTGCTCGGGGGTCGGCTCGCCCTCTTGTTGCGCCCTGACGACCGACATCCCCTGGGGCAGTTGTGCGATGTCGAGGCCGTGCTGTCGGGCCTCGGCGCGCAGCCCCTCGATACGCCGACCAATCTCGGCTCGTAACCGATTACTCTCCTCTTGCAGGCGCTCCTGGTTGTCCTCCTCGCTGAAGGCGGTTTGCAAGGCTTCCCGGATCTGTGGGATCAGTGCGGCCATGCGGTCGCGAAAGGCTCGTCCGGCACCAGCCGGCAATCGATACGGGCGTGGTTGGTGAGGGTGGCGGAAGTTGTTGAGATACACCCAGTCGTCGGGGCGCGGCCGATCTCTGACAGCCTCGCGCAGGTAAGCGAGCGTTGCAGTCATCCGGCCGCTGCGGTTCTCGCCGAGGACGAAGATGTGGAAGCCCGGCTCATCGATCGAAAGCCCGAAGGCGAGTGCCTCTCTGGCCCGCCGATGACTGGTGAAGTGGAAGACGTCGGCGTCGGTCTCTTCGCCCGGCTCAAAGTGCGGAGGGCCGATGTCTTCCGCCGGAAGGTTCCTGGCCGCCATCGCTTTCCCCTTCGTTCGATTCGCCCCTAGCCGCAGCACGAATACCGCAGGAAGGTCGGACAGGTCCATGCGGCAGACCACTGATCGCCACTTTCCCACGTGAAGTCGAACGTTATATTGTTACACTGCACGAGCAGAGACGAGGAAGACGACATGCCGATGGACTCACGGCTAGAGGAACTGGCGTTCGAGGCGGCGCACGATCACAGCGCATGCGTGCGCGAGGCGCTTTCTGCGGCGGCGGCTATCTGCGAGGAGCGCGGCGTGCGGCTCACACCGGTTCGCCGGCGGGTGCTGGAACTGGTCTGGTCGAGTCACCAGGCGGTGAAGGCGTATGACCTGATGGCACAGATGCAGGGGGAGATGGCGCAGGCCGCGAAGCCACCCACTGTCTATCGGGCATTGGATTTTCTGATGGAGCAAGGCCTGGTCCACCGGGTCGACAGCCTGAACGCCTACGTCGGGTGCCCGACACCCGGGCGCACCCACCGCGAGCAGTTGCTGATCTGCACCGAGTGCGGTGCGGTCGGCGAGATGGAAGACCCGGCGGTGGCGCACGCGCTGGGGGAAGCGGCGTCGCGGGCCGGTTTCTCCGTCCAGCGGCAGACGGTGGAGCTGCAGGGGATTTGCGGCGCATGCCAATCCGTCTGAGACGACGGCCTCAGCCGGACGCAGCCTCCGCCGAGGTTCTGATCGCAGGCCGTGGCCTGACGCTCGAGGCACAAGGTCAGCCGGTTCTGGACCATGTCGGGATCGAGGTCCGCCGCGGGGAGATCGTCACGCTGATCGGGCCGAATGGCGCCGGAAAGACGACCCTCGTCAAGGTGCTTCTGGGACTTCAGCGGCCGGATAGGGGTGTCGTGGAGAAGGCGGCGTGCGTTCGAGTGGGTTACGTGCCGCAGCGGTTTGCGGTCGACCCGGTCCTTCCGCTTACCGTTAGTCGCTTTCTCGACCTCGCGCGACGTTGTTCTCCTGCCGAGAAGGAGGCGGTGCTGGAGGAGGTCGGTGCCCCGGCATTGCTCGCCCGCTCGATGCATGCGCTTTCGGGCGGCGAGATCCAGCGGGTGCTGCTTGCGCGGGCGCTCGTTCGAGACCCGAACCTGCTCGTGCTGGACGAGCCGGTCCAGGGAGTCGACTATGCGGGGCAGGCCGAGCTTTACGCACTGATCGCGCGCATCCGCGATCGACGGCGGTGCGGCGTGTTGCTGATCTCGCACGATCTCCACCTAGTCATGGCGGCGACCGATCAGGTTGTCTGCCTCAATCGACATGTCTGCTGTTCCGGCCTGCCGGAAGCGGTCAGCCGGCATCCGGAGTATGTCGCGCTGTTCGGTCGACGCGCCGCCTCGGAGCTGGCCTTCTATTCCCACCGGCACGACCACCGGCACGGCCCCGACGGCGAGGTCGTTCCTCTCACCGCTCCCCACTCGATCTGACGATGCCAATCCTCGACGATTTCATCTGGCGTGCCGTCTTCGCCGGCTTGCTGATCGCGGCGGTGTCCGGCCCGCTCGGCTGCTTCGTCGTCTGGCGGCGGATGGCATATTTTGGCGACACGCTGGCGCACAGCGCACTCATGGGCGTGGCGCTCGGGCTCGTCCTTGGGCTGAGCCCCAACCTCGGAACCCTCGTCGCCTGCATCCTCCTCGCTGTGCTTCTCGGGCTGCTCGAGGGGCAGCGGAGGCTGCCGGGCGATACATTGCTGGGGATTCTGGCGCATTCGACGCTGGCAATCGGCATCGTCGCGATCAGCACGATGACGTCCATGCGCGTCGATCTCATGGGCTACCTCTTCGGCGACATCCTCGCCGTCACCAAGAGCGACATCGCCTGGATGGCCGGCGGCGGCGTCGGAGTGCTGCTCGTGCTCGCCCTGATCTGGCGGCCGCTTCTGGCGATTACGATCCACCGGGATCTCGCGGCAGCTGAAGGGGTGCCGGTCTTCTGGACACGGCAGATTTTCATGCTGCTGATCGCCGTCATCATCGCCGGCGCAATGAAGGTGGTCGGAGTTCTCCTCATCACGTCGCTGATGATCATACCTGCCGCCGCCGCGCGGCGGTTCGCTCGCACGCCGGAAGCTATGGCGGCGATCGCGAGCCTCGTGGGCGTCGCGGCAGTGGGGGGCGGCCTGTGGAGCTCGTTCCGCTGGGACACCCCCGCCGGTCCGACCATCGTCGCGGCGGCGGCGGTTCTCTTCACGCTGAGCCTGATCGCCTCGCCTCCGAGCGGCGCCGGATCATCGTCGGGATGAACCCCACTTCTCCCGGAGCCTGCGGCAGCGTGAGCCGGCGACGGTAGCCGCCCCGCCGTGCTCAGCTGTCGAGGAGCGCCGGGAGCTCCTCGAGAGTTCTGATCTCGGCCATCGCCGGATGCGGCAGCAGCTCTGGCGGATTGTCGTTGCGGTTCAGCCAGACGACCTGGAACCCGAACGCGCCTGCGCCGGCCACGTCCCAGCCGTTGGCCGAAACGAAGCAGATGTGCGGCGCCGTAACACCGAGCGTCTCGACAGCGAGTTGATAGGCGGAAGGATGTGGCTTGTAGACCGCACGCTCCTCCACCGACAGAACCATGTCGAGCTGCTTCGTCAACTCTGCGTGGTTGACCGCGGCGGTGAGCATGGTCGGCGATCCGTTCGACAGGATCGCGGTGCGAAGCCCTTTGCCTCTTACCGCTTCGATCGTGGCGCTCACGTCGGGATAGGCGTCGAGGCTGAGATAGACCTGCATCAGCTCTGCCCGAAGTCCGGGGTCGTCGATGCCGACCGTCTTCATCGCATGATCCAGGGCGTCTCCGGTCACGCGCCAGAAATCGGTGTGGCGGCCCATCAGCGTCCGCAGCCAGGAATATTCGAGCTGCTTCCGCCGCCAGAGCTCGAACAACTGGTCGGCCTTCTCGCCGATCCGTCCTCGCCGGCGCACCATCGGAGACATGAAGTCGAACAGCGTGCCGTAGGCGTCGAAGACGCAGGCTTCGATATCCGTCAGTCGGCTCTCGCTCATGTTCCAGTTCCCTCCGCTCGGCTGCGGTGTTGAGTTCGAGTGCCGGTCGGTGCGGCGCCAGCCTATACACCCGCCGGTCGTTGGGCCATACTCCGCGCCTTCCGGACCGCGCAAGAGCAGGATTTGCGTGTCGGCAATTCGTCATATTGCCCGGGGCATCGACCGCATCAACCACGGCATCGGCAGCGTGGTGGCCTGGATCGCGCTGGCCATGGTGCTGGCGCAATTCCTCGTGGTGCTGCTTCGTTACGTGTTCGGCCTCGGCTTCGTGCAGCTCCAGGAGTCGATCATCTACATGCATGGCCTCCTGTTCATGCTGGGTGCCGGCTATGCCCTGATGCGTGATGCCCACGTCCGGGTCGACGTGTTCTACCGCGGAGCGAGCGAGCGAACGAAAGCCTGGGTCAATCTGTGGGGGGTGTTTCTGCTGCTTTGGCCGCTCTGCGTCCTGATCTTCTATGTCGCCTGGCCGTATGTCGGCGCGGCATGGGCGGTTCGCGAGGGTTCGCGAGAAGCCAGTGGCATCCCGGGGATCTACCTTCTCAAGACGGTGATCCTCGTCTTCGCGGTGCTGATGTTCGCCCAGGGTCTCTCACTCGCGCTCCGATCGGTTCTTGTCCTCGCCGGGAGAGAAAGGATGCCGGAGCCGGTGCGGGAAAGCTTGTGACCGCCGGACGCTCCGCCCATACCGTGATCTCCCAGGGATGGCGGCTCGCATGACCGAGGTCCTCGACCTCCTGATGTTCGTCGCGGTTTGCGGCGCGCTGCTTTGCGGCTTCCCGGTCGCTTTCACGCTCGGCGGCGTTGCGCTGATCTTCGCGGTTCTCGGGATGGCTCTCGGCGTTTTCGAGCTCGCCTTCCTGTCGGCGCTGCCGCAGCGCATCTTCGGCACGATGACGAACGAGGTGCTGGTCGCGGTGCCGCTGTTCGTATTCATGGGTGTCATGCTCGAGCGGTCGCGTCTGGCGGAAGAGCTGCTCGAGACGATGAGCTTGCTGTTCGGCCGGCTGCGCGGCGGGCTCGGCCTCTCGGTGACGGTCGTAGGCGCGATGATGGCCGCATCCACCGGGATCGTCGGCGCGACGGTGGTGACGATGGGGCTCCTGTCGCTGCCGACGATGCTGCGCCGCGGCTACGATCCCAGGCTGGCCGCCGGCTCGATTTGCGCCGCCGGTACGCTGGGCCAGATCATTCCGCCTTCTATCGTGCTGGTGCTGCTCGGCGACGTCATCTCCAACTCTTACCAACAGGCGCAACTCGCCGCCGGCAACTTCGCGCCGGACACGGTCTCTGTCGGAGACCTCTTCGCCGGGGCGCTGCTGCCCGGCCTGATGCTCGTCGGGCTCTACATGATCTACCAGGTCGCCGTGGCCGTGGTCCGGCCGGCGGCGGCGCCCGCTCTGCCTCCGGAGGAGTTGACGATTTCCCGCGCCGAACTCGGCCGGCGGGTGATCTCGGCCCTGATCCCGCCGCTTGTGCTCATCCTCGCGGTGCTGGGCTCGATCCTCGGGGGAATCGCGACGCCGACCGAGGCGGCGGCATTGGGAGCTGTCGGTGCGATCCTCCTCGCAGGTCAGAGGCTCGTGCCGCAGCCGGGCCGGGCCATCGTTCTCGCTGGCCTGGCGACCGCCGGCCTTCTCCTGCTCAACTGGGGCATGGATCTGCGGGTGGGCCGGAGCTTCATTCCGACGGCGGATGCCGTCGGTATCGTGATGGCGGTGATCCTCTCGATCCTGATCATGTGGGGCCTCGTCGTCGGGTTGCTGCGATCATGGCGCACCGGCGTGCTCATGGAGGTGATGCGTTCGACCATGGAGATCAGCGCCATGGTGTTCGTGATCCTGATCGGTGCCGGGTTGTTCTCCATCGTCTTCCGCGGTTTCGGTGGTGACGAGTCCGTGCACGAGATGCTCTCGGCCTTACCGGGAGGCGTGGTCGGGGCGGTCGTCGCGGTGATGGCGGTCATGTTCCTCCTCGGCTTCTTCCTCGATTTCATCGAGATCGTCTTCGTCGTCGTGCCGGTCGTCGCGCCCGTATTGCTGCAGATGGGGCTGGACCCGATCTGGCTCGGCGTGATGATGGCGGTGAACCTGCAGACTTCGTTCCTGACGCCACCCTTCGGTTTCGCGCTCTTCTATCTGCGCGGGGTGGCGCCGGAGAGCGTCTCGACGATGGACATCTACCGAGGCGCGGTGCCGTTCGTCCTCATCCAGCTTCTGGCGCTGGTGTTGCTGGCAGCTCTACCCGGCCTGGCGACCTGGTTACCGGCCGCGCTATACGGCTAGAAACCGCCGCTTGATGGTGCATCGGGCGGCTTATATGGTGGGCGATCGGCCACTCTAAGCAGACGGATAAGGGCCATGTTCAAGGGTTCACTGGTTGCGCTTGTCACCCCGTTTCGCGACGGCGAGGTGGACGAGAAAGCGTTCGGGGATTTCATCGAGTGGCAGATCAAGGAGGGCACCCACGGACTGGTTGTGTGCGGGACGACGGGTGAGTCGCCGACCTTGACCCACGACGAGCACGAGCGCGTGATCGAGCTCTGCATCGAGGTGGCGGCGCGGCGGGTTCCGGTCATCGCGGGCACTGGCTCCAACGCCACCCACGAGGCGATCTCGCTCACGCGACATGCCAAGAAGGTGGGCGCCGATGCGGCTCTGGTCGTGACTCCCTATTACAACAAGCCGAGCCAGGAGGGCATGTACCAGCACTACAAGGCGCTGAACGACGCCGTGGACCTGCCCATCATCATCTACAACATTCCCGGCCGCTGCATCGTCGACATGTCGGTCGAGACGATGGCGCGGCTGGCGAAGCTCCCGAACATCGTCGGCGTCAAGGATTCCTCGCAGGATCTCGCCCGGCCGACCCGCCCCCGAACGGCCTGCGGCCCGGATTTCGATCAGCTCTCAGGCGAGGACGGGACTGCGATCGGGCACCTCGCCCAGGGTGGGATCGGCTGTATCTCTGTCACCGCGAACGTCGCTCCCAAGCTCTGCGCAGAAATGCACGAGGCGTGGCAGCAGGGCGAGATCGAGCGGGCGCAGCAGATCAACGAGCGATTGATGCCCCTGCACGACGCGATGTTCTGCGAGCCGAGTCCCGGCCCCGTGAAATACGGCGTGAGCCTCCTCGGCTTCTGCCGGCCGGAGACGCGTCTGCCGATGATGCCGGCTTCGGAAGCGGCGCAGAAGCTCGTGCGCGACGCCATGGCCGGCGTCGGTCTGCTCACCTGAGCGTTGGAAAGGCCAAATAACCTTATATGGCGCAAGCAGAGGCACCCGGGCGCACGGTCGCGCAGAACCGTCGCGCCCGGCACGACTATTTCATCGAGGACACGGTCGAGGCGGGTCTTGTCCTGACCGGGAGCGAAGTGAAGTCGCTGCGGCAGAACCGCGGCAGTATCAACGAGGCTTACGCTGGCGAGCAGAACGGCGAAATCTGGTTGATCAACGCCCATATCCCCGAATATCGCGGAGCGTCGCATTTCGGGCACGAGCCGCGGAGGCCGCGCAAACTGCTGCTCCACCGCCGGGAGTTGAACCGCTTGCTCGGGTCGATCCGGCGGGAGGGTTACACGCTGATTCCGCTGTCGCTCTACTTCAACCGCCGCGGCATCGCCAAGCTCCAGCTCGGTCTCGCCAAGGGCAAGCGAAAGGTGGACAAGCGCCAATCGATCAAGGAACGGGACTGGGCGCGCTCCAAGGCCCGTCTGTTGCGCGAGCGTAGCTGAGCCTCTGACGGTCCTTTCTCAACTTTGCTCTGCCCCGCGGGGCGGGTTCTCCATCCCTGAGCGCCTTGATCGGCGAAGCAGCAACAGGAGCGGAATGCCGACAGCGAGCAGAGCGGGCGACCAGCCCGTGCGAGACGATGTCTCACCAGCGCGAGGGCTGTCGGAAGAGGTACGTCCGTATGTGGCGGTGTCGTTTGTGGCCCGCGATCCCGCCGCTACCTGATCCGCCATCCGCGCGCCGCGCAGACCCATCGGCTCCGCCGGCTCGGTCGTGGTGTCGCGCGCAGTCTGGCGTTCCATCTCGGCATTCAGCTCCGCTCCTACGATCACGATCGTGCTCGTGATCCAGATCCAGGTCATGAAGCCGATGATCGCGCCGAGGGAGCCGTAGGTCTCGTTGTACGAGCCGAAATTCGCCACGTACCAGGAGAAGAGCACCGATACGAGGAGCGTGACGACGAGGGTGAGAACGGCTCCCGGCGTGATCCATTTCCATTTGGCATTCTCGCGGCAGGGTCCCCATCGGTACAGCGCCGCCAATCCGAGCAGCGCCATAACCGCCAGGAGGGCGAAGCTTCCCATCTTGATCAGCCATTCGGTGCCTTGGCCGAGTCCCACGAACTGCAACACCGTCGGCAGCAGCACGATTACGCCCAGCCCGACGACGCCTGCCACGATGGTGGCCAGGGTGAATGCGAGCGAAATGGCTGTGAGCTTGATGAAGCTTCTTCGCTCTCGCTCGCCATAGGCGACATTCATGGCCTCGAAAAGGGCCTTCACTCCGGCGTTCGTGCTCCAGAGCGCAATGCTTAGAGAAATCGCGAGCGTGAGACCGAGGGTGGAGTTGGCTTGTCCGGCGAGACGGGAGAGCTGTTCATTGAGGATCGTCATTCCGCCATCCGGAATGACGCCTTCCATCATCTGTAGTTGCTCCTGGACCGTCGCCGGGTCCGAGAAAAGGCCATAGATCGATATGAATGCCGACATCGCCGGGACCATGGCCAGGAGCAGATAGAACGTCACCCCGGCGGCGATCAGCATGACCCTGTCCTTGCTGATCTCGCCACTGACCCGAACGAGTATGTCCTTCCACCCGCGGGAGGGGATTGCCGCTGGAGACGAGGCGGATTGGCCTCGACTATTCCCGCCGGTGGAGCCGTGCCGCTTCTGCGTCATCGAGAGCTCCGATCCGATGGATTCATCAACTGCCGGCCAGGCGCCCGGTTCCGGAGCATGTGGGCGGGAAGAGGAACCTTGGACGCCGGCGTACGACGACTCACCCCCCAGCACCTGGCGGGTCGGAGCGCAGGACGGGAAGAAGTGCGGAGAACACGTCACGGAACATGGCTTCGGTCAGGCGGCCGGTATTCGTGTTGTAGCGGGAGCAGTGGTAGCTGTCGGCGAGCACCAGGCCGGAAGGGAGCCGGTGCAGAGCTCCATGACGAAAGGGCCAGCCGGCGCGCCTCTCCCCGAGTGCCGCGAGAATCGAATTGTGTGCTACGACGCCAAGAGCAAGCACGGCTCGAAGGTTAGGGAGAGCGGCAATTTCGGCCTGCAGAAACTGCCGGCAATTGGCGACCTCTGCGCCAATCGGCTTGTTCGCTGGAGGCACACACCGGACGGCGTTGGTGATGCGGCATCCGATCAGCCGCAGGCCGTCGTCCGGCCGCCTGTCGAAGTGACCCTCCGCCAACCCGAAGGACGTCAAGGTCGGATACAGGAGGTCGCCCGCGAAGTCGCCGGTGAAGGGTCTGCCGGTGCGGTTCGCGCCCTGCAGCCCAGGAGCCAGGCCAACAATCAGGAGAGAGGCGTTCAGGGGCCCAAAAGACGGTACCGGCGCATTGTGCCAGTCCGGAAACCGGCTTCGCTGCTCTTCCCGGAAGGTACGGAGCCGCGGGCATAGGGGGCAATCTCGATCTGGCGCCATCGGCGCGGGGAACAGCATGTCGTGCATGGGGTGCCGGAGCCAAGCCTACGACAGCAGGCTATTCGGCATCGACGTAATCGTCATCCCCGTCAGCGGCTTCCGGCTCCGGCCGCGACGCGTGCTCCCGCACCGGGTGCTCTCGGCGAATGGAAGGCATCAGGTTCTGCAGCTCGATGAAACAGTCCGACTGCCGCCGCAGCTCGTCGGCGATCATCGGCGGCGCCGTCCGTATCGTGCTCACGACGCTGACCCTGACGCCGCGACGTTGCAGTGCCTCCACGAGACGGCGGAAGTCGCCGTCGCCGGAAAACAGGATCGCATGGTCGATGTGCTCGGCCATCTCCATCGCGTCGACGGCGAGTTCGATATCCATGTTTCCCTTGATCTTCCGCCGTCCGCTGGCATCGGTGAACTCCTTGGTCGGCTTCGTCACCAGGGTGAACCCGTTGTAATCGAGCCAGTCGACTAGAGGACGAATGGGCGAATACTCCTGCTCGTCCAGGAGAGCGGTGTAGTAGAATGCGCGCACCAGGCGACCGCGTTCGGCAAAGAGCTGGAGGAGGCGTTTATAATCGATGTCGAACCCGAGACCGCGAGCGGCCGCATACAGGTTCGCGCCATCGATGAAGAGCGCGATGCGCTCGTCCGGATAGGAAATCATCTAAGAAACTCGGCAAGGTGTTTGGCGACGGCGCGGAGACCGCCCTGTGACGTTCGGCATCTCCGGCAGCAAGCCCATGATCGGACTAGTTAGGCTTGGGCGGTTGTGGCGGCAAGTCGCGGACGAGGCGGGGACCGGCAAATGATCGTGATCGGGTTGGGCGGGAATCTACCGAGCCAATTCGGGTCGCCGAGCGGTACCTTGCTGGCGGCGGTGCACGCTCTCGGCCAGAGGGCGGTAATCGTCAGGCGGCTTTCACCGCTCTACGAGACCGCGCCGGTGCCGGTCTCGGATCAGCCCTGGTACGTGAATGGCGTCGCGGCAGTGGAAACGCCCCTCCGACCGGCGGATCTGCTCCTGACGCTGCAACGGATCGAAGCGCAGTTCGGTCGGGTGCGCACGGTGCGCAATGCGGCCCGGGTGATCGACCTCGACATCCTGGACTACAACGGACAGCTTGTCGACGAGGCAGGGCTGAAACTGCCGCACCCGCGGCTCGCCGAGCGTGCGTTCGTTCTCTATCCGCTCCGAGACATCGCTCCTGCATGGCGCCACCCCGTCACCGGCAAGACAATCGATGCGTTGATTGCGGAGTTGCCGAAGGAACAGCAGATCCGGCGCATGTCCGGCGATTGATCGAGCACGTGCGGCGGATCCGTCGCGCCCGACGTGTTCATCCCCCGGCGGCGGGTGTAGAAGGCTTCATGACCGAGTCAGCATCCCCCATCGTCTGGTGCCTTCTCGCGGGGCGCGCCGGTGACGACGCGCAGATCCTCGCGCTGGCGAGGGCGCTCGGCTGGACGATCGTGTGCAAGCGATTGCATTTCAATCGGAAGAAGTCGTGGCCGAACCTGTTGCTCGGTGCGTCGGTTGCGAGCCTCGACCGTAGCCGTTCGGATCCGCTGACCCCACCGTGGCCGGACGTGGTGATCGCATCCGCGCGCCACTCGGCGCCGGTGTCTCTCTGGATCAAGAAGCGTTCCGGCGGCTGCACCCGGTTGGTGCATCTCCAGTACGCCGAGGCGCCGCTCGAGAAGTTCGACCTCGTCGTCACGATGCCGCATTTCTGCTTGCCGAAACGTGCGAACGTGCTCGAAGTGCCGGCACCGCTCAACCGGCCGGATGCGACGCGGATGGCCGAGGCGACCCGTCGCTGGCAAGACCGCATCGAAGCGTTGTCATCACCGCGTACGGCGGTTCTGGTCGGGGGCAGCAATTCGGTGTTCGGGCTGGACGAGTCGGTCGCGCAGCGGCTCGGGCGTGCCGCATCGGACCATGCGCGCGCTGTTGGCGGGTCCTTGCTGGTGACCACGAGCCCCCGCACCCCTGCGGCCGCCGTGAGTGCTCTGGAGGGGGCGATCGACGCACCGGCGCTGTTTTATCGTTGGCGCCGAGACGACCCGGAGAACCCCTATCCCGCTTATCTGGCGCTTGCGGATGATTTCATCGTGACGGCAGACAGCTCTTCCCTCATCGCCGAAGCGTGTGCGCTCGGGAAGCCCGTCCAGCTGTTCGAGGCACCGCCGTTTCCCACTTCGAGACCTACGTTCCGGTCGCTCGGCCGCAGAGCCGGCAGGATTGCGGACCGGTTCCCCGCTGGCAGGCGGGCATTCCGTTGGGCGGTCGAGAAGGGGCTCGTGAATTCGCCGAGGGACTTTGCCGCTCTTCATCGGGGCCTCCGGGAGCGCGGCCTACTCCGGCGGCTCGGAGAGAATACGGGCTCGGAACCGCCGATACCGCTGGAACACATAGAGGAGGCGGCCGCCCGGATACGGGCGCTGGTCGAATGATTGCCGGCGAAATGCTGTCGATAGCACGTAAAGATGTCCGGTTTTCGTAGCACGTTAAATGTCCGCTGCTGCTGTTGGCCCGGTGGGGGTTGTGGGGAACGCGGAGCGTTGTCCACAAGTCCACCGGGCGGCCGCC
>Ga0079224_100007594_pt1 | contig 14584 bp, 12 predicted proteins | sample Stecom2015_FD_80414 | JGI IMG/M metagenome (GOLD analysis project Ga0079224, IMG submission 80414) | Agricultural soil microbial communities from Utah to study Nitrogen management - Steer compost 2015 | ecosystem: Environmental > Terrestrial > Soil > Agricultural land | place: USA: Utah...
CGAGGCCGAGTCGTTGGCCATGGAGCTGCTCGAACGCGTCGGCGTCGCCGACCAGGCCCGCAAGTACCCCGCGGCGTTGTCCGGCGGCCAGCAGCAACGCGTCGCCATCGCCCGGGCACTGGCGATGCGCCCGAAGGTCATGCTGTTCGACGAGCCCACCTCGGCGCTCGACCCCGAAATGATCAACGAGGTCCTCGATGTCATGACCAGCCTGGCCAAGGACGGCATGACGATGATCGTCATCACCCACGAGATGGGCTTCGCGCGGCGCGCGGCTCACCGCGTGGTGTTCATGGATGCCGGGCGCATCGTCGAGCAGGCCGTTCCGGAGGACTTCTTCACCAACGCCAAGAGCGAACGGGCTCAAGATTTCCTGAGCAAGATCCTGACGCACTGAAACACCGCACATTCACGAAGGAGTTGACCTGCATCATGGCCACCAGAAGTGCGGGCCGCACGCGACGGGCGGCATTCGCCGCCGTGGCGGCCGGCTGTGCCCTCGTTCTCGCGGCGTGCGGAGGCGACGACGAGGAACCGAGCGTCGAGGTCGAAGAGAACCCCGACTTCCCTGCGGGCAGCACCATGGCCGAGCTTTCCGAGGCGGGCTCCATCGAGATCGGCGTGAAGATCGATCAGCCCGGCATCGGCTACCTCGCACCGGGTGAGGACATGCCCAGTGGGTTCGACATCGAGATCGGGAAGATCATCGCCGGAGCGCTGGGTATCGCGCCTGAAGACGTCACCTGGACCGAGACCGTCTCGGACAACCGCGAGCCGTTCCTGCAACAGGGCAACGTCGACATCGTCATCGCCTCGTACTCCATCACCGACGAGCGGCGCCAGGTCGTCGGCCAGACCGGGCCGTATTACGTCACCGGGCAACAGATCCTCGTCCGCGAGGAGGACAAGGACACCATCACCGGACCCGAGCAGCTGGCCGACGTCAAGACCTGCTCGGTCACCGGGTCGACGTCGCTGTCCAACGTGGTCGACGACTACGGCGCCGAGCCGGTGCCTTTCGACACCTACTCCGACTGCCTGACCCAACTGCAGAACGGCTCCGTCGACGCGATGACCACCGACGGCGCCATCCTGCTGGGGTACGCGGCCCAGGCGCCCGACGAACTCGAAGTCGTCGGCGAGGCGTTCAGCGAGGAGCGCTACGGCATCGGTTACCAGCACGGCGACACCGAGTTCTGCGAATTCATCAACGACACCCTGCAGGAGGCCTACGACGACGGCTCGTGGGCCGAGGCCTTCGAGGCGACGCTGGGCGAGTCGGGCGTCGAGACCCCGGATCCCCCGGAACTGGACGCCTGCCAGTAGGCCGAGCGTCATCCCCGCCGGCGCGGGCGTGTAGCGAGCGCCGGCGGGGTCGCCACGTTCAGGGAGGAGTTTCACCGCTGTGTACCGGTCCGAGTTGATCTCGCGCCTGTCCGATGGGTTCATCGTCACGCTGCAACTGCTCGGCTGGTCGATGCTCATCGCGACAGTACTGGGCACGCTGCTGGCCGCGATGCGTGTCTCGCCGATCGCGCCGCTGCGCGCCGTCGGCGTCAGCTACGTCAACATCTTCCGGAATACGCCGCTCGTGGTGCTGTTCCTCATCGCCGTCGTGGGCCTGCCCGAGTTGGGCCTGCTGACCGGTAGCTTCTTCTGGCGCGCCGTCACCGCGTTGTCGCTGTACACCGCGGCCTTCGTCTGCGAGGTGCTGCGCTCGGGCATCAACACCGTCCAGGCCGGGCAAGCCGAGGCGGCGCGAGCCATCGGGCTGACGTTCGGACAGACGCTGCGCCTGGTGGTGCTCCCGCAGGCCTTCCGCAACGTGATCCCGCCGCTGGCCAGCGTGTACATCGCGCTGACCAAGAACACCTCGGTCGCCTCGGCTTTCGGCATCCTGGACCTGACCTACCAACTCAGTGACCTGATCGAAGACTTCCCAGGCTCGCTGTACTGGAACTTCTTCAGCATCGCGGCCTGTTACATCCTGATCGTGGCGGTCATCTCCGGTGCCGCCGCGTTGTTCGAGCGGCGCGTGGGGGTGTCCCGATGAGCTCGGTCCTGTACGACACCCCAGGCCCCACGGCCCGACGCCGTCACCTGATCGGCACGGTCATCGGCACGCTGGTGCTGGCTGCGGTTCTCGGGTGGGTGCTCTGGAAGCTGTGGTCCGAGGAGCAGATCACACCGGACCAGTGGGAGGCTTTCACCCAGCCGACCATCATCAAGGCGCTGTGGAACGGCCTGCTCGACACCCTGCGCGCTGCAGCATTCGCCATCGTGCTGGCGGTCGTGTTCGGCGCGATCCTGGCCTCCGGACGGCTCTCCGACCACGCGCTGCTGCGGTGGCCCAGCATCATCGTCATCGAGTTCTTCCGCGCCGTGCCCCTGTTGTTGCTGATCTTCTTCATCTTCCTCGGCTTCGGATCGACCTTCGGCACGTTCTACTCGCTGGTGCTGGGTCTGATGCTGTACAACGGCGCGGTTCTGGCCGAGATCTTCCGGGCCGGGATCATCGCGGTGCCGAAGGGGCAGACCGAGGCCGGTTACGCCATCGGCTTGCGCAAGTCGCAGGTCATGCGCCTGATCCTCGCCCCGCAGGCGGTGGCGTCGATGCTGCCGGCGATCATCAGTCAATGCGTCGTCGCACTCAAGGACACCGCACTCGGCTATGTCATCGGCGCTTCGGGCATCGTGCGCACGGGCGAGCAGATCTACATCTCCCCGCTCTACAACAACCCGCTGGCCACCGGCTTCGTCCTGGCCGCGGTGTTCATCGTCATCAACTACTCGCTGAGCAAGCTCGCCACCTGGATCGAATCACGGCAGCGTCGTGAAGGCCGCGCGGTCGTGAGACGGGGAGCCACCGACGCCGCAGCCCCGGCGGCCGGATGATCAGGCCGGTGGTTCGAACAACCCGATCTCGGCCGCCGAGGCGTGCCCGCGATAGCCGGCCAGGACCTCCAGCCGGACGTAGCGGGCCTGCGTCGCCGGCCAGATCGCGAACGTGCCCTCGGTGTCCAGGGCCCACCAGTGGCCCGTCGTGGCGGGGGTGAAGGTCGATCCGTCGGTGCTGAGCGCAACGGCGTACGCCGTCACGGTGCCGCCGTGCTCGCCGTCCTGGCGCGGCAGGTAGGTCAGCGCGGTGACGGGCCGCACCTCACCCATGTCCACGGTGAGCGCGTGCGGCATCGGAACACGCGGGTCGTACTGGGAGTGCCAGAACGTCGCCGGATCACCGTCGAGCACGAACTCGGCCGCATAGTCGGGCTGCTGCGCGCTCGTGGCCGTGGCGACCAGGTTCCCGGCCGGAATCCGTGGCAGGCCTCGCGACGCCGTCGTCACCGACACCTGCGTACTGCCGCGGAACCGGCTCACCCGGCCGGCTGCGTCCACGCCCACCACCCGGTAGTGCCAGGTCCGGCCGTCGGCTGGCAGGCCACTGTGCAGGTGGGTGGTCCACGGCACCCGGACCTTCAGCGTGGCCTGCGACGGCGAGAAGTCGGACAGCGCAGCCCCGTAGACGACGTAGTGATCCATGGCCAGGCCGGGCTCCGGGGCCTCCCACTCCAGCACGACCGTCTGCGACACCGGCGCCTGCGTCGTCGTGGCGCGCAGGTTGCGCACCGGTGGGAGCCGGGGACCGGCCTGGCCCGCCGCGGTGATCGATGCGTGCACGCTCATACCTCCTGCAGCCCGGGGTGGCCCGCTTCGACCACGAAACTCCGGCGGGTCGATACCGGCGCGCCGGGCGTCGACACATACGGGACGACCCGGTAGTCCGAGCGCCACCGCCCACGAGTGACGTGACATCGCACGTAGCCGCGTTGTCCGTTGATGAACGCGAAGTGCGGATTGGTCTGCAAGTCGGTCGGAGCCCACCAGGGCAGGTCCGTGCCGTCACCGGCCGAGCTCACCGAGGTTCCGGCGAACTCCGAACCAAGGGTCGCGGAGTCCGGATCGGTGAAGTCGGCCTTGATGTCGGCCGCGATGTTCAGGTGGATGTCGCCGGTGAGCACGATGAAGTTGGGCACCGGCGCCTCGGTGACGGTACGCAGCACCCGCTCGCGAGAAGACGCGTATCCGTCCCAGGCGTCCATGCTGAACAGCTCCGGATCGCCGTCCATGGCCCATTGCGAGAAGAAAACCTGCTGGGCCAGGACGTTCCATCGGGTCTCGGCATCGGCGAGGCCCGCATGTAACCAGCGCTCCTGTTCGGCGCCGGGCAGGCTGCGCGCCGGGTCCCAGCGCTCGTCGCAGTCGCTGAGCCGTCCACCGCCACAGGCCGGCGCCGCTCGGAACTGACGCGTGTCGAGGACGTTGAACGTCGCGAGATCGCCGTAGGCGACGCGCCTGTACAGCCGCATGTCCGGGCCCTGCGGCAGGGCCCGTCGCCGCAACGGCATGTGCTCGTAGTAGGCGCGCAATGCCGCCGCTCGCTGGTCGCGAAAGGCCGACGGCGGAACCTGGAGATTGGTCTCGTCCGCCCAGCTGTCCTGGACCTCATGATCGTCGAGCGTCGTGACCCAGGCGAAGGCTCGATGCGCAGCCTGCAGATCGGCGTCGGTGCGGTACAGCGCGTACCGGTTGCGGTACTCGGCCAACGTGCGGATGGAGTCGTCGCCCGGTTCGGTGCCCGGCTGCGGCCGGGGATAGTCCGGTCCGTACGAGGCGTACTCGTAGATGTAGTCACCGAGGTGGACCACGAGGTCCAGGTCTTCGGCGGCCAAGTGCCGGTAGGCGGTGTAGTACCCGGTCTGCCAGTCCTGGCAGGAGACGAAAGCGAACGGCAGCGCCGCCGGCTGCGCCCCCGGCTCGGGCAGCGTCCTGGTCCGGCCGGTGGGACTGACGTGGGCACCTAGCCGAAACCGATACCAGTACCACCGATGTGGCAGTAGTCCGTCGAGCTCGACGTGCACGGCGTGCGCGAACTCCGCGCGCGCCGGCGCCGTTCCGCGGCGCACGATCGCTCGGAAGTGCTCGTCGGTTGCCACTTCGTATCGCACGGCGACCGGCTGCGGCGGCATCCCGCCGTGCCCGTCCTCGGCGAGCGGCTCCGGGGCCAGCCGGGTCCAGAGCACCACACCATCAGGACTCGGATCCCCTGAGGCCACGCCCAGGGTGAAGGGATCGTCGCGGGGCAGGCGCTGCGGTGCTGCCGCCACCGGGCGGGCTCGTCGTTGCCCCAGGCTGTACAGCCCCACGGCCCCGCCAGCGCCAGCCAGCAATCCGCGACGCCCGAGCGTGAGCTGGTCCGCCATGGTCGAACCTCCTGAGCCTGGTCCCGCCGAACAGTTCAAGGAGCGTTCGTAAAATACGATTTTTCACCCGCCGCCGTCTAGGGCTGAACGGGTTGCGGTGGCGGCAGGATCAGCGGGCGAACTCGGTGGAACGAGACTCGCGGACGACGGTGATGCGGATCTGGCCGGGGTAGGTCAGCTCCTCTTCGACCTTCTTGGCGATGTCTCGAGCCAGCACCTGCGCCTGGATGTCGTCGACGACGTCGGGCAGCACCATGACCCGGATCTCGCGGCCGGCCTGCATGGCGAACACCTTCTCCACGCCTTCGTAGCTCATGGAGATCTCTTCGAGCCGCTCCAGCCGCTTCACGTAGGCCTCGAGCGATTCGCGCCGCGCGCCCGGGCGCCCGCCGGAGATGGCGTCGGCCGCCTGGGTCAGCACCGCCTCGACGGTGCGCAACTCGACCTCGTTGTGGTGGGCCTCGATGGCATGGATCACGTCGTCGTTCTCGCCGTAGCGCCGCGCGATCTCGGCGCCGATCAAGGCGTGGCTGCCGTCGACCTCGTGCGTGAGCGCCTTGCCGATGTCGTGCAACAACGCGCACCGCTTGGCGAGCTTGATGTCCATGCCGAGTTCGCCGGCCATCATGCCGGCCAGGTGCGCGGACTCGATGAGGTGCTTGAGCACGTTCTGCCCGTACGACGTGCGATAGCGCAGCCTTCCCAGCAGGGCGACCAGGTCGGGGTGCATCTCGGAGATGCCGACCTCTACCAGGGCGTCCTCCCCCGCACGCACGCACAGCGCCTCGACCTCGGCCTTGCTCTTCTCGTACTGCTCCTCGATCCGGTGCGGATGGATCCGCCCGTCGAGCACGAGTTCCTCGAGCGTGAGTCGGGCCACCTCGCGCCGGACCGGATCGAAGCAGGACAACAACACCGCTTCTGGGGTGTCGTCGATGATCAAGTTCACGCCGGTGACCTGTTCGAACGCGCGGATGTTGCGTCCCTCGCGGCCGATGATGCGGCCCTTCATCTCATCGCCGGGCAGGTGCAGCACCGAAACGACCGATTCAGCGGTCTGCTCGGAGGCCAGCCGCTGGATCGCCAACGTGATGATCTCGCGGGCCCGGGCCTGGCCGTTCTCTTGCGCCTCCCGCTCGATGTCGCGGACCAGCAGGGTCGCCTCCCGCTTGGCCTGCTCTTCGACTGAGGCGATCAGTTCGGCCTTCGCCTGATCGGCGGTGAGCTGAGCCGCGCGTTCGAGGATCTCGCGGCGTTCGGCCTCGAGGTTGTCCAACTCGACTTTGCGGGCTTCGAGCGCGGCGAACTGCACCTCGAGCTCCTGCTCGCGTTCCTCGAGACTGCGCGCGTCGGCGTCGACACGCTCTTCGCGCTCGACGACTCGCTGCTCGCGCCGTTCGAGGTCGGCGCGTTGATCGCGCAGGTCGGCCCCGAGTTGATCGGAACGCTTCCGCGCCTGCTCAGCGTCGGACGTCGCTTTGGCCCGCATCTCTTCGATCTCGGCCAGGGCCTTGGCCTTGAGTTCGTCGACCTCACGGCGAGCTTGCGCACGCGCCTCGTCAGCGTCGGTTTGCGCCGCGGCGCGCAACTTGATGGAGTCGGCTTCCACCTTCGCCAGCGCATCCGATGACTCCGCGCGTCGCGCCTCGACACCGCGCAACTTCGCGAACATGCTGACCAGCGCCACGACAAGCAGCACGACGATCAACGACCCGACGATCAGAATTGCCGTTCCGGTGTCCATCGACCGGCTCCCTCACGTGTAGCTGTCTGCGAACAGACTTATTCAACGGTGGGAACCGCACTGCGACCGCGCTCACTTGCCCAGGAAGTGAGCTTCGTTCACCGAATCACTGAAATCGAGTCTGGATCGACCGTGTGATGCCAACGCGCCACGTCCGCAAGGCTGTGAACTCGCTGCATACCACTGAGGCCAGCGGAAAGCCGGCCTCGGTGACGTTTCGGTGTTGGGTGTTGCCATGGTGTCTATGTCCGATCCGCGGTCGCGGAGTTGTTCTCCACCTTTTATGTTGAGATTACGTAAGGGTGTACGAGGGGTCAAGGTGACACGGCGGCGCCCACATCGCGCCACCGCTGCGCTTCACCACCCGTTGTTCAGCTGGTGGTCATTCGTCGATGTGTTCGGCTGGTAGGTCGCTTTCGTCCACCCCCTCAGCCTCCAACGCTTCACGCACGACTCGATAGGACAGGCCGGCCGGGTAACCCTTGCGCGCCAGCATCCCGGCCAGTCGCCGAGTCCGTGCTGCCGGATCGAGCCTGCGGGTACTGGGCAACCGCCGGGCCACGAGCGCACGCGCCATGGCTTCCTCCTGCTCCGGCTCCAGCGCCTCGACGGCCTCGTCGGCCACCTTCGGGTCGACGCCTCGCTGCCGGAGCTCGTGCCCTAAGGCACGCTTGGCCAGCCCACGGCCGTTGTGCCGCGAGTCGACCCAAGCCTGGGCGAAGGCTGCATCGTCGATCAGGCCGACATCGGAGAACCGGTCGAGGATGGCGCCGCGGACGTCGTCGGGTACGCCCTTCTTCGTCATCGCGACATCGAGCTGTGCCCGTGTCTGCGGGGCTAGCGAGAGTCGTTGCAGCACGATGGAGCGCGCTACCGACTCAGGGTCGGGCTCCGGTTCACCCGATGGCGACGGAGCCGAACCCTCAGCGGATTTCGACGTGCGCCCGGCCCTGCTGCCCATGGCGGACTTCGCCCTCCCCTGGTCTTGTGCCTACGGCGTGGCCAGAGCCGAACATCGTGACCGTACCGGTCAGAAGTCGACCGGCACCTCTGCCGCCGGTGCCTCGCCGGACGCGTCGGCCTTGGGGCCAACCCCCAGCTTCTCCTTGATCTTCTTCTCGATCTCGTCTGCGAGGTCGGGGTTGTCCTTGAGGAACTTCCGGGCGTTCTCCTTGCCCTGGCCGAGCTGGTCGCCCTCGTAGGTGTACCAGGCGCCGGACTTGCGCACGATGCTCTGTTCCACCCCGAGATCGATCAGGCTGCCCTCGCGGCTGATGCCCTCGCCGTAGACGATGTCGAACTCGGCCTGCTTGAACGGGGGGGCCACCTTGTTCTTCACGACCTTGACCCGGGTGCGGTTGCCTACGGCTTCGGTGCCGTCCTTGAGCGTCTCGATGCGCCGGACGTCGAGGCGGACCGAAGCGTAGAACTTCAGCGCCTTTCCACCGCTCGTCGTCTCGGGGCTGCCGAAGAACACGCCGACCTTCTCACGCAGCTGGTTGATGAAGATCGCCGTCGTCTTGGACTGACTCAGCGCACCGGCGATCTTGCGCAGCGCCTGGCTCATGAGCCGTGCCTGCAGACCGACATGGCTGTCACCCATCTCGCCCTCGATCTCAGCTCGCGGCACCAGCGCGGCGACGGAGTCGATGACGATGATGTCCAGCGCCCCGGACCGGATCAACGTATCGGCGATCTCGAGTGCCTGCTCACCGGTATCGGGCTGGGAGACCAGCAAGGAGTCGGTGTCGACCCCCAGCGCCTTGGCGTAGTCGGGGTCGAGCGCGTGCTCGGCGTCGATGAAACCGGCCACCCCTCCGGCACGTTGCGCGTTGGCCACCGCATGCAGCGCCACCGTCGTCTTACCGCTGCTCTCAGGGCCATACACCTCGATGACCCGCCCGCGCGGAAGTCCGCCGATGCCGAGGGCGACATCGAGCGCGATCGCCCCGGTGGGAATCACCTCGACCGGCGCGCGCGCCTCCTCACCCAGACGCATCACCGAGCCTTTACCGAACGCGCGCTCGATCTGAGCGAGCGCAGTATCGAGCGCCTTCTCACGGTCTGCGGAAACTGCCATGGGAACCACCTGGGGTCGACGGGCCGGCGTGCGACCCTGTGATCGTTTGTTCATCACCCGTGACGTTACGCGGTGCCACCGACAGCTTCGAGGGCCTCTCTGCAAGCTGTGGATAACCTCGGCGACCGGGTCATGATGGCACCTTATACCGAACGAGTGTTCGATCACGAACGACACGCCGACCAGCCGCCGTGACCGTCGCACGCCCCGCAGTTACTTCAGCAACAGGCTCTCGATGCGCCGTGCCGCCAGCACCACCCCGATCGCGCCCATGATCGCGAGGTAGGCGGCGTGCACCAGGAGTCCGGCGCCGACGTCACCGAGCATCAGATCACGTACCAGCGCCACACCGTGGTAGAGCGGCGTGGCCTGCACGACCCACTGGAGCGCGTCCGGATAGGTCGACAACGGGTAGAACGTGGCGGAGAACAGGAACATCGGCACGATCGCCAGTTGCACGTAGTCGAAGTCCTGCCAGGTGCGCATGAACGTCGTGGCCGTCATGCCGACCGCGGCGAAGGCCAGCCCGATCAGCGTCGTGGCCGGCAGGGCGAGAACCGCCCACCACGACGTCACCACCCCGCTGACCGTGGCGACCACCAGGAAGGCTGTGGAGTAGAGCAGGCCGCGCAGCAAGGCCCAGCTGATCTCGCCGACCGCGACATCGCGCGGGCCCAGCGGCGTGGCCAGCACCGAGTCGTAGAGCTTGGCGTACTTCAACTTGAAGAAGACGTTGAACGTGGAGTCGAAGACCGCACCGTTCATCGCCGCCGCGGCCATCATGCCCGGCGCCACGTAGACCGCATAGTCGATCATCCGTCCACCGCCGGTGTCGACGTCGCCGATCAACGCACCCAGGCCGACGCCGAGAGAGAACAGATAGAACATCGGCTCGAAGAACCCGCTGACCAGCGTGACCCAGCCGTGCCGGAACGCACGCACGTTCCGTTCGACGAGCGCACGGGCCATGCCCGCGCCGGCCGGGACCGGCAGCGCCCTCGCCAGCGTGTGGACCAGCGCACCAGGCCGGGTCTTCGTGGGCGCGCTCACGTGAGCAACCTCTTCCGGAAGTTGGTGACCGTCCACCACAGGCCGCCGATCGCCCACACCAGCAGGTAAGCCACGTGCCCCAGTGAATCCAGCGGGGTGGCCGTCTCCAGCACCAGGGCGCGGCACAGATCGACGCCGTGCCACAGCGGGGTCAGCCACGCCACCACCTCGAGCACGCCGGGCAGCTGGCTCACCGGGAAGAAGGTGCCGGAGAACAGGAACATCGGCATGATGACGAACCGGAACAGCACGTTGAAGCCGCCGTCGTTGTCCTGTCGCGCGGCGAAGGCGAAGACCGGCGTCGTGAAGGCCAGCCCCACGAGCACGGCCACCGGTACGGCCACGATCAGCCACGGCGAGGTGATGGCGCCCACCATAGCCGCCACCATCGCGAACACAGTACTGGTGATCGCTACGCGCAGCACGACGAAGAGCACGTGGCCGTACACGACATCGCGGATGCCGAGGGGCGTGGCCAGCATCGCGTAGTAGTGCCGATGCCACTTCAACGCACCCATGACGGGATAGGTCGACTCCCCCACGGCGGTCTGCATGGCTTGCGCGGCGAGCAGGCCCGGGGCGATGAAGTTGACGTACGACGCGCCGTCGATGCCGCCGCCCGCGCCGGAATCGACCAGCTCGCCGAGGCCGAAGCCCATGGCGACCAGGAAAAACAGCGGATGGAGGAAGCCGTTGACGATCGTGCCCCGCCAGACCCTGCGGTAGCTGGTCAGCCAATAGGCGAAGGCTCGCCCGGCCATGCGTCCCTCGCGGTGGTGGACGCTGTCGCCGCCGGGCCTGGTGTTCGTTTCAGTGGCCATCAGTCGATCAGCGAGCGGCCGGTGAGGTGGAGGAAGACGTCCTCCAGCGTGGAGCGGCGGGCCAGCACCGACAACGGTTCCAGGCCGCGCTCGTGTACCGCCGCCGCAGCGGCATCGCCGTCGTCGGTATAGAGCAGGAGACGATCGGGCAGCACTTCGATGCGCTCGGCGAGATCGGCGAGTTTCGGCTGGTACGGCGCGTGGTCATCGGCAGCGAAGCGCAGCTCCAGCACCTCGCGGGTGGAGTGCAAGGCGATGAGCTCGCGCGGCGAGCCCGAGGCGACGATGCGCCCGCCGTCCATGACCACCAGGCGGTCGCACAGTTGCTCGGCCTCGTCCATGTAGTGCGTGGTGATCACGAGGGTCGTACCGCCACGTTTGAGGCGGAACAGGCGATCCCAGAGGATGTGGCGCGCTTGCGGGTCCAGCCCCGTGGTCGGCTCGTCCAGCAGGAGCAGTTCGGGCTGGTTGATCAGCGAGCGCGCGATGGTCAGCCGCCGCTTCATGCCACCGGACAACGGCTCGACGAGGCTTTCGGCGCGCTCGGTGAGCTGGGCGAACTCGAGCAACTCGTCCGCTCGGTCGCGAACCACCGAGCGCGGCAGCCCGAAGTAGCGGCCGTAGACGATGATGTTCTCGCGCACCGTCAGCTCCTCGTCCAGAGCGTCGCGCTGCGGCACCACCCCCAGCCTGGCCCGGATGGCCGGACCGTCGGTGGCCGGATCCAGCCCGAGGATGCGCAGGCTGCCGCCGGACGGCGGGGAGACACAGCCGATCATGCGCATGGTCGACGACTTGCCGGCGCCGTTGGGCCCGAGGAAGCCGAACGCCTCGCCGCGGCGCACCTCGATGTCGATGCCGTCGACCGCGGTGAACTCGCCGAAGCGTTTGGTGAGCTTGTGCGCGCTGATCATGGGCGGATCGTCAGGTCCGTTCGTCACGTCGTTCGACGCTACCCGTCGGGACCGACAGTCGGCATCTGAGTTTCGGGCCGGATCACGCGCCCGATGCAGCCTTCAGTGCTCGCCGGGCTCTCAGCGTTCGCTGGGAGCCAGGCGCAGCGCGTCACACACCGCCAGCCAGACGACCTTGGTGTCCTCGCCGGCCTCGAGCGCCTGGTGCACCGTGCGCTCGCCCAGGGCGTCGATGACGTAGTCGCGCGCCCACGAGTCGGCGTAGGCCGGACCGAGGTGATGCTCCATCCGCTGCCAGAAATCGGTCAATCGCACCTGTCCAGTATCCACACCGACACCCTCGTCGGGAGTGCTCGCACCGAGCGAAGTCTCGGCAGCCGCAGTCAACACCCACAAACCGCGCAATGCCGGTACGACCAAGGCGACGCTGCGACGTTGTCGGTGGCCGGGTGGAAGATGGAAGCATGGGTGACGTCCTCGAACTCTTCGGCCCCGCCACCAGGGCGTGGTTCGCCGACTCGTTCGCGGCGCCCACCGCGGCCCAGCAAGGCGCGTGGCAAGCCATCGCGGCCGAGCGCAACGCCCTGGTCGTGGCTCCGACCGGCTCGGGCAAGACGCTCGCGGCGTTCCTGTGGGCGTTGGACCAACTGGCCGCCGCTCCCCCGCCCGACGACCCCACGCACCGCTGCCGAGTGCTCTACGTCTCGCCGCTCAAGGCGCTCACCGTCGACGTCGAGCGCAACCTGCGCGCGCCGCTGGCCGGTATCAGCCAGGCCGCCCAGCGGCTGGGGCTGGCGGCGCCTGACATCACCGTCGGCATCCGCTCCGGTGACACGCCGCCGGAGCAGCGACGCCAGTTCGCCCGCCGGCCACCCGACGTGCTCATCACCACGCCGGAGTCGTTGTTCCTGCTGCTCACGTCGCAGGCGCGGGAGTCGCTGCGGCACATCCACACGGTCATCGTCGACGAGGTCCATGCCGTGGCCGGCAGCAAGCGCGGCGCTCATCTCGCCCTGTCACTCGAGCGGCTCGACGCCCTGTTGAGCCGGCCCGCCCAACGCATCGGTCTCTCGGCGACCGTACGGCCGGTGGACGAGGTCGCGCGCTTCCTCGGCGGCCCGCGTCCGGTCGAGGTCGTCGCGCCGGAAAGCACCAAGAGCTGGGACCTGCGCGTCGTCGTGCCCGTTCCCGATCTCGACGAGCTCGACGCCGCTCCCGCGCCGCCGGGCGAGGACACCGGCCGGCTCGGAGACGCCGAGGCCGACGGCGCTCGCTCGTCCATCTGGCCACACGTGGAACGCCGCGTGGTCGACCTCGTCGAGCAGCACACCTCGACCATCGTCTTCGCCAACTCGCGGCGGCTGGCCGAACGGCTCACGGCCCGGCTCAACGAGATCGCCGCCGAGTCCGCCCGGTCGGCCGAGCCCGAACTCAGCAGCGACACCCCTGGCCCGCCCGCGCAGATGATGGCCCAGGCGGGCAGCAGCGACGGCGCCGACCCGGTCGTGGCCCGGGCCCACCACGGCTCGGTCAGCAAGGAGCAACGCGCTCTCATCGAAGACGACCTCAAGTCCGGGCGACTGCCGGCGGTGGTGGCCACCAGCAGTCTCGAGCTCGGCATCGACATGGGCGCGGTCGATCTCGTCGTCCAAGTCGAGGCGCCGCCGTCGGTGGCCAGCGGCCTGCAACGGGTCGGGCGGGCTGGCCACCAGGTCGGCGCGGTCTCGCGTGGGGTGCTGTTCCCCAAGTACCGCGGCGACCTGGTCCAGACGGCAGTGGTCGCCGAGCGCATGCGCGCCGGCAGCATCGAAGAACTCGCCGTCCCGAACAACCCACTGGACGTCCTCGCCCAGCAGGTCGTGGCGGCCGTGGCGATGGACGACTGGCCAGTGGACGAGTTGCTCGCCCTGGTCCGGCGGGCGCATCCGTTCGCCCGGCTGCCGCAGTCCTCGTTCGACGCCGTGCTCGACATGCTCGCCGGCCGGTATCCGTCCGACGAGTTCGCTGAGCTGCGCCCGCGGGTCGTGTGGGATCGCACCGCCGGGGTCCTCAAAGGCCGGCCCGGCAGCCAGCGCCTGGCCGTCACCAGCGGCGGCACCATCCCCGACCGCGGCCTGTTCGGCGTGTTCCTGGTCGGCTCGGACCCGCGCAAGGGTGGCGCGCGCGTCGGCGAGCTCGACGAAGAGATGGTCTACGAGTCCCGGGTCGGCGACGTCTTCGCGCTCGGCGCCACGAGCTGGCGCATCGAAGACATCACCCACGATCGCGTGCTCGTCTCTCCCGCTCCTGGACGGCCGGGCAAGCTGCCGTTCTGGCACGGCGACAGTCTGGGCCGCCCGGCCGAGCTGGGCGCGGCCGTCGGCGCCTTCGTCCGAGAGATCTGCGGGCTGCCCGACGACGACGCCCGCAGGCGGGCCGCGGCCGCCGGGCTGGACGACTGGGCCGTGGACAACCTGCTCGCCTACGTCCGCGACCAACGGGCAGCCACCGGTCACGTCCCGGACGACCGCACGGTGCTCGTCGAGCGGTTCCGTGACGAACTCGGCGACTGGCGCCTGGTCATCCATTCGCCGTACGGCGCTCAGGTCCACGCCCCGTGGGCGCTGGCGCTCGGCGCACGGCTACGCGAGCTCTACGGCGTCGACGTCCAGGCCGCGCACGCCGACGACGGCATCGTGTTGCGTATCCCGGACACGCTCGACACCCCGGAGTCC
>Ga0079224_100007596_pt1 | contig 14581 bp, 11 predicted proteins | sample Stecom2015_FD_80414 | JGI IMG/M metagenome (GOLD analysis project Ga0079224, IMG submission 80414) | Agricultural soil microbial communities from Utah to study Nitrogen management - Steer compost 2015 | ecosystem: Environmental > Terrestrial > Soil > Agricultural land | place: USA: Utah...
GCTCTCGGAGATTCCGGGCATCACGCCGCAGGTCCTGGCGCTGGGCGATCACCTGGTCGAGCAGGGCTTCACCGTGGCCATACCGTCGCTGTTCGGCACACCGGGCCGCTCGGCGTCACCCGGGTACGCCATCGGCACCGTGGCCAGGTTGTGTATCTCGGCGGAGTTCCGCGCCTTCGCCACGAAGGCGCGCCGGCCCATCGCCGACTACGTACGCGCGCTGGCTCGGGACCTGAACGCGCGTACCCCCGGTAGCGGGGTGGGCGTCATCGGCATGTGCTTCACCGGCGGCTTCGCCCTGGCTGCCGCCGCCGACGAGTCGGTGATCGCACCTGTTCTGAGCCAGCCGGCGCTACCGTTCCCGACCAGCCGGGCCCGCCGCCGCGACGCCGGGGTTTCTGCGGGCGAGCTCGCCGCGGTGGCCGACCGGGTTGCCGGGTCGGGGTTGTGTGTGCTCGGTCTGCGGTTCAGCCATGACCGCGGCTGTCCAGGTGATCGCTTCGCCGCACTGCGGGCGCGCCTGGGCGACGGCTTCGAGGTCATCGAGCTGAACTCCGGGCCTGGTAACCCCGACGGCTTCAGCAAGAACGCGCACTCGGTGTTGACAGCCGAAGTTCGCGAGCGCGCGGAGAACTCCGCGTTCGCGGCCCGGGCGCGGGTCGTGCAATTCCTGCGAGAAAGGTTGGCGGGCCATGAAAGTTCTGGTGATCGGGCGGCTGCAGAGAATTCTTGACGCCGTGATCCCGGTGCTCCAGGAGGCCGGGTTCACCGCGTCCGGCGTGCGGACCACCGCCGAAGCCGTCACCGGCGTCCGCTCCGGCGCGGTCGACGCGCTGATCATCGGTGCGGGTGTCGACCGGCGGTCACGGCAGGCCCTGCGCTCAGCGTGTGCTGAACACGACGTGCGCGTCATCGAGGCGGAACCGCGCCATGGCGGGCCACAGACCTACGTCAGAGAGGAGGTCGTTCCGCTACTTCGCACGACCGACGGATCGACGATTCGGAGAAGGTGAGTCACGTGATCGAGCTCAAGGGGTTGGACCCGTCGACATCGTTCGAGTCCCAACTGAAGGAAGAAACCGGGACGGTCGTCCTGGTCAACATGTTCCTGGTGCCCGAAGGGGCGGAGGAGCAGGCGATGACCAAGTGGAAAGAGGACGCGGAGTGGATGAAGGCCCAACCGGGCTACATCTCCGCGCAGCTGCACCAAGGCACCGGCGACAGCAGGCTGATGGTGAACATCGCGACGTGGGAGTCCAGCGAGGCTCTGGCCACGGCTTTCTCGGACCCGGAGTTTCAGGCCAAGCACGACGGCTGGCCCGACGGCACCGTCATCTATCCGCACATCTTCGAGCGGGTCGGGGTCCAGGGGATCTGCACGGCGTAGGTCCGGCGTGTCCTGCGGACGCTGCAGGTGCGTCCGCAGGACACGTGAGTTGCGATCTGGAGGGCTGTCATCGATGAGTGACAAGGTGGCGACGTGCCCCGAGTGGGTGCTGTGTGACACATGCCGCGCGATCGTGTACCGAAAGCGATGGATCAGGTCCAAGCTCGTCTGCCCGGAATGCGGGCACCACACCATGGTCGACGGCGAGACGCGGCTGGAACAGCTGGCCGACCCCGGGAGCTTGAAGCACCTCGACCGTCCGCAGCGCGACAGCCCCGACGTCCTGGGGTTCGTGGACACCATGCCGTACCCCCGCAGGCTGGCCGAAGCGCGCGCGAAGACGGGCCTGGAGGGAGCGGTGACGAGCGCCCAACTGTGCATCGAAGGCAGCCCGGCCGTGGTCGCGGTGATGGACTTCCGTTTCTTGGGTGGCAGCCTCGGCGTACATGCCGGCTCGGCGTTGATCGAAGCCGCCGATGCGGCTCTGGAGCGCCGGTTGCCGCTGATCGTCGTGACCGCGTCGGGCGGAGCGAGGATGCAGGAAGGCGCCATCGCACTCATGCAGATGGCCAGGACCAGCGCCGCGTGGGAGCGTCTCGACTCCGCCGGCCTGCTGACGATCTCGGTCGTCACCGACCCGACGTTCGGAGGCGTGGCCGCGTCGTTCGCGACCTTGTCCGACGTCATCGTCGGGGAGATGGGGGCACGGCTGGGCTTCGCCGGTCGGCGGGTGATCGAACAGACCATCGGCAAGGAGCTGCCCGACGACTTTCAGACCGTGGAGTTCCTGCTCGAGCGAGGCTTCGTCGACATGGTGCTGCACCGGCAATCGCTGCGGGCCGAACTGGCCAAGCTCCTACGTGCCGCCTCGCCGCCGGACACGAGCGGCGAGCACGCCGAGGTGGCGGCCGGTGCTGGAGACTCGGTGGTGCGAGACTCGGCCCAGTTGCCCGCCGACCAGCCCTGGGACCAGGTGCGGTTGTCGCGTGACCTGACTCGGCCCACCATGCTCGACTACGTCAATCTCGTCTTCGACGATTTCCGCGAACTGAGCGGTGACCGGGTGTCCGGCGAGTGCCCGGCCATGGTCACCGGCCTGGCTCGACTGGCCGGTCGCCGCGTCGTCGTCATCGGGCAGCAGAAGGGACACACCCTCGAGGAGTTGTCCAAGCGGAACTTCGGCATGGCCTACCCCGCGGGCTACCGCAAGGCCGCGCGTGTGATGCGGCTGGCGGCCAAGCTGTCCGTGCCGGTGGTCACGCTGGTCGACACGCCCGGTGCGTACCCCGGCGAGCATGCGGAGGAACAAGGACAGGCCGGCGCCATCGCGGAGAACCTGCGCTTGATGATGTCGTTGCCGGTCCCGATCGTCACTGTGGTGACCGGCGAAGGCGGCAGCGGTGGTGCGCTCGGCATCGCGGTGGCCAACCGCGTTCTGATCTGGCAGCACGCCACCTACTCGGTGATCAGTCCCGAGGGCTGCGCCTCGATCTTGTGGAAGGACTCCGCGCAGGGCCCGGCCGCTGCGGCGGCGCTGGGTCTCAGCGCACGTGAGTTGCTGCGCCTGGGTGTGGTCGACGGCGTGTTGACCGAGCCGGACGGTGGTGTCGGAGCCGACCCGATGCTGGCCGCTGAACGTTTGCGCAGCGCGATCACGGCAAGTCTGGACGATCTGGGCCGGCTCGACGCTGACCAACTGAAAGGTGATCGCATGCGTAGGTTCAGCGCGTTCGGCTCCTTCGACACGGCCGACATGGCCGGCATCACCAGCCGCTGGGGGGTGCACGATGAGATGGCGGGGTGACCGGGGCCGGTCGGCCACACCGGTGTATCACGCCATGCTCGAACTGCTCGAGGCGCTGAGTGATCGACCCGACCGGGTCTGTGTGCGCACCGACGACGTGACGATCGAACTGGACTGGCGGGCACCGTCGCCAGCACCGTCGCCTGCACCACCGGGCGCACCACCGGCTGCACCACCGGCGAGTACGGAACCCGAGCAGGCTCCGGACGCCGATCCGGGGATGCGCTACGTCTGTGCGCCCAGTGTCGGGACGTTCTACCAGGCGCACGAACCCGGCGCACCGCCGTTCGTCACCGTCGGGTCCACCGTCACCGCCGGCCAGCAGGTCGGCATCGTCGAGGTGATGAAGCTCATGATTCCGGTCGAGGCGGACGTGGCCGGCACGGTCGTGGAGGTGCTGATCGACGACTGCGTTTCGGTCGAACACGGCCAGCCGCTGCTGGCGCTGGCTCCATCCCAGACTTCATGACCTCAGTGAGGACGGTCGCGATGTTCAAACGAGTTCTGGTCGCCAACCGGGGTGAGATCGCGGTGCGCATCGTGCGTGCGTGTCACGACGCCGGAGTGGAGGCCGTCGTGGCGCATTCCAGTCGCGACCGCGATTCCGAGGCGGTCCGGCTCAGCGACGCGTCGGTGCAGATCGGCCCGCCGCAGTCGACGAAGAGCTACCTCAATGCCGCGGCGATCATCGAGGCCGCGGCGCAGACCGACGCCGATGCGATCCACCCCGGCTACGGCTTCTTGTCCGAGAACGCCGACTTCGCCGCGGCCTGCGCGGCCGCGGGCCTCACGTTCATCGGGCCGCCGGCTGCGACGATGGACCTGCTCGGCAGCAAAGTGTCCGCCCGCTCCCTGGTGGCGCGGGCGGACATTCCGCTGCTGCCCGGCAGCATGGAACCGCTGGAGCCCGCGGCCGCCTTCGACCTGGCCTCGGACATCGGATTCCCGGTCATCGTGAAGGCCTCGGCCGGCGGCGGTGGCCTCGGTATGCAGGTGGTCGACGGCCCGGACGACTTCGGGCGCACGTACCGCACGACGGCGGCCACTGCGGGGATGCTGTTCGGCGACTGTCAGGTCTATGTGGAGAAGTACCTCGCGCGGGCCCGTCACGTCGAGGTCCAGGTGCTGTGTGACGCACATGGCAACGCGGTCCATCTCGGCACGCGCGATTGCAGCGTGCAGCGTCGTTACCAGAAGCTGATCGAGGAGTCACCCGCGCCGGGGCTGGACCAGGCTCTGCTCGACGAGATGGGCGCCGCGGCCTGCCGGGGCGCCCTCCTGGCCGGCTACGTCGGCGCGGGGACGTTCGAGTTCCTCGTCGACACCGACGGCCGGTTCTACTTCTTGGAAGTGAACTGCCGTGTCCAGGTGGAACATCCGATCACTGAGATGGTCACCGGTCTGGACATCGTGCAGGAGCAACTGCGCATCGCCGCTGGCGAACCGTTGCGCATCAGACAGTCCGACGTGGTCACCCGCGGTGCGGCGATCGAGTGCCGGATCAACGCCGAGGACCCGTGCCGCGAGTTCGCGCCGGCACCGGGCGTCGTGGCGGAGTTCATCCCCGCAGGTGGGCCGTTCGTCCGTGTGGACACGCACGTGCGTCCTGGCCATGCCGTGCCGGCCGAGTACGACTCCCTGCTGGCCAAGCTCTGCGTGTGGGCACCGGATCGAGAGGGGGCCATCGCCCGGATGCGCCGGGCGCTCGGCGAGTTCCACCTTCAGGGCGCGGGCCTGAGTACGACGCAGACGTTCCTGGCCGATGTCATCGACGACCCCCGCTTCGTGCGCGCCGAGCACGACACCTCGCTGGCCGCAACGGTCACGACGCGTCCTTGTTGTTCATCAGTGCGATGATCTCGTGCAGGTCGTAGCGCGCCCGGGTCGGTTGCCCGTAGCGGGTCAGCTTGCCGCGGCTGGCCCACTTGCGGATCGTCGCGTGCGGAACGCCGGCCACGGTGGCGGCCAGATCGGTGGGCAGGAGCGGGCCGGTGGCCTGCGTGCTCGCGGTCTCGATGATCCGGGCCTGGATCACCGGGCATCGTGGGCGGGCCTGCGCCGGGGGTGTGTTGTCGGTGATGGACAACGGCAGTCGTTCACGGCTGAACGTGCACCGCAGCTGATAACTCAGGGTCGCACTGGACTGGGCAGTGACGTAGGCCGTCCCATTGCACCGGCGTTGCGCGCATGAGCCCAATCGCAGCCGGACGGCCGAGTCGGGATCGACGGCGACCTTGGCTGCTTCGGCCACATGATGAATTTCTGTCACCAAGTCATTCGCCGCAGGATGCTGGGCGAGCCATTCCAGGTTCGCGATCAAGAAAGCCGACAGGTCTTTGACATTCCGTTCCGGAATGGTTGCGACGCGGCGTTCGTCGACGACGAGACTGGACCATGACGCAAGAATCGACATGATGTCTTCGCGCGCGGTGAGGGCGGCGTGGTTCAGCTTGGTCGAGTCCGGCCTGCCGCCACGAACCCGCTCACGCCCGGTACGCTGCGAGGGCGCCAACACGGCTTCACAATAGCTGTAGAGTGCGGGCAAGAGTTGGAGTTCGTGCGACACCTGGTTGAAACACGACGAGCACAAACACGATTCGCCGGTGCCACAGGCCGCTGACTCACATTGCATTGATGTGCCCTCCAAGCTAAATTCGGCCGCATTCGGTTCGGGAGCGTCATCCTTCCGTCGTGCTATTCGGTCGGTGCTCGGTATTGCAACATTCGAGCTATTGCCAGACGCTACACGGGTGGCGTTGCGCAACCGTTGACACAACATTGACAGTTGATTTCCTGGCCGCATGCGGTCAGCGTCGAACCGCACCGCTGGCCGGCGAGCACGGTTGGGCAGGCAGCGCCCGGCACCCTAGTGCTGCCCGTCGCCGAATGGCTTGTCGAGATCTGACAAGACAAGTCAGTCGTCCGAGTTGCCGGTTATGTTGTCGATTGGAGCTGTTTGTGATCAGCTACCACATGTCGAGAGCGCAGTACGAGCGCGAAGGAGACCTCCGATGACGGTGCAGTTCCGCATTCTCGGACCCGTCGAAGTGGTCTCGACGGGTACGACGCTGGCGATGCCGCGCCGTCGGGAGCGCTGTCTGCTCGCTGTGCTGTTGCTGGAGCTCAACCGCGTGGTACCGGCCGGCCGGCTGGCTGACTTGCTGTGGGATGGCGAGCCTTCCGACCGCGCCCGGCACACCTTGCGCAGCCACGTGTCGCGGGTGCGCACGTTGCTGAGTTCGGCTGACGACAGTGTCGAGCTGGCCTCGACCGCCGGCGGTTACCGGCTCTCGGCCGACCCGAACCTCGTCGACGCGCACCGGTTCCGGTCGATGGTGGGCCACGCCATGACGCTCACCGACCTGCAGGACCGGGTCGACGCGCTGCAGGCCGCGCTCGCGCTGTGGCGCGGGCCCGCGATCGACAACGCCGCGAGCGAGTGGTTGCGCAGTCGGATCTGCGCCGACCTGGAGGAGGAGCGCCTGACGGCCATAGAGCATCTGGCCTCGGCGGGCCTGTCGGTCAGTGGCGCGACGATCCTGCCGGAGCTCTCGCAAACGGTCAGCCACCATCCGGGACGTGAGCGGCTGGCCGGGCTGTTGATGCGGAGTCTGCATCAGGCCGGGCGAAAAGCTGAAGCGCTGAACGTCTATGACCGAACACGCTGCTACCTCGCCGACGAGCTGGGGCTCGATCCGGGCCCTGAGCTGCGCCGTCTGCATCATGCGATCTTGCGGGACGAGTCCGTGGCCGAAACCGTGGCGCGAGTGGTGCCCGCTGCGCCGGTGCCGCGTCAGCTGCCGACGGGCATCGTGAGTTTCACCGGCCGAGCCCAGCAGCTGAGCAAGCTCGATGCCATGGTGCCCGGTGACGGCAGCGCGAGATCGTCGACGGTGCTGGCCGTCATCACCGGCACCGCGGGGGTCGGCAAATCGGCACTGGCCATGCACTGGGCCCAACGCGTGGCTCACCGGTTTCCCGACGGGCAGCTGTATGTGAATCTGCGTGGATTCGACCCGAGCGGGCCGCCGGCCACGCCGGCCGCTGCCGTCACCGGGATGCTCGAAGCTCTCGAAGTGCCGGCCGCGCGGATCCCCGACAGCTTGAACGCCCGGGTGGGGCTTTATCGCAGCCTGACCGCGGGGCGGCGGATGCTGATCCTGCTCGACGATGTGAACGACGCGGAACAGGTCCGAGCGCTGCTGCCGGGTTCGTCCGGCTGCGTGGTCGTCGTGACCAGCCGCTATCAGCTGTGCGGCTTGGTCGCGGTCGAGGGCGCGCGCACCTTGACCCTCGACCCACTCGATCCCGGTGATGCGCGGGAGCTGCTGTGCCGCCGTCTGGGTGACGAGCGGGTGGCCGCGGAGCCGGCCGCGGCCGAAGAGATCATCACCCGGTGCGCCCGGCTGCCCCTGGCGCTGAGCATCATGGCTGCTCGTGCTGCTGCGCGGCCGCACTATCCGCTCCGTGCGCTCGCCGAGGAGCTACGCGATCCGGATCGGCTTCTCGACGCGTGCAGCGACCCCGGCACGGCGGCCGACATCCGGACGGTGTTCGCGCACTCATACCGGACGCTCAGCAGCAACGCGGCGACCTTGTTCCGCATGCTCAGTCTGCGTGTCGGGCCGGACATCTTCGTGCGGGCCGCGGCCAGTCTGGTCGGTGAGTCCGTATCGGAGGTCCGCCGCTCCATGGCCGAGCTCGTCCGGTCGAACCTCGTCGTCGAAGAGACACCGTGTCGCATCACCACCCATCGCCTGCTCACGGCGTACTCCACCGAACTGTCACATGAGTTCGACGGCGCCTCGGCCCGGCGTGCCGCGCTTCGGCGCCTGCTGGACCATTACGTCCATTCCGCCCGCGCCGCGGCGTTGCTGGTCGACCCGCTCCGGTTGCCCATCGACGTGCCCGATCCGGAGCCCGGCGTGCTGCCCGAGGATCCGTCGGTGTCCGGCGGGATGGCATGGTTCATGCGTGAGCACGCAGCGCTGTTCGCCGCCGTCGAGAAGGCGATCCATGCCGGGTTCGGCACACACGCATGGCAGCTGTGCTGGGCGCTGTCCGATTTCGCGCAACGCCGCGGCCTCATTCCGCGCTGGCAGCGGGCGCTGGAGCTGACGTTGCCGCCCGTCCAGGACGCAGACGACGCCCTCGGGCAGGCGCACATCCGGATCGGGATGGCCCGGGCACTGTTCACCGCCGGCGCGTTCGGCGTAGCTCGCCAGCAGCTTCGCCTCGCCCTGGCGTTGTTCGACCACCTGGGGCACCGAGTCTGGTGTGCCCGGACGCAGATCATGGCCGGCGTCGTGTTGCTGCGTCTGCGGCAACAAGACGATGCGCTTCGCTGGCTCCAGCACGCTTATGGCTTGTGTGTGGCCGAAGACGACCCACGCGGGCAGGGCTTGGCGCTGGCCGTCATGGGCCGGGTCCATGCCCGAGCCGGCAACCACGAGGTCGCGCTCGATCATGGTGAGCAGGCGCTGATCCTGCAACAACAGCTCGGCGACCGGGTCGGGCAAGCCATGACCCTGGTCGGCCTCGGCCGCTCGCTGTGCCGCGTCGGCGACTGTTCGGGAGCAGCCGACTGCTTCGAGCGGGCGCTGACGATGGCCAGAGACCTGGGTGATCGCTATCTGGAAGTGGATGTGCTGAGGTATCTCGGCGAGGCGCACGCCGCTGCTGACGACGACGCGCGAGCTCATCGGAGCTGGCAAGAAGCGCTGGCCATCGGCGAATCGATCGGCCGACCCGACGCGGGCGTCATCCGTGACCTGATCGGCAGCGCAGCCCGCTGAGGCACACGGTCCACGTGTCCGGATGATGAAATTTGCTCCGAGAGAGGTGAGTCTGTCCTTTCACTCTGATGCGCAATAGGTGATCATGTGCACGATGGCGACCGGGCAGCCTGGGCGGGCTGGCCCCAGGAGGTTTCACCGCATGACAAATCCGTTCCACGGATTCGACGACGCACGTCCCGGCTCGGCCGGGGAGCATTCTCTTCAAGAAGCCTGCGGCACCGGTGAACGTGCCGACCGTTTCTATCGCGAGCAGATGTCCGACCACTTGAACGCAGCGATGCGCGAGTTCGTCGGCCGGATGGAGATGGTCTTCGTCTCGACGTCGGATTCGCGCGGTGAGTGCGATGCGACCTTCCGCGCCGGACCGGCCGGATTCGTACGTGTGCTCAGCCCGACGACGGTGGCCTGGCCGGAGTACCGGGGCAACGGCGTCATGGCCAGCGCCGGGAACATCACCGAGAACCCGCACGTCGGACTGTTGTTCATGGATTTCGTCCGTGACCTCGTCGGGTTGCACGTCAACGGGGCGGCCTCGTTGTTGTCGGCGAGCGAGTTCCAGGATCGGTATCCGGACGAGCAGGTCGACGTCGACGTCCCCGGTCGCCGCCCGGAACGCTGGATCGTGGTCGACGTGCACGAGGCCTACATCCACTGTTCCAAGCACGTGCCCCGTATGGTTCCGGTCCCGCGGACGCGGGAGTGGGGCACCGATGATCGGCGGAAGAAGGGCGGCGACGCGTTCGGCGTGGCCGCTGAACGGGGGCTGGCTCCCCGGCAGCGCACAGCGGCTCGCACGCCGGTGTGGGACGACGCCGCGGTGCCCGAGCCGGAGCCGGTGTGGCGAGGCCGCCATGCCGACCGGTCTCGCTAGCCGGCCGAAGAGTCCGAGCTGCCCATCGGCTCGCGGACGAGAATCTCGTCGACGTAGCAGTACCGCCACCCCTCGCCGGGCTCGAGGGATTCGACGATGGCATGGCGGGTCGCGCGGTGGTGTGCCGAGGTGTGCTTGTTCGGCGAGTCGTCACAGCACCCGACGTACCCGCAGGCCAGGCAGAGCCGTAGCTGCACCCAGTCGTCACCGGTCTCGGCGCATAGCGCGCACACGTCCACGTCGGTCGTGGTCACCTTGATCTGGTCGAGGTGCGTGCAGGCGGTGCTCATCGTCTCGGCACGCACGTAGCGATAGCGCGAGCGCAGTAGGCGGCCCGGGACGAGCCTGGCGAGGTATCCGGAGTTGGCGGCCAGGATCGGGGCGAGCACGGCGAGGACGAGGACGTACAGGGCGACGAACGGTCCGATACGTTCGTCCAACCCCGCTGTGACGGCCAGGGTGGCCAGGATCAACGAGAACTCGCCTCGGCCCAGAACCGTGAGCCCGATGTTGACCGCGGCGCGCTGGTTGAACCCGAACAGCCGCGCCGTCACCATCCCGGCGGCCACGTTGGCCACGAACGTGATCGCGATGGCGACGGCCACGGCTCCCGCGACCGCGCCGAGACCGGCGACGTCGATGCTGAGTCCGAAGGCGATGAAGAACACCGCCGCGAAGACGTCCCGGAGGGGGAGTACCACGGACTCCGCCCGTTCCTTGACCGCGGTGCGCGAGATCACCAAGCCGATCATGAGTGCGCCGATGGCGTCGGATACGCCGAACTCCTCGGAGGCGCCGGCGACCAGCACGACGAGTCCGACCATCAGAATGGCCAGCAGCTCGTTCTCGCGGCTGCCGATCAACGCGCCGATCGCGGCGGCGCCGTAGCGCGCCACGACGAACAGCACAGCGAGAAACCCGAAGCTGACCAGCAGGTCGACGACGAACTCGCCAGTGGATTCCGAGCCGGCCAGGACCGGAGAGAGCAAGGCGAGGTACAGCGCGAGGAAGAGATCCTCGAGGACGATGATGCCCAGGATGACCGGTGTTTCGGCGTTGGTGAGGCGATGCAGCTCGATGAGCATCTTCGTCGCGATGGCCGACGACGAGATGCCGACCGCCCCAGCGACGACGAACGCCTCGCGCGTTCCCCAGCCGAGCGTGAACCCCAGGATCAGCCCCGAGGTGACGTTGAGGGCGATGTAGAACCCCGCCGCGGCGAACAGCCGCCCGCCGCCGCCGAAGACCTGCTCGGCCGGGAACTCGACCCCGAGGTGGAACAGCAGGAGCACCAGGCCGAGCGCAGCGAGCACGCTGATGTCGTCCGGGTGCTCGATCAGGACCGGGCCGGGTGTGCTGGGGCCCAGCAGGATCCCGGCGAGCATGTAGAACGGGATGGTGGGCAACCCGGCGCGGCGCCCGGCGCGGGCGAGCAGCCCCGCGACCAGGACGACCGCGCCGAGACCGATCAACTCAGCATGCATGGTGGTGCGCTGGAACCCTCAGGCCTCGAAGAACGTACCGGTCAGTACGGCTGCCACCTTGCGCGCCTGGTCGCTGTTCAGCTCGATGACGGCGCTCGGTTCGTCGGACGTCGTGGTGAAGGCGTAGAGGTCGCGTGATCCGTTCTTACGCACGACGACCGAGATGCGCTGCTCTGCCCGGCCGAGATCGATGTCGAATCGCTTGCCGATGCCCGGCAACTCTTGAACGTGCACACCCTGGCCCATGGCGTCCTCCCGGCAACAGCGCGGATCAGGCCACAGTAGTCGAACGGGAGAACACCGGCCCAGGCTCGCCGACGCTTTTATCGGCGCCGAGTTGCGCGGCCAGGCGTGCGGCGCCATCGGGGACGAATGGTGCGAGTTCGGCAGCGATGATCCGGCCCGCGCGAATCAACGTGCTGAGTACCGCGTCGAGGCGTGGGCCCGCCGCGGCGTCACCGGCGCGCTCCGCGCGGGCCAGTTCCCAGGGGCGCTCGGCATCGACCAGCCGGTTACCTGCCTCGGCCACGACCCGGATCGCCTCCGTCGCCGCCCGGAAGTCGAAGGCTGCCAGATGTCGGTCGACGGTGGAGGGCAGCTGCTGCGCTCTCGCGAGTACCTCGGGGCGGTCCGGGAGTTCGGCGTCGAGATCGACGACGCCGTCACGGAACTTGTGCACCAGGGTCACGGTCCGGTTGGCGAGGTTGCCCACGGCGTTGGCGAGTTCCCGGTCGTGGCGCTCGACGAGGCGCTCCACGGTGAAGTCGACATCGCCGACGCGCGGCACCTCGCGGACCAGCCACCACCGCAGCGCGTCGATCCCGTACCGCTGGGACAGCTCGGCCGGGTCGGCGTCGGTGCCGCTGCTCTTCGAGATCTTGGCGCCGGCCACGCTGACGTAGTCGTGGACGACGATGGTGGTCGGCAGCGGCTGCCCGGCGGCCAAGAGGAGCGCCGGCCAGTGGACGGCGTGGAAGCGCACGATGCCCTTGCCGATGATGTGGACGCGCTCAGCTGATCCAGCCCACCAGGTGTCATAGGCTGCCGCGTCGGTACCGAAGTCCAAGGCGGTGACGTAGTTCGCGAGCGCGTCCCACCAGACGTAGATGACCTGCTCCGGATCGTCGGGAACCGGGATGCCCCATCCGTCGGCACGCGCTGCAAGCCGTGAGACGCTGATGTCGTCGAGGCCGGCCCGGATGAACGCGAGGACCTCGTTGCGTTTGGTCGCCGGCTCGATTCTCAGCTTCCCCGACTCGATCGCAGCCAGCAGTGGTGCGGCATAGCGGGACAACCGGAAAAACCAATTCTGTTCGCTGACGTGTTCAGCCGGGCGGTCGTGCTCGGCGCAGCGGCCGTCGTCGTCCAGTTCGGCGGCGGTGTAGAACTGCTCGCAGCCGATGCAGTAGAGGCCGTCGTAACGGCGGCGGTAGAAGTCGCCTCGCGCGGCGATGCGCCGCCACAGCTCTTCCACGCCCGGGCGATGGCGTGGGTCGCGGCTGGTGCTGATGAAGTCGTCGAGCGACAACGCCAGCTGATCACGCAGGGCGGCGAAGCGAGACGCGTTGGCGGCGACGAACTCATGGACCGGCACGCCCGCCGAGTGAGCGGCGGCGACGTTCTTGAGGGCGTTGTCGTCGGTGCCGGTGAGCGAGCGCACCGGGCGTCCGCGCCGGCGATGGTGCCGGGCGAGCACGTCGGCTTGGACGAGTTCGAGCGCGTGGCCCAGATGCGGCGCTCCGTTCACGTACGGAATCGCGGTCGTGACATAGAAGCGGCCGTTCGTCATGATCATCCTTTCGCCCTGCGCGGGCTGGGGACGAGTACATGACGACTCGAGCCCCTGCACGGCAGGGGCTCGGCTGAGAGAGTCTGGTGATGGTCAGCGCACGCCGGTGAGCCCCTTGCAGGGGCGCATCATTCGGGCGGCGCGGTTGTGCATGACTTCATCCTAACGCAAGCCCGGGCCAACCTCCGAGCTGCGATATGACAAGAGAAGTAGTAGGTAGTGGTGTCCGGTTAGGACCTACTTGACCCGCCTTGTGATCGTGCAATCTCGGTTGAATAGAGAAATGCGCCGAGCAATTCTTGTTTTTCGCTTGCGCGCATTCACGAATTGCTAGACTCAACGTCATGACCTGCTGGGTCGTCCGGGCCACAGCATGGATCGGGTGGGTCTAGAAAGTCGAACATCCCCTGTGAAGGAGACGCGGACATGGAACACCTCAGTGTGCTGGACTCGTTGCTCGCCCTTCTCGACGGCGTATTGAAGGGATTGTTGGGCTGACGCCTTAGACCTCCAACACTTCTCTCACTAGGTGGGCGCTCGGCGGCTCCCCACCGCACCGGCCGTGTGTGCCGTGGCATTCTGCCCGGTACGCACGGCCGGTTGTGGTCGTTCAGGGCGCCGTCACTGATCCGGTTCCAGCTGTTCAGGCGCGTGCTCCGGTGCTCGTTCGATCGGCACGATGTCGTGCGGGAGGCTGGTCCGTGCAGCACGCAGGAACGCGAACGGCGTCCTGCGGCCCAGATTGGACACCCGCGAGGTGTACACGTCGGCGTACTTCTCCACCTGCCGCGCGAACAGACTCTTGTCGTTGCCGGCGCGCATCAGCGGTCCCCAGGTAGCGCTGCCGAGTTCCCCGGCCGCTCGGGCCAGGGGAGCGATCCGCTCGTCCAGAGCGCGCAGCGCCTCGCGCAACGACTCCAACGACTCGACGCTGGTGGGTCCGGTGTCGTCGCCTTCGATTCGCCGTAACCGGGCGAGTCGGGCGTAGGCCAGGCGGTCCTCCAGCTCGACCTTGTCCGCCATGAGCCGTCGCAATTGGCTCTCCTGTGGGGCGAACTTGGCCGCATCAGCGATCTCGGCTTCGAGCTCGCGCATGATGAGTGCCGTGCGCCACCGCAGGGCCGACTTGGTGACGTGGACGTCGCCGAACAGGTGGTCGCCGACGTAGAGGATCTCGTCGCCGGTGAGCTGCATGCTCTGCTCGACGTGCTGGGCGCAACCACCGTGGTACACCTCGCCGGTTTCGAACGGGCCGTGGTGCGGTTGAAGCAAGGCGCGTTCGGGGTCGACCACGCGGAAGGCGGGCTCGTTCTGGGAGAAGAAGCGCGGTTTGGCGGCGGCGACGACGACGATGTCGAACAGGTCGCGCCACGAGCCCGAGGGTACGTAGCGGTCGAAGGCGTAACTCATCATCGCCCGGGTGTAGGTCCAGTCGCTGTTGGTGATCA
>Ga0079224_100007599_pt1 | contig 14579 bp, 11 predicted proteins | sample Stecom2015_FD_80414 | JGI IMG/M metagenome (GOLD analysis project Ga0079224, IMG submission 80414) | Agricultural soil microbial communities from Utah to study Nitrogen management - Steer compost 2015 | ecosystem: Environmental > Terrestrial > Soil > Agricultural land | place: USA: Utah...
AATTGTATCACCGGTGTTAGGATCCCCGATTCTTCCAAGGTTTATTCCCGGATATGGCTGGGGATTTTTATCATTGATATAATTGTAATTAAATAATCCGAAGAAGCGGAATCTTTTATCAAGGATTGGACCGCTTAATGTAGCAGTAAATTCGTTATATCCATACCAATGAGTTCCGAGTCTTTTTTCTCCGCTGAATCTATCATCTTTTCCCTGGAAACCGATATTATCAGTAATATATTCAATGCTTGCTTTGTATTCTGTAGTACCGGATTTAATTTGCTGCCTGATAATACCTGCGTTAGCACCGCCAAATTCAGCATTGTAACCGCCGGCCTGCACTTGAATTTCTTCAACTGCATCCTGAACAAGTGTGATAGCGCGTCCACCAACAAGCGGATCAGTTATGTTTGTGCCTTCAAGATAATATCCAACTTCATCCTGGCGTCCACCGCGGATAAACACTGTTTTATCTTGCAGAGTTACACCGGGTGTAAGTGAAAGGATATTATCGATTCCTCTTACGGGCAATGCTTCAATATCTTCACTTGTAGTAATTCTTTGTGCATTGGTATTACTTTTATTTACCAAAGGTCTGAGGGCTATTACCTCAATTTCTTCAGTAGTAATACCTTCTGCAGGCAGTTGAAAATTCAATTCCGTGGTAAGGTCTGCATTAACACGGACATTGGAAATCGTAATTGACTGATAACCAACATAAGAAGCACGTAATTCATAGGTACCTGCTTCAAGGTTGGAAATTGTAAAATCTCCGTTTACGTCCGTTGCCGCTCCGAGGGAGGTTCCAACAACCAGAATGTTGGCTCCGATGAGCGGGTCACCACTTTGGAGATCAGTAACTTTACCCTTTATCTTACCGGTTGTAGCTGCCAGCATTATACTGGGTACAAACAATAAGAGAAGGATTGCTGTAACCATTCTTTTCATCTGTTCTCTCCTATATTGAATGAGTTATTTAAAATATAGTGAATTTTTTAAAGCCCGTAATATTTTAATAATATCTTGCGCTATCTAAAGGGAAAGTAAATTTTTATGACAATGAATAACGTCATAAAAAACTAAATAAAAGTCAACAAAATTATTAAATACGGGGGGTTGCTTGATGTAAATTATTAAGTACTTGTTATATGAATTTTACACTTTTCTTTCATAAAAAATTATTTTTTCTTTCTTGCCAACATTTATCCTTGAAGCGTATTTATAGGGTAAAAAGTGATATAAGCAAAACTGTTGTTTGTAAGAATTAAATAACAAGTTCAATTTTATTTTATCAATCATTTTATCAATTCAAAAAAATTTATAAAAAAATTATTCTACATTTTCTCTAATTTTTTTAGAATCTTTTGAATACTGATCCCTGCCCAAAGCACAGGTTTGAAAATATCTCCCTTCTTCTCTATTCTTTTATGAATAGTTTTTATTGTAAAATCTTTTGGGTTCAATCCGGATTTAACTTCACTCCACTCAAGCGGAGTGGCTACTGTTGCACCTGGTTTGGGACGCACACTATATGGTGCTGCCAGCGTTTGGCCTTTTCTGTTTTGAAGATAATCCAGGTAAACTTTCTTCTTACGCTTGGAAGGACTTCTTTCTAAACTCGTAATCACCGGTATACGGCTGTGAACTATTTTTCCTATAAGATGAGCAAAATCTTTTGCAACATCATAATCATATTTTGCTTTAAGCGGAATATAAATGTGCAGGCCTGTTGCGCCCGATGTTTTACAATAACTTTTTGCACCGGCTTCGTCAAGTACTTCTTTTACGCATAATGCGGTTTCAATAACTTTTTCAAAACTGATTTCTTCGGGATCAAGATCTATTACTGCATAATCCGGATTTTCAAGTGATTGTACACGTGAAAACCATGGGTTAATTTCTATGCAGCCAAGATTTACAAGATAAAGCAGTGATTGTTTATCATTACAAATAAAATAATTAATGTCTTTATCGTTCGATTCAGAATAAATCAATTTTGTATCAGCCCAATCCGGAACTGTATCTCTCATATCCTTCTGGTAAAAACTTTCTCCATTAATTCCGTTTGGATGCCTGTTTAGAGATTCTGGCCTGTTTTTTAAATAGGGAAGAATATACTTCGATATTTTATCGTAATATTCAATTATATCTCCTTTCGTGTAACCTTCATCGGGGAAATAAATTTTATCAAGATTTGTAAGTTTAAGCTTAGAATTTTTTCCGCCTGATTTTTTAGATGTGCTTTTTTTCTTTGTGTTTTTGGTTTTGTTGTCTTTTGCGGGAGATGTTTCTGCTGCCATTTCTTTTGTTACCTCCCTGGCATTTTTATCTTCTCTTATTCCCATAAATATTGGATGCCTCATGCTGTTATCATCTGTCCATTCAGAAAAATTAACTTCACACACAAGTTCTGGTTTAACCCATGTTACAGGCATATTTGTTTTTGGTATTTTTTTGAAGGGAGAATTTTTGGTAATCAGCGGATCAAGTTTCTTTTTTACGAACTTGAGAGATTTTTCATCAAAGCCGCTGCCTGTATGCCCGATATATATCAATTCATCATTATCATAAATTCCAAGTACAAGCGCACCGAAAGCGTTTCTGCTGCCGCGCGGTTTGGTAAATCCGCAGATTATCGCTTCCTGCCTTAATGAAGTTTTAATCTTCAGCCAATCACGGCTTCTTTTATTTACCTGGTAAACACTTGATGTTTTTTTTGCGATTATTCCTTCAATTGAATTCTCCTGTGCAAGCTTAAAAAATTCTTTTCCTTTTTCTGAAATATGATCACTGAATTTTATCTTTTCTAAATCAGGCAGAAACTCTTTTAAAATATTTTTCCTTTCAATTAAAGGAAGTTCTGTTAAATCATATTTATCCAGATAAAGAATATCAAATACATAAAAAATAATATTCCCGTTTCCGGTTCTCTGATAATTCTGCAGCAGTTGAAAACTTGCTTTCCCGTTTTCATCAACAACTACAATTTCACCGTCAAGAATTGTATTACCGGAAATGCTCTTTAGTTCAGCAGCAATTGCAGCAAACTTTGTATTAAATGAAAGATTATTTCTCGAGTGCAGCTTTACTTTTGCATCCTTAATTTCAGCAATTGCACGGTAGCCATCCCATTTAATTTCAAACAGCCACTCCTTATCATCAAATGATTCTTTTACAAGCGTAGCAAGCATCGGCTTTACTGAGGCAGGCATTTTCTTTTCAGATAATTTCCATTTTGAAATAAACTCTTTCTCTAATTTGAATTTTGTATTCGTGCCGGATTTTTCATTTCCATTGCTGCTTCGGTTTGATATCCACTTTTTTATATTTGGAGAAGATGATTTAATATCATTTAATGTTTTACCTGAAAGAACTGACCCTTCATCTTTTGTAATATCTTCATCAGCTGCAAACTCATCTTTCTTTTTTATAAGAAGCCAGGAATTTTCACCTCTTCCTTTCATTTTTACTAAAGCATATGCGCCATTTAATTTTTTTCCGTGAAGTACAAATTTCAAATCTCCTTTATTCAATCCTTCATGCAGATATTTTACACTCTCTTTTTTATTATCGGATTGAAGTGAATGATACGTTCCTTCATCCCAAACAATTACTTCTCCTGCGCCGTAATTCCCTTCCGGAATTATACCCTCAAATGATCTGTAATCATACGGATGATCCTCAACCATCATAGCAAGTCTTTTATCAGCAGGATTAAGAGAAGGACCTTTTGGAACTGCCCAGCTTTTCAAAACACCGTCAAGCTCAAGCCTGAAATCGTAATGAAGCCGGGTTGCATTATGTTTTTGAACAACAAAGCGTAAATCATTTTTACTTGATTTCTTTTTTGCAGTTGGTTCATTTGTTTTCTTGAAATTTCTTTTTTGTCTGTACTTCTCTAATGCCATAAAACTTTTCCGTACTAAGCAGCAGATTTTCTTTTTGACTTACGTTTCGTTTTTGTTTTTTTCTTCCCGGTATCCTGCTCTTTTAAACTTTTTTTCAGAAGTGTCATCATATCAATTACTTTTGCAGGTTTTGGTGCTTTACCTTTTGCTCTCGGCTTTTTCCCTTTGGCTTTATCTTCAATTATTTTTTTCAAATCGTCAACGTATGTGTCTTTATATTTTTCAGGATTGAATTTACCTGACAACTGATTAATCAGTGTTAACGCAAGCTCAATTTCTTTCTCACGTACTTTTTTTACATCGGGCAGTTTAAGTTCATCAGCACTGCGGATTTCATCAGCATAACGGATTTGATTTAACACAATTGCATCGCCTTCCGGCTTTACAATTCCAATATGCCCGCGGTTGCGCAAAACAAACGAAGCAACACCAACCTTGCCTGAACGTTTTAGGGCTTCTCTTAATAATGCGTAAGATTTATCTCCGCCTCTGTCCGGTTCAAGATAATATGGTTTATCAAAAAACCGTGAATCAATTTCATCTTCTTTTATAAAATCGAGAATATCAATCGCCTTTGTCTGCTCAACATTTGCATTTTCAAAATCTTCATCTGTTAAAACGATGTATTCACCATCGGAATATTCAAATCCTTTTACAATTTCCTCGTAAGGAATTTCTTCTTCATCATCTTCACAAACTCGTTTGTATTTAACCGGGCAAAGATCACTTTTCCGCAGCATATCAAGATCAAGTGAATGGCTTTGAGAGCCGCTGTACAACTTTACGGGAATGTTAACTAATCCAAAACTTAATGAGCCTGACCATATCGAACGCATTTTCCGCTCCATTCTGTTGCAATCAATTATATAATTATTTTTTGTGTGCAATTGTTATCTGAATCATCTTTTCTTTTATGTTTATTAAAGAATAATTGGAAACTTTTAGGATAATAAAAGATGTTTTACATATTTTATTGAACATCAATTTGATTAACTTCTTTCTGATATGAACAACTTTCCCGATGCTGATTTTGATTTGAAGCCGGAGTTTTTTAAAAAACTCGCCGGATGGAAATCTGATCTTGCAGCGAATGTTTTCCTTCTTAATTCAATTGAGAAACAAAAAGCAGAATTGATTGCAGAAGATCTTTGCTTTGGATTTATTTTACTTCATGATGCCGGTAAGATTTTTCCCCAATTAAAAATAATTCCGGATGATGAATTACAAAATCAATTGTTAGTTAAACTTCATGAGTTGAATGGAATATTTCACGTTAATCTGCTTAGCCAATTGCGGGATGTTTCTTTTAAAACAGATGCAGAACTTCTGATTAAAATTTTTAATGAATTGTTTTCAGAACTGGAAGAAAAATCATTTGCACCCGAGCAATTTGGAGTTATTTATGAATATCTGAAGTTCACACCTGTTTCTTCAAATCAATCAAAAAATCATAAAAGAAAAACACGCGGAGTTTTTTACACACCTGTTTACATTGTTGATTATATAATTGAAAAATCATTATCAGCAAAAAAAGATTTAACCGGAATTAAAATTTATGATCCTGCCTGCGGATCCGGGATTTTTCTTCTCCGTGCTTTTGATCATCTTCAAAAAAAAATCTTTTTAAATAAAAAGACAGATTTTCTTGAAGCTCAGGAAATCATTTTAAACAATATATATGGTACTGATCTTGATTCCGCAGCAGTTGAGGTTACAAAATATTCTTTACTTAGAAAAATAATTAATGGAAAACCTGAGCAATATCTGCCCGATATTTCCCGGAATTTTGATTGCATCAATTTTTTGTTTGATGAGACATCTTTGTTTGATCACTTCTCCGGCAGGTTTGATGTAATAATCGGCAATCCTCCTTACAATGCACTTCTTAATGAACGTGAAAGAAAAGCTCTCAAAAAAAAATACAGCATCGGAACAACTGATACTGCTGCATTATTCATGCTTGTTGCAGATGAGAAACTCAAACCCGGGGGAGTAAACGGATTCATCATTCCCAAGCCGTTTGTGTTTTCTTCCAACTGGAAAAAACTGCGCGAAAGATTTCTTGAAGGAATTACTGAATTAATTGATTGCGGTAAAGTCTGGAAAGAAGTAAAGCTTGAACAGGTAATTTACTTTTATATAAAAGATAAAAGCTTTAACTTCTACTTATCAGGCATCAGAAAAGAAAAAAATATTCTTTCGGCAGGCAAAATTGAAAAGAATTTTTATAACGAATTTGGTCTGCTGTTAAACGGAATTTCTGATGCCGGCTTGAATGTTGGGCTTAAGTTAAGAAATGCGGGCTTGTTTCTTAATGATGTTACAATCAATCACCGCGGCGCACCTTTGCAGAAAAGTATTCTGAATGAAAAATCTGATTTTAAGGTAATTGGCGGAAAGCAAATAAAAAATTTTGTAATTGATGAATCGTTCAAAGGTTATTTTCCGCTTGATGAATTAAATGATTCTCATTCAATTGTAAAAGAAGGTTCTATTCTAGTGCAGAATATTGTAGCGCATGTGCAAAAACCTGAACCGCAAATAAAAATTATTGCCGCGCTGGCTGATTCCTTTGAAAGAAAAAATTATTTAATACTTGATACGATAAACCAGCTTCAAAATAAAAGCAGGTATAGTTCTGAATTTATCTGTGCATTGCTTAATTCAAAACTTATTGCATGGTATGTTTACAATTTTATTTTTGGCAGAGCAGTAAGAACAATGCACTTTGATAATTATGTTACAAAAAGAATTCCTGTTCCGCTTGTAGATTTTAATGATGAACAGGTGAAAAAAAATTATAAACTGATAAACAATCTTGTACAAAAATTAATTGCTGTTAAGCAGGAAAGGAAAAGCAGAAAAAACGGCGGGCATCCGGTACAACAAATACAAAATGAAATTGAATCGCTTATAAGGTTCTTTTACGGATTAAGCCCGGAAGAAGAAAAAATAATTTACACGAAAGGAGTAACATGAACACCGTTTTCTGGAAAGAAGCTTACAAAAATTTTTGGAAGCAGTCGGGGGAAAGAGAACAAAAAATCAAATCACTGATTGAAGAACTGGCGGGAGTTAAAATACAATTCTCCGGACTTGGTTCTGGCTCTGATGAATTTATAACAGGGGATGCCGGCTCAAACGGATTTGAAAAAGGTTCGGCGGATTTATGGATTGAAGGTACAAATATTTATCTCGAAATAACCGGACCGCTTTCGGATAATGTTACTTCAAAAGATTCACTGTGGATACGTCCGGATAAAATTGAAAACGCAAAAAATAATTTTCCGGAAAAGCGCACATTAATTCTACATTGCATTGATAAAGAAAATTTAATTCGTGTATTAATTTTAAATGAAGAATTCTTCAGGAATTTTGAATCAGGCAAATATGAAATTGTTACTCCGTTTATCCGCGGCAGAAAAGAAAAATATGCTGCAATTAAACCGGATGATTCATCAATTAAACCATTTGCTTTGCTTATTAATTCTTTACAAAAAATAAAAATGCCTTTGTAAAAACATCCGCATCACTGCAGATTCATCCGGCTGATATTATATTTTGATAAAAAAGATATGGCGTTCAATCTTCTTCCAATAATAAAATTGTTAAGCAAGAGCGGCTCGATTGCAACTACAGTAAACAATATTATCAGGCAGTACAATATTGTAAAAAACACTGCCGCAGATCAGAAAGAACTGCAAAAGGCTCTGCAGCTTCAGGCAAGTATAAATGAACAGCTTGAGCAGCAGATAAATCTTTTGCAGACAGCTTTAATCAAACTGCAGAAATCATTAAAGACAGTTTTATACATAGTTTTTACTGCATTGTTAATTTCTGTTGCTGCGCTTCTTATCGGAATTTTGTAACAAAATATGTAATTCTTTTCTTTAAAAAATTTCAGTTCACTTGTATCTGCTTTTCAATATTAATAGATTCGTTTCAAAAAAAATTAAGCAGGTACAATGAAGTATTTTCAATTCCTATTTCTCCTTTTTACTATTTCTGTTTTTCCGCAAAGAATAGTTTATGAAATATCCTTCCCAAACCTTGTTCATCATGAAGCAGAAATAAAGGTTAAATTTTCTGATTTAAAAACAGACACCTTGAAGCTTAGGATGAGCAGAACATCTCCCGGCAGGTATGCTTTGCATGAGTTTGCAAAAAACTTATACAATGTTAAAGCAATTAATGAAGATGGTAAAAATCTGAATCTTGTAAGTAAAGATCTTCACCAATGGGTAATAACCGGACATTCAGGAACAGTAATTTTTTCATATACTTTATTCGGGAACCGCGGGGATGGAACTTACTCACAAATTAATACCGAACATATTCATTTAAATGTGCCTTCTGCTTTTGTTTACTCTGAACAGCTTCCGGAAATTCCAATCGAAATTAATTTTGATCTTCCCGATGAAAAAGATTGGAAGATTGCAACTCAATTAAAACCGGGCAGTGGTTCAAATTCGTTTACAGCTCCTGATTATTATTACTTTTTTGATAGTCCGGTTGAGATTGCAGATTTAATTTTCAGAGAATGGGATGTTGAATCAAACGGGAAAAATTATACAATAAGATTGGCAATACATCAAACAGAAGATGAAGCCGTGGTTAATGCATATCAAAAACTTGTTGAAGCTTGTGTTCTTGAAACAAAAGAAATAATGGGCGGCTTCCCGGAATTTGATTTCGGCTCATATACTTTTTTATGTGATTACGTTCCCTTTGCTTCCGGTGATGGAATGGAACACCGGAACTCTACATTCTGCACATCAACAAGAAAAATTTCTTCTTCTTCTGATGCACTAATCAACACAGTTGCGCATGAGTTTTTTCATTGCTGGAATGTTGAACGAATGCGCCCGGGAACTCTTGAGCCTTTTAATTTTAATGATGTGAATGTATCCGATGAACTTTGGTTTGCTGAAGGATTTACGGAATACTATAAAACAATAATCACAACCCGCGCAGGAATTCACAGCATTGATTCATTTTCAGAACTGATAACCAGATATGTAAACGATGTCATAAATTCTCCTGCAACTAAATTTTTCTCTCCTGTTGAGATGAGCCGGCAGGCGCCCTTTGTTGATGCCGCTGTTTCAATTGATCCTCAGAACAAACAAAATACATTTCTATCTTATTACACATGGGGCGCAGCGCTGGGTCTTGCGCTTGATTTAACTTTAAGAAAAGAATTCAGTCTTTCACTTGATGATTATCTGAAACTGCTTTGGAAGAAATTCGGCAAAACAGAAATTCCTTATACAAATAATGATTTAAAAAATTCTCTCACTGATTTAACCGGCAGTGCCGGATTTGCAAATTCATTTTTTGAGAATTACATATTCGGGAAAGAAATTCCGGATTTTAATAAACTTCTTTCCTTTGCCGGATTAACAATTAAAAAATCATTTGAAGGTGAAGCATCAATTGGAAAAATTTCTTTGGAGGAAAGGAACGGCAAACTTTATATTGATTCACCTGCACTTATCGGTTCACCAGTTTATAAAGCAGGCATTGATTTAAATGATAGAATAATCAGGATAGGTTCATTTGCAATAAACAGTATAGATGATTTTTATAATGCACTAAGTAATTTTTCTCCGGGAGAAAATGCAATAATAGAATTTGAAAAACTTGGAGAAATAAAAACATCAGAAATAACTTTTGAAGAAGATAAATTAATTGAAGTTGTTCCGTTTGAACATCAGTCACTTGCATTAACACCAGATATTGAAACGTTCCGTAAAAACTGGCTTGGAAGTAAATCAACTGATCTGCCTGAGCTGGTGAAACATTGCCCGGCTTGTAAAAGAGAATTGCCGTTTCAATATGAAGCCTGCCCGTATGATAAAACAGAGCTTGGGTTAATTAAGCAGTAGGAGTTTTTTAATACTAATATATAGATAGTATTATTTGATACTTCCTAAAAGGTAAATATTAATTCAAGATTATCAAACAAGTTTTGATAATTTACAACGAAGATATTTTATATTTAGATGAGATATGGAAACCAGCCATTTAATTATTGTTGGTGATTCGCGCAAAATGTTTCCTAAAATTTAAGACAGTCAAAAAATGGTGTAATTAGATTTGAAAAAATAATTCCGGAAATTAAAAGTGAAAACAAAATCATCATTCATAATCGTCTTCTTGTTATTTGCGGGAAACTTATTCAGCCAGAAACAAAATGATATTTTTCAATATTCAGTAATAAGCGCGCTGATGGAGGGAAATTATGATGGTGATTTGAAGATTAGTGAACTGAAAGAAAAGGGTAATTTTGGCTTGGGAACCTTGAACACACTCGATGGTGAACTTGTTATTCTTGATGGAAAATTCTACCAGGTTACGAGTGAAGGAAAAGTTAATATCCCCGGCGGTGAAACACCCGTTCCCTTTGCTGTGATTACATCATTTGAATCTGCAGGAAATGAAGTAGCTGCTGAAGATAAAAACCTTGCAGAACTTACGGCGCTGCTTGATGAACAGATAAACAGTAAAAATTTAATTTATACATTTCATATTACAGGCAGTTTCAGTTACATAAAAACGAGAAGTGTACCTGCACAGCAAAAGCCGTACAAGCGTTTGGTTGATGTTACAAAAAATCAATCAGAGTTTGAGTTTGAAAATATTAAAGGAACAATTGTTGGATTTCGCTTTCCTGAATTTATGGACGGCGTTAATGTTCCGGGTTATCATTTCCATTTTATTTCTGATGATAAATCATCCGGCGGGCATGTGCTTGATCTGAAATCTGAAAAAATATTAATTGAATTTGCTGAAGCAAAAAATTTTACTGTTGAATTTCCCGGAACTTCAGATTACAACCAGATTGATTTATCAAAACGGAATGTGCAGGATTTGATGGAAGCAGAAAAGTAAATCTACCTGAATATAATTTTCAGAGTTTTTCCAGTTCTTGTTTCTCTTGTTTTTTTAATCCTGCCGCAACAAGTTCATATGAATGATCAATCCACTCGAAAATTTTTTTTGGCGGAATTCCGCTGTCAAGATCAATTGTATTCCAGTGAGTTTTGTTCATGTGGTAGCCGGGAGTTATACCGGTATAACGTTCCCGTAATTCAACTGCAAGCTCCGGATTACATTTTAAATTAATTGATGGCGGATAATCCAAACTTCCGATCATAAAAATTTTACTCATCACTTTATAAACGGGAGAAACTTCATCAAAAGGAAAACTTTCAGTAACACCTTTTTTAGTCAGGCAGTATTTTCTTACTGAATCAAAATCCATTTCTTATTAATATTTATTAAGAATTATTTTAAGTTGTTATTCTTCAATCAATTATTTTTATCTATCCATCTTGCAATATCTTTTGCAAAATAAGTAAGAAACATGTCCGCACCGGCACGTTTAATTGCAATTGCTGCTTCAATCATTACACGTTCTTCATCAATCCAGCCATTTATACCGGCAGCTTTAATCATTGCATATTCACCACTAACCTGGTAAGCGCAGGTTGGCATTCCAAATTTCTCTTTAACCCGGTAGATAATATCAAGATAAGGACCGGCAGGTTTAACCATAACAATATCAGCACCTTCTTCAATATCTGTTTCAACTTCTCGCAAAGCTTCATTGCTGTTTGCAATATCCATCTGGTGAGATTTACGGTCTCCAAATGCGGGAGTTGATTCAGCCGCATCACGGAAAGGTCCATAATATCCGGAAGAGTATTTTGCTGCATAACTCATAACCGGAATTTTTTCAAAGCCATTTTCATCAAGAGCTTTTCTTATCGCGCCAATTCTTCCATCCATCATATCTGAAGGAGCAATAATATCAGCACCTGCTTCTGCATGAGACAAGGCTTCTTTAACAAGAAGTTCTACCGTTTCATCATTAAGAATTTCTTCACCTTTAAGTACTCCGCAATGTCCGTGTGATGTATACTCGCATAAGCACACATCGGTTATTACAAGCAGATTTTTTACTTCAGCCTTAATTGCACGCACTGCTCTTTGTATAATTCCCTGCGGATCATAAGCTTCAGAACCTTTCTCATCTTTATGTTCGGGAATTCCAAATAATATTACTGCGGGAATACCGAGTGATGCTGTTTCCCTGCATTCATCAACTAGTACATCTATACTCATCTGGTAAACACCCGGCATGGATTTGATTTCTTTTTTTACTTTCTCACCTGGGCAGGCAAACAGCGGATATATTAAATCATTTTTTGATAATTCTGTTTCACGCACCATATTACGCACAAGCGGATTGTAACGTAATCTTCTTAATCTTTTATAGGGAAAGTTCATGTTTAACTCCTGTTAATACTTTATTTCAAAATTGCAAGATTACGAGGATGCAAGATTAGAGGAACAGTGTTAGATGGTTATTCAATTTTGCAATCTGAAATCTTGTAATCTATTAATTATTGATTTTTGTTAAAATCTCACCCGAACTTTTAAGGCAATCACCCACAGAAATACCGCCGCGGTAATTTCCGCCTAAGAATAATCCGGGAAATTTTTTTTCAAATTCTTCAAAATATTTTTCATGCTCAATGTAACCAACGTTGTACTGCGGTATTGCTTTCTTCCAGAATCTTTCTGATTCAATTATCGGTTCTGCAGTTATTCCCATCAATTCTGAAAATTCTTTTTTTACTTTTTTAAGAAGAAGCTCTCTATCATAGTTTACTATTTCAGGATCACGTGAACCGCCGATGAATAAAGTAAATGCTGCTTTATCATCCGGAGTTCTGTCAGAGAATATTACCGAACTCCACAAAGCTCCGAGAAAAGATTTCCTTTCTTTCTGCGGAATTAAAAACCCAAATCCATCCAATGCTTGTTTAACATCTTTTTTATTGTAAACAAGATATAATACAAATACAGGCGGATGATAAATTTCATTTAAATGGCGGATTAATTCTGAATCAAAATTCTTAAACAATTCCGCTGCAGCATAAGCTGGAATAGTAGAAAGCAGTTTTGGAGTTTCTATTGATTTTATTTCACCTGAATGTCTGTAGGAAATTTGATATCCGTTTTCGGTTTTAGCAAGGGAAACAACTTCAGCGTTTGTAATTACTTTTTCCTTCAAAGCTTTTTGAAGAGCCAGCGGAAGTGCCTGCATCCCATTTTTAAAAGAGAACATTCTTGCTTCCTGTTTTGATTTCTCGGCTCTTCTTTTTCTTTCCTTTATACTTTTAACAGTACCGATTATCAATCCGCCGTAATTTTCTTCAAGCGCATAAAGTTTGGGAAATGCAGATTTAACGCTGAGCTGTTTGGGATCACCGGCATAAACTCCTGCAACAAAAGGATTGATTACATAATCAAGAAATTCACCTCCCAATCTGCGTGTAACAAATTCAGCAATGCTTTGATAGTAACCGTCCTTGGATCTTCCTACAAAAGGCTCAGCAAAAATTCTGAGTTTTGCCTTTAAGCTGAATAAATCTGTTTTAAAGAACGCCATCGGACTCATTGGCAGCGGATGCAGTTTGCTGCCGCGGAGAATGTATCTTTTATTTGCTTCCCTGCTTCCGTAGAGAAGTTCATCTTTTAAATTTAATTCATCAACAAGTTTTGCAAGGAGCGGCGTTGTTTCCAAACCGCTGTTTGGGCCGCGGTCAAAAAGGCAGCCATCAATCCAAACGCTTTCCATTGAGCCGCCAACTTCATTTTTCTTTTCAAGAACGGTTACATCAAATCCTTCTTTGTTAAGAAGATATGCTGTTGTTAATCCGGTTATACCGGCGCCGAGTATTACTATTTTTTTATTCATATCATATTTCAGGGCTAAAGCCCTTTTTGCTGTATTGCCTGCTTCATCTCCGCCTTAAAAGGCGGAGTTAATATTTATGTTTAGTATCGATGAACTTCATTTTAACTCCGCCATTTATGGCGGAGACACATTACCACGATCTGGCTTCAGCCATGATCGATTCAGTTACTTTAGAGATAGTTTAGTCATTCCTTTCAGGGCTAAAGCCCTTTTTGCTGTATTGCCTGCTTCATCTCCGCCTTAAAAGGCGGAGTTAATATTTATGTTTAGTATCGATGAACTTTATTTTAACTCCGCCATTTATCGCGGAGACATCTCAGCCTAAGTACAAGCAGGCTTCAGCCATGAATTATTTCTCCCGCACAGCATAATATTTCCGAATAAATTCATCATACTCTTCTTTAAAACTTTTATTCTTATGATGTTCTTCCTGATTGCTAATATACTCTTTCACTTTATCAAGTAAGGATTCACTCACTGACACGGCAAAATATTCATCAGCCCATTCAAATTTTTTTATTGTAAGATTCTCTTTATTTATCCAATGAGCTGATTCACCTTTGATTAATTGTAAAGTTTTTGACAGACTTCTATCGGCATTCAGTCCGAAAAGGCAATGCAGATGATCTGTATACCCATTAAGCTCTAATATATAAATATTTTTTGAGCGTGCATTTTCTCTCATATGTTCAATTACTTTCTGCCTAATCTCAGTTGTAAGAAAGTGCTCGCGATTTTTTGTCCCCCATACAGAATGAATTAAAACTCTTACAAAGGACATTGCAAACCTCAAATGAGTGATTAGAAAATATTTTTCCTTTCAGGGCTAAAGCCCTTTTTGCTGTATTGCCTGCTTCATCTCCGCCTTAAAAGGCGGAGTTAATATTTATGTTTAGTAT
>Ga0079224_100007600_pt1 | contig 14578 bp, 11 predicted proteins | sample Stecom2015_FD_80414 | JGI IMG/M metagenome (GOLD analysis project Ga0079224, IMG submission 80414) | Agricultural soil microbial communities from Utah to study Nitrogen management - Steer compost 2015 | ecosystem: Environmental > Terrestrial > Soil > Agricultural land | place: USA: Utah...
CGAAAACCTTCCAAAAGTAGAAGATGTGATCGGTAAGCCCCTGTCTCCTTATGCAATCACGAAATATGTGAACGAACTGTATGCTGAGATATTTTCGAAAACTTACGGGATGGAAACGATTGGCCTACGCTATTTTAACGTTTTCGGTCGTCGTCAAGACCCTAATGGTGCTTACGCTGCCGTAATCCCAAAATTTGTTATGCAGTTCATGAAGCACGAAAGTCCGGTTATTAACGGTAAAGGGGACTATTCGCGCGATTTCACGTACATCGATAACGTTATCCAAATGAACGAACGGGCAATGTTGACAAATAACGAGGAAGCTGTCAATACGGTCTACAACACTGCGGTAGGTGATCGCACCACCCTGAATGAATTAGTGGAGTATTTGAAAGAACTGTTGACGGAGTACGATGCGGAGATCGCAAACGTGGAAGTCGTTCACGGGCCAAATCGTCAAGGTGATATTCCGCACTCGCTGGCATCTGTTGATAAAGCACGCCAGCTGCTAGGATACGAACCTACGCATGTGATTCGCGAAGGGCTGCAGGAAGCTGTAAAGTGGTACTGGGATAATCTGAAATAAAATACTGAAAAGACATTAAACTCTATGAATACCAATAAAAAGATAGCCGTTGTCGGTTTAGGATATGTAGGACTGCCGTTAGCACGCCTGTTTGCCACAAAGTATCCCACATTGGGCTTTGATATCAACCAGAAACGCATAGACGAACTCCGTTCGGGCAAAGACCTCACTTTGGAAGTAGAGGATGATATCTTGCGGGAAGTTCTAGTGTTGGAAAATCCGTTCAAGAACGGCGTTAATGGTCTTTACTGCTCTAACCTACTTTCTGACATCGAGGACGCCAACTTTTATGTAGTAACCGTACCCACACCGGTAGACAAGCATAACCGCCCGGACCTGACCCCGCTTTACAAAGCATCCGAAACGGTAGGTAAGGTGTTAAAAAAAGGTGATATCGTGGTCTATGAATCTACGGTATACCCCGGTGTAACCGAAGAAGAGTGTGTCCCAGTATTGGAGAGAGTATCGGGCCTCAAATTTAATGTGGATTTCTTTGCGGGCTACTCCCCAGAGCGGATCAATCCGGGCGACAAGGAGCATACAGTAGAGAAGATCTTAAAAGTTACCGCTGGGTCTACACCGGAAATAGGAAAAGAAGTGGATGCCGTATATAAATCCGTTATCACGGCGGGAACTCATCTTGCTCCCGCGATCAAGGTTGCGGAAGCGGCAAAGGTAATCGAGAACTCTCAGCGTGATATCAATATAGCCTTTGTCAATGAGCTGGCGAAAATCTTCAATATCCTAGATATTGATACACATGCGGTACTGGAAGCGGCAGGTACTAAGTGGAATTTCTTACCGTTTAAACCCGGACTAGTGGGTGGACACTGTATCGGTGTAGACCCTTATTACTTGGCACAGAAAGCACAGGAACACGGATATCACCCGGAAATTATATTAGCAGGACGCCGCTTGAACGATTCAATGGGCCAATATGTGGCTTCTCAAGTTGTTAAGTGCATGATCAAGAAAGGGGTTAATGTTAACAATGCCGAGGTATTAATGTTGGGTGTAACCTTTAAAGAGAATTGTCCGGATGTACGCAATACGAAAATTGTAGATGTGGTGCGAGCATTAGAAGATTATGGTGTGAAAGTATCCATCTATGATCCTTGGGCAAATCCGGTAGAAGTAGAACATGAATATAACCTTTCTTGCCATTCTAGACTTAGCGAAGAATCTAAATATGATGCCATTGTATTAGGGGTAGCACATAAAGAATTCCTACAATTGGATCTTGATAGCTTGAAGAAGAATAATGCAATTGTATATGATGTAAAAGGGATCATTGCTGATAAGGCTGATAATAGGTTGTAAAAATGAGATATATCCAATGCGATCTTTGATATCATGAATAAGATAAAGCTCGTATATGTATATGGAAATAGTAGGAAGTAAAGAAGTATCAACCAACACATTGGACTAATCCCATATGTCTTCAAACAGAAATATCGCCAAGAATGCAGCTTTCCTTTATATAAGGATGTTCTTAATCATGGGAGTGACTTTGTACACGTCTAGGATTATTTTGAATGCGCTGGGTGTTTCTGACTACGGGTTGTATACGATCGTGGCGGGTATAGTAGCTATGTTTGGCTTTATTAACGGAGCTATGACATCTTCTACGCAACGTTATCTGTCTTTCGATATTGGTAAAAAGGATGATGAGCAGCTGAAAAAGACATTCTCTACTTCATTAATAATCCATTTTATTATTGGTGTTCTTGTCCTTTTGGTCGGTGAGACGTTGGGATTATGGTATATCAATTATAAGCTTGTCTATCCAGAAGACCGAACATTTGCAGTCAATGTTGTCTTTCACTTTTCTTTACTAACGCTTTTTTTTAATATTATTCAAGTACCCTATAACTCATTGATTTTAGCCAGAGAGCGAATGAATATTTATGCAGTGGTATCTATATTGGAAGCTGCATTGAAATTGCTTATTGCTTTTGTAATATTACATTATGGAGACGATAAGTTGATTTTATACGGAGGGCTGACATTTATTGTCACATTCGTTATCCGCATGATCTATCTAATTTATTGCCGACTGAATTTTAAAGAAAGTAAATATCGATTTAATTTTGACAAATCTTATTTTAAAGAAATTATTTCATTTTCAGGTTGGAATATGTTTGGTTCTTTTTCCTTAGTGGCAAAAAATCAGGGAGTTAATATTGTATTGAACATATTTTTCGGAACTGTGATCAATGCTGCGTATGGATTGGCGATGCAAGTCCAAGGGGCAGTTACTCAGTTTATAACGAGCTTTCAATCTGCTTTAAATCCTCAAATTGTACAATCCTACGCCTCTGGAAATCATGATAGATCTACCAATTTAATCTTCCTCGGATCGAAATTCTCTTTTTTGCTCATCTTTTTGATTGCATTTCCGGTCATAACTAATTTGGAATTATTACTTGAACTATGGTTGGGAGATACAGTTCCAGTTCACACGATTCAATTTATTAAAATTGGATTAATTGCAATATTAGTAGATAGTTTGTCGGGTCCGATTATGACGGGGATTCAGGCAACGGGTAAAATAAAGTTTTACCAGATAATTGTTGGTTCTTTCAATCTTATTACCCCTATTTTAGTTTATATATTTTTTAAAAACGGATTTTCACCAATTATTGCTTTTCAGGTTTTATTGGGATTTAGCATTGTTTCGTTAATCTTAAGGTTACTTTTCCTTAAGGCTCTTTATGGGATTGTTTTAACGACTTATTTTAAGGAAGTTATTCTATCTGTATCGCTTATTGTATCGTTATTAATGGGGCTTTTCGCAATAATCAGTAGACTCATTGCTGTAAATAGTTTATGGACATTAATAATTTGCGTAGCGCTTTTTGAAATATTTTCAATTATTGTGATTTTTTTTGTAGGATTGAAAAGAGTTCAGAGAATTAGTATTTCGAAGTTTATAGAAAGAAGAATTGCTAGATAAATGTAACCTGACTACTATTTATAATTTATCAGAATGAAGAAAAATCTTATTATATTTGGCACGAGACCTGAAGCAATTAAAATGGCGCCTTTGGTCAAAGAGTTTAAGAAACATGCAAACTTAGATACTAAAGTTTGTGTAACAGCACAACATCGTGAAATGTTGGATCAAGTACTGGACTTTTTTGACATAAAGCCCGACTATGATTTGAATCTGATGAAACCTAATCAGAATTTATATTCGATTACAGCAGATATTATTATTGGTCTCAAGCCTATCTTAGAGGAATATCAACCTGACTTTGTGTATGTTCACGGAGATACGAGTACGACGATGGCAGCGAGTATCGCTGCATTTTATTCGGGTGCACAGGTTTGCCATGTAGAAGCCGGTTTGCGCACTCACGATAAACGCTCTCCATTTCCTGAAGAAATCAACCGCCAAGTAACAGGTCGTATAGCAGATTACCACTTTGCACCAACCACGGCGTCAGAAAGAAACCTATTAAAGGAAAATGTGGACGAAGACACGATCTTAGTCACAGGAAATACTGTAATCGATGCCCTTTTTGAAAGTTCTAAACGTGTTAAAGACCTGGATAATGAAGAAATCAATTATTTGAAAACAATAGTAGATTATACAAAGAAATTGATCTTGGTGACCGGACACCGTAGGGAGAATCATGGACAGGGGTTTATTAATATTTGTAAAGCCTTAAAAGAAATCGCCGAAGGTAACAGGGATGTACAAATTATTTATCCGGTGCACCTAAATCCGAACGTAAAAGGCCCGGTATATGAAATATTGTCTGGCGTTGAAAACATTATACTAATTGATCCTTTAGCCTATCCGGCATTCGTATGGTTAATGAATCAGTCTCAATTAATAATCACAGATTCGGGAGGTGTACAAGAAGAAGCGCCTAGTCTAGGTAAGCCCGTATTAGTTATGAGGAACACCACTGAGCGGCCAGAAGCGGTAGATGCGGGAACGGTTATTTTAGTTGGTACAGACAAAAATAAAATTGTCGCGGAAGCCAACGATCTATTAACTAATGCCGAAAGATATCAACGTATGAGCGCGTTGCATAATCCGTACGGAGATGGTAAAGCCTGTCAACGAATTGTCGAGTTTGTTACGAATGTCTAATATAAGTATCCTTCGAAAAATGGTGAAGTACGCGATTGCTATACTAATATTGTTTTATTCATGCGAAAAAGAGCCCAGAATTAAGGAAGTACCGGATCCAATAGTTGATTTTTGGGGGATAGATACTAGTAGCAAGAATAATTTATCGACAAAATTTGATGTAGTTGTTTATGGAGGGACACCGGCAGGAATAATGGCAGCTATAGAAGCTAAGCGAACTGGTCATAAGGTTCTTTTAATCAATTCTACTGAGGGGTATTTAGGGGGAATGTTAACCAACGGGCTAGGGAATACAGACGTTATACATCCTACTATTTTGGGAGGCTTGTCAAGAGAATTTTTTGCAAGAGTCAAAAACTATTATAATGAAAATAGTAATTGGTTTATCGCGAATGTTCCCAAATATGGTTATAACAGTTCTGTTCCAGACCTAATGTTTAAGTTTGAGCCACGTGCTGCACAAACTGTTTTCAGAGATATGCTAATAGAGAATCAACTTGATATTCTTCATAATGATAGATTGCGCTGGGACGGAGGAGTAATTATGGATGTAGATCGAAATATTCAGTCCATTATAATGGAATCAGGCAAAAAAATAATCGGCAAGGTTTTTATAGATGCAAGTTACGAGGGTGATTTGATGGCAAAAGCAGGAGTGTCTTATATTGTAGGACGAGAGAGCAATGCTGATTTTAATGAAAAATATAATGGTATAAGGAGGGTATCTAGCGATAATAGAAATCAATTTCCAACAGGTATTAATCTTTTTGGAAATTCATTAGTAAACCCTGCTCTTGAAGCATTTGGTTCTGGAGATAGTAAGATTCAGGCATATTGTTACAGAATGTGTCTAACAGATATAGAGCAGAATAAGGTGGAATTTTCAAAGCCATTGAATTATGAAGAGGCTGATTATGTATTACTGTTGGAATATTTAAAATTATATAGGAATATTCCTTTCTTCGATTTAAGTATGATGCCAAATCGGAAAACAGATTCAAATAATTCGGGACCTTTTTCTACAGATTTTGTGGGGGGCAATTATGAGTATCCAGAAGCTGATTACAATCTTCGAGAAGAAATTCGACAAAAACATAAAACCTATCAACAGGGTTTAATGTGGACATTGGCAAATCATCCAAATGTACCAGAAAATATTAGAAATGAAACCAGGAGATGGGGGTTAGCGAAGGATGAGTTTGTCGAGAACGGTCATTGGCCGTATCAATTATATATTCGCGAGGCTCGGCGAATGAGAGGAAGTTACACCATTACTGAATTCGATTGCTCGGGATCTTTGAAGACAGAGTATTCCATTGCTCTAGGCGATTATCCCATGGATTCACATATTGTGCAAAGATATCTGGACAGATACGGTTATGTACAGAACGAAGGCCAAACTATGGCCGCTGTCTCGGCACCATACGGAATTGATTACCGTGCTTTGTTACCTAAAGAGTCTGAATGTAAAAATTTAATCGTTCCTGTATGTTTGTCTGCAACACATATTGCATATGGGTCGCTAAGAATGGAGCCAATTTTTATGACATTAGGGCAAGTTTCAGCTTGTATAGCGTCCTTGGCGATACAACAAGACGTTAGTTTGCAAAAAGTTGATTATGAGGACATAAAGCCTGTTCTGAAAACAAGAAGGATGGTTTTTTAATAACAAAGATGAGTAAAACTATTACAATAAAAGGAGCATACGGAGAGTCAAATTTCGGCGACGACCTTCTTATGAAAGTTTTTGAGAGCTACTTTAAAGAAGAATTTAACGTGAGCCCAAACTTTCAAGGTGTCGATGTGGCTTACCCTAAAAAAATGCTGGACGGATCTTCTTATAACAAGGTTATGAGTGGAAAGGTTGATTTATTAGTTTATGGCGGCGGGACACAGTTTTTTGCTTTTTCCACCAAAAATAGCACAACCCTTCAAAACAAAATACTTCGAGCTTTCAAAAACCCAAATTTCCTTATAAAAAAAATAGGCGAAAGATTGCGTCTTGAAAAAAACGAACGAAACGAGGGCACAACGTACAAACATATTGCATTTTTAGGTATAGGATTAGGTCCTTTTTCCGATAATCAAATAGTTATCGAAAAAACGAAGAACACTTTAGATTCAGCTCTATTTACTGGAGTTCGAGATCAAGTTTCAAAAAAATTTTGTGATGAGTGGGGAATCAATTCAGTATTAGGAGCAGATGTTGTATTTTCTTCGTATTTTGAGTCATATTTAGAGGATGATTTGATTAGAGTTACACATCGAGAATCAAAGAAAATAGGAATAATTGTCCGTGATTGGGACTGGGATGAAGATGGCGGCCGATATTACCAACCTCTAATTGATCTCGCAAATTCAGATAGTAAATATGAATTTATCATATTCGCACCTTATAAAGATAAGGTTTGGTTGAATAAATTGGCACATATACGTAAAGTCGTTTGGAATCCAGAATTAGACACCATATCATCCTTTTTACACCTGCTGAACGGCTACTCAGGATTTATTTCGGCACGCTATCATGGAGCTATAATAGCAGCCCTACTGAATAAGCCGGTTGTTTGTGTGGAAGTTGAAGATAAATTGCGGATTCTTACACAGCAGATTCCCGAGATGAAACTATGGGAAAAACCTTTCCAAAAAGAACAACTTGAAAAATTGTTAAAATTTGAAAATGAACAGGTAGATTATACCAAATCAATTGCTAGCTTAAGAAACTTAGCGAATACCATGTTAGTTAATTTCAAAAACACATATAATGATGAAAATGAAAGCTAGTATCTTGGTATTGGCCCCATATCCAAACGAAAGAAATCTCAACGATGGATTTATCCAACGTGTTAAAAAGATGGATGAGTTTATGGTAGGCAACCAGAGGATATATATTCAAGTGTCTCTGCGTAAGTTCTTTAAGAAGGAAAGGGTGAATTATGGCGAAGAGGTTATCGCCTACCGTATTAATTTTATTTTACACTGGTACATATTATTAAGGGCAGCACTGTCTGTAAATTTGATATATTCGCACACGATTTATAATCTTTTATGGTTATCTTATTTTTTTCGCTGGATTAAAGCGCCCATTATATTGGATGTCCATGGCACTGTTCCGGAAGAGAAGGCTATGGAAGGAGATATAACGCAGAGTAAGAAGTATGCTAATATTGAAAAGGTCTGTTTTGAGAAAATTGATACAGCTATTTTTGTTACGGAGAGCATGCGCACGCATTATAAATTTAAATACCCTTCGCTTCAATATAACGCTATAAATTATGGAATAATTCCTGATCATATTATCGATGCTAATAGAACTGTTAGTACAGATATATTAAAGATATTGAAAGAAAGGATTGGTGTCAAAGACAGTGATACAGTTATAGTTTATAGCGGAGGCCTGCACGTTTGGCAAAATATTGACGAAATGCTTGATTTGATCAACAAAAAGCAAAATGATGAGAATATATTTTATATATTTTTGGTTAGTAATAAAGAACTTATGCTCCAAAAAATGGCTAAATATGATTTTTCAAGCAAGCGTATTTATCTTGACTCGGTGCACCCATCTGAGTTAAAGAACTTTTATAATATAGGTCATTATGGATTTGTTCTACGTGATGACAACGTTGTTAATAGAGTTGCGAATCCTACAAAGCTTATTGAATATCTATATTACGGCTTGACACCAATTGTGAAGCTGCAAGAAATCGGTGATTTTAAAAGCTTTGGGTATAATTACCTTCCTATAGATAGTTTTAGTGCGAATAGATTAGAAGGAAAAAAATGTCTGGCAAATCAGCGGGTGGTAGTCAATATATTTGAATCGTATGACGATTCTAAAGTTAGAAAATTGGTTAGCTAAATTTATGAATTCTGTAGGCTTTTTTATTGGGGATTTCAAAAGATCTGGAGGTACCGAGCGATCCTGTATTAATGTTGTGAACGGTTTAGCGGAAGACGAAAACATAGAGGTATTTTTATTGTGTACTAATAAAGAGCAGGAAAAGCCTTTTTTCAATGTAAGTTCAAAGGTTCAGATCGTTTATTTAAATGTGCAGAATTTTAAGTTAGGTTTGCTAAAATTATATGTGAACGTATATAAAGCAATCAAAAAATATAAAATTAAAAATGTTGTTGCTGTTGAGGTCTACTCTTTGCTATTATTATTCCCAGCATTTAAAATCGCAATATCTTTTGGACTACCTGTTAAATTCATAGTATGGGAGCATTTTAACTTTACGGTCAATTTAGGTCGGAAGCTACGAGATTATCTTCGTAAATTTGCTGCAAAACAGGTTGACGCTATTGTCGTTTTAACAAAGAGAGACGCAGAACTTTGGCGAAGCAATGTTCAGGTAAGGGGGGTCCTAACGTCAATTCCTAATCCTTCTCCATTTTTGGTGACATCAAAGGAATATGATGCTACCGCGAAAACTATAATAGCTATTGGCCGACTTACATATCAAAAAGGGTTCGACCGTTTGATAACAGTCTGGCATAAATTTAAAGAAGGGTTTGACAAATCTGGAAACTGGCGTTTACAGATAATTGGAGGCGGCTCGGATAAGAAAATGCTTGAAGAAAAGGTGAATCAGCTTGATATGAATGGATCAATCGAATTTATCGAGAATACTCCACTTATAAGGGAGTTTTATGAAAAGGCTGCATTTTTGGTAATGACTTCTAGATTTGAGGGATTGCCGATGACATTAATCGAGGCGCAGGCATTTGGTCTGCCTATTTTAGCTTATGACTGCTTAACTGGACCGGCTGAGGTTGTAACAGAAAATTCAGGAATTCTAGTAAAGGATGGTGATGAGGAAAAATTTGTTTTGGGACTATTGAAATTAACATCAGACGCCGCTCTAAGAGTTAGTATGAGTAATCACTCTAAACAGGAGATAGCGAGATTCTCCATCAAAGAAGTTTCTGCAGCTTGGAATCAATTGCTAGAAAAGCTTTAGCATGAAACTGGATTCTACCATCAGGGCTTATTTTTTGCACGATTTGAAGAAAGTAATTATTTTTCATTTATTAAAAGCGATTATTATGATAGAATGTATGAGAAAGTCATTAAAACTAATTTGTGTATTTGCAAATTTATTATTGCTTTTTTGTTGTTTTGGATCCCGTACTTTTGCGCAAAGCTTCAATTATAAACCTGTCAGCAATGCCCCAAGTTTTATGACATCATTTAATGAAAAGAAAGGACTAGATAACATGCTTCGTAATAAAAAGTTTGTTAATATAACAAGTTATTTACCGAAGGGGTACGATCGAACTGGAAAAACTGATTATACCGATCATATTCAGAAGGCGCTTTACGAAAAAAAGAATATTTTAATGCCGAACTTTCCGATTTTGGTTAATGACAAAGGCTTAGACATTTTATCGAATACAACATTAGCCTTTCAAGCTAAATCAAAGATATTACTGAAACCATCAGTAAAAACGCACTATGACATTTTGCGCATTCATGATGAAAATAATGTCAAAATTTTTTCACCAAAGATTGTAGGAGATAGAAAGCAGCATAAAGGAAAAGAAGGTGAGTGGGGTATGGGAATTTCGGTAAGATCCTCCAGCAATGTCCACATAATTAATCCGCAAATTTCAGATTGCTGGGGAGATGGAATCTATCTTGGTCAAAATGGACAAAAGATTAGTCGAAACATTAGTATTACTCATGGTTTATTAGATAATAATAGAAGAAATGGAATCTCTGTAATTAGTGTCGAAGGATTAAGAATAGAAAATATTGTCATTGCAAATACAAATGGAACTAATCCGCAAGCGGGAATTGATTTTGAACCAAACAATAATAAAGAACAGCTAAAAGATGTTACCGTCAGAAATATTTATACTTTTAACAACAAAAATCAAGGGATATTTTACTGTCTTAATCAGTTGAATGGTGGGGCAGAAGCTGTTTCTATATCATTAGAAAATCATTTAGATAATTATTCAAAGAATGCTATTGCGATAATGAATGTGGACAACATAGCAAAAGCCAAAAATGGAAATATCCAGGCACTACAGGGTGTACTGAAGTTTAAAAATGTCGAGGGTAAAAATAATCAAGTTCACCTTTTGATATTTGACGGTTCAAATTTGGAAGGATTAGATGTTTCTTTTGATTCAGTCAATAAACATAACCTGAAGACTAAGGGGTCTATGCAAGGTGTATCATTGATCAAATAGCGAGAATGAAGTCACAAGAGAATCAGATTGTCGTAGTTATAAAAGTTATATTATGTCTAATAATTGGTGTTTTATATGCATCATGGCTTTCTGATTTACCAGACTTTTTATTTAGAGATCGAAATAATTACTATATATATGCTGCTTATCCGATAGAAAGATGGGCCTTGATTACAAAAACCTGGTCTAGTATTTTCTTTAAAGAACCTTTATTTGTTCTATTAAATTTGTTGCTACAATGGATTTTCCTAGATCCCTTTCAAACTATTCGTTACATCGTCTTTTTTGTAGCATTTGCCGTTAGTTATTTTGTGTTATATCGTTCTAAAAATATTCTATTTGGAATGATCGTTTTGATAATGTTATTCTTTCAAAGTCAAATACTAGCACTACAGGTTGTTACGATTCGGCAAGGAGTAGGTTTAGCAATAATATTATGGGTGTTACCTTATTTAAAAAAAAGAACGCATATAGTACTTCTTTTTTCAATATGTGGCCTTTTTCATAACTCTTTCTTTTTATTGGCTTTTTTTTATGTTATATATTGGGTGATCTTTTTTAAACTGAAAATAAAAATACAAAATGTAAGGTATTTTATGTTTATAATTTCCGGAATAGTATTTTTTTCGACTTTCTATTTAATAACTCAGTTAGTTGAAACAAAACAAAGTTTTGAAGAAGAAAGTTTAAATGTTGGGGGAGGCGCATTTATTCTTTGGGGAGCTGTCTTCACATATCTGATTCTCTTTAAGCGACATGATTTAAGACACTCTGAGTGGTCTGGCAATAACTTTTATGAGATATCTATAATAGGTTTAGTCATATATCTTACGGGATATTTTTTAGCACCTGTGTCAGGTCGGATGATAGGGGTCTTCGTGCCATTTATTTTTTTGCTACTTTTTTTTAAATTTAAAGCTCGCGATTTGATTTTTATAAGTTTTATTACGCTAGTAAACTTTTACTTATATTTCAACGGCGTATTTGAAAATTTCTTGACAGTTCCTATGAATATATTTCATAAATTTTTATTAAAATTATACTAGTGATTTCTCTAATAATTCTCATAAGTCAAAAATGAAAATAGCAATAAATTGTGCTTTTTACTATCCGAAAGCTGGGGGGATTAAGGAGTATATATATAATGTGGTATGGAATTTATCTAGGATAAATGCCACTTACGAATTTGTTTTGTATTTCCCCGATAATTTTATGGCTTATGCCGAAGAAACTCTCCCAAAGGAATTTCGGAAGAAATCGCTCGGGTTCACTACGAATCAAGCCATAAAACGTAGTTTATTAGAGCAAGCATTTTGGTCTAAAGAAGAAAGACTGGAACGTTTTGACCTTTTTCATTCTCCGTTTTTCCACTCTCCTAAATTCAGGAATGCTAAAGTAATTTTGACTGTGCATGACCTACGCTTAGAGACGTTGCCGCAAACATATTCAAAACTTCGTTTGTTGTTTTTGAAGTATAAGGTGCCTAAGTCAATTAAACGTGCAGATCACATAATTACCATTTCCAGCTTTACAAAATCGGAGGTAATGAAATATTATGGGGTTGCTCCAGCAAAGATAACGCCTATACTGGAGGCTATCAATTTTGATTTTTTTAATAAAAATAATGTTGACGATACGCTGCGAGTCTTGGACAGCCCCTTTGTACTAACCGTCGGACATATTGAAACTAGGAAAAACTATGTAAGGCTTATCGATGCTTATGAACAATTTTTGCAAAGGAATCCTCAATCTTCTGTTAAATTGGTTATCGTAGGTCAATTATCTCACGGCTATGATGAATTTTTGTCCAGAGTAGAACGTAATCCTCGAGTTATTTATAAGAATTTTGTCGAATCTGATGTCCTCTTGTGGCTCTACAAACACGCAGAATTTTTTATAATGCCGAGTATCTACGAAGGATTTGGGTTCCCGCCGCTGGAAGCAGCTGCAATGGGAACTGTATCGGCAGTGAGTAATGTATCTTCCTTACCGGAAGTGTGTGGAGAGGCTGCTTATTATTTCGATCCGTTTTCAGTAGAGGAGATAAGTCGTAGTTTCGACAAACTACTTTTCGATGTTACTTATAAAGACGAGTTACTCGAGCTTACTAAAAAAAATCTGAATAGATTTTCTTGGACAAGAAATGTTGAAGAAACTCTTCAAGTCTATGGTAATGTCCTCGAAACAAAATTGTCATGAAAATAATTAGAGTTACAACAGTTCCCATTTCTTTGAAAGTTCTTCTAAAGGGTCAGTTGAATTTTATGAGCAGCAAGGGATTTAAGGTGTTAGGAGTGTCCAGCGATGGAAGGGAACTTCAAAACGTCCGTGAACAGGAAAAGGTCGATGTTGTAGAACTTGAGATGACGCGTACCATTTCCCCGATAAAGGACTTAAAGTCACTGTACAGGTTTTATAGGTTATGTAAAAGGGAGAAACCAACTATAGTGCATTCGCATACTCCAAAGGCCGGTATCGTCGGTATGTTGGGCGCCAAGCTAGCCGGAGTTCCCATTCGTTTACATACAGTGGCAGGAATGCCACTGATGGAGGCAAGAGGTATTAGACGAACGATTCTGGATTTTGTGGAAAAAGTAACATATGCTGCAGCAACGCGCGTTTATCCAAATTCAAAAGGTTTATATGATTTTATCTTGAAAGAAGGATATACTTCTAGAAACAAACTAAAAGTTATTGGAAATGGTTCTTCCAATGGTGTTGATACCAATTTCTTTGATAAGGGCGAAATACCGATTGGTATGCAAAATTCGCTTAAAGAGAAACTAAAAATCTTTTCAGAAGATTTTGTTTTTATTTTTGTTGGGAGATTGGTAGGAGATAAAGGTCTCAATGAACTAGTAACAGCTTTTAAGAAATTAGCAAATTCTAAGATGAAATTGCTGTTGGTTGGTGCGTTGGAATCGGATTTGGATCCATTGAAGCCACATACTCTACAAGAAATAGAAGATAATCCAAGCATTATTTCTGTTGGCTTTCAAAAGGACGTTAGACCTTACTTTGCCGTTTCAGATGCCTTAGTATTCCCCAGTTACCGTGAAGGTTTTCCAAATGTCGTTATGCAAGCAGGTGCGATGGAACTACCGTGTATTGTTTCAAATATAAATGGCTGCAATGAGATTATCATAGAAGGGGAAAATGGCACGATAATTCCTGTGAAAAATAGCGAAGCCATATATAATGCGATGGAAAAATTTGTGAATGACGAGCATTATTATGAGCGATTGAAAAAACGGTCTCGTGAAATGATCCAAAACCGTTACGAGCAACAGGTCGTATGGGATGCATTATTAGAAGAGTACAGAATGTTACTTAAAGAAAAAGGGTTGTCATAATGTATAAACACTTCTCTAAAAGAGTAATAGATTTTTTTGCCGCCTTCCTCGGACTACTGCTATTGTCTCCTATTTTTATAATAGTAACTATTTACTTATTCATTGCAAACCAAGGCAAACCCTTCTTCTTTCAACCGCGTCCAGGTAAAGGCGGCCAGATATTTAAAATCGTCAAGTTCAAGACCATGAACGATAAAAAAGATGCGAGCGGACATCTGTTGCCTGATGCCGAACGTCTTACATCTATCGGTTCGTTCGTCCGTAAAACATCTTTAGATGAAATACCTCAATTGATCAATGTATTGAAAGGCGATATGTCGCTCATTGGACCACGTC
>Ga0079224_100007601_pt1 | contig 14578 bp, 17 predicted proteins | sample Stecom2015_FD_80414 | JGI IMG/M metagenome (GOLD analysis project Ga0079224, IMG submission 80414) | Agricultural soil microbial communities from Utah to study Nitrogen management - Steer compost 2015 | ecosystem: Environmental > Terrestrial > Soil > Agricultural land | place: USA: Utah...
AGGTATATGGCAGTGAAATAGATGCTGTTGCTATCAAGGTAGCTAAAACAATCGTTGCCAGTAATCCGCCACTGCGGCAGCATTTGCAGATTGTGCCGCAAACGGGCAGTAAGATTTTCAGCGGCGTTATTCAACACCAGCAGCAATTTCACCTGACGATGTGTAACCCACCTTTTTACGCCTCTGCGGCTGAAGCGGATGCAACAAGCGCTCGCAAATGGACAAATCTGGGGAAAGGGCAGCAGGGGGCTTTACGGAATTTTGCCGGCCGGCAGCATGAACTGTGGTGCTCTGGTGGTGAACTGGCATTTATTCGCCAGATGATTGAAGAGAGTTGTTTGTTTAAGCATAACGTCTGTTGGTTTACGACATTAGTATCGCAGCAAAAGCATTTAGTACCGCTGAGCAAGCTGCTGAAGAGTATTGGCGCCGTCCAGACTGAAGTAATTGAAATGCGGCACGGACAAAAGGTCAGCCGCATACTTGCCTGGAGCTTTCTGACCAGTGCAGCACAGCAGGGCTGGCCTGCCGCCTGACAGCTATGCTTAGCTAGTGAATTTCGCGACGTTTGCCGGCCGTGGCGCCTTCGCTATTTTCTGCCAGATCTTCTCATGGAAAAAATAACCGACAGTATTTACGGCTGGCTCAACCACTGCAATGATACCACCCAGTATAAAGTTACCAGTGATAAGGTAAGTGACAGCAAAGGCAATACTAAAATGCATAATCGCGAAGGTGATAGTCTTAAACATAATGTTTATCCTAGCTTTGTTTCAATAGGCAAATGATAAACGTTCTTATTATTGGTTAAAGTGAATTAAAGTGTTTGCCTTAATCGGTTTTTGCTATCGTTCGTTTAACTAATGCTCTGTAGTCGATTCTATGCGCTTTAATGCATCCGTCAGCATCGGTAAATCTAAGCGGTCATTTAATGGTAACAAGGTGCCTGCCGACCATACGCCATAGCTGCCATCAGCGCGCAGAATCACCATTTTATCTTTTTTGAAGCTAATGATTTCACCATCACTGATATTCAGTTTAGGCAAAATGCGCGGCTGCAATAAATTATCTCCCAGCCAATTTACATTCGCATGACAGCCCGCCTGAGCCAGTAATGTCGGCAGCCAGTCCAGATGCTGGGTAACCTGATGGGGTTGCAATTGGCGCAAAGCAGACCAGTTTGACCAAGCAACCGTGGGTGCCAGGCTAAACTGCTTGTGGTTACCACTCAATCCTGTCACCACAATGTTGTCAAACTGGCTGTAGTTTTGCCAATGCAGGTGTGGTGCGTTGTCAAAAATAATACTGTATGTCTGAACGGGGGTAATCTTAAGCCAGGGCAATTGTACAACTTCGGTATCCGCAGACCGGCTTATACCGATACGGCTATCTGGCACTTGCGCTAACCATGCCGGGGCAGCCAGTAACTGTTTATCCGCATCCTGCTCTATCAGGAGTTTGCCATAGAGCAGATTAAGTAAGGCTTCGTCTGTTGAAACAGGCGCAAAGTGCTGCTCCAGCGGCCTGAGGCCCGCGCTGGCCAGGTGCTTAACTAGTTCAGGGCTAAAGCTATCAGTAACCAGCAGTACAGTAGAACGACGATCTGTAGTTTCCTGACACACCATATTGTGCTGATGACTGAATTGTTGCGGTAAGCTCAGCTGATCGAGCTGTATCTGGCTTTGTTTATTGAGGTCAATCAGCTGATACCGGGCAAGAAAGGTTTTAGCTGTCGCAGGGTAAGATAGCGGCAGCACATTATCCTGACGGGTAACGTCATACTTTACATTGGCATCGGCATAAATATGCAGCAGATGGCTTAACATAAAACTACCAATAAACAGTGCAAATAATGGTGTTGCTATGGCTGATTTTTTCAGCCGTTCTATTTTCTTCCAGCAAAAATTGCTTAGTGTCAGCTCGACAACCAATAAAAGGGCTGCAACGGTAACAACAATCAATATGAAATTGCGTAAGTTAGTGACAATTTGCTGGCGCAGCAGCTCTACTGCCTGCTCTAAAGATGCGCTGCCAACGTGATAACCCAGGTTGGCATACACATAGGCATCAAAAATAAGTACAATCAGCGCGACCGTTGCCAGTATGGCTGCCAAGCCGCGCACATGGCGCTGATACGGAAACACCAACGATATTGGAAAGATCGTCAGAATAAAAAACATAAAACACAAAAATGCGGTATGGCCTATCCAGTTCAGAGGCAGATATAGCCAGCCCATCATTGAAACTGGCAGTGGTTCTGCCAGCCAATAAACGGATGTGACTGCCAGCGCCAGCAGAATATTAAAAAAGCTAAACCAGTGGCCCCAGTTCAGTAGCCGGTTGACCTTTTTGACCAGTGACAGGTTGTTTTCCAGCACCATAAGTGTTTAGTTTGCCTTATCAACAATGGCGTCAGCCAATGCCTGACTGAAATGGCTGACAACAGTAGCGCGTTGACTATGCGGTACACTGCTGTTAACAACGTGGCTGATGGCGTTACCTAAACACATCAGGCTCAGTTCGGTGGTGGCTTTTTCAGCATGCAGCACATCCAGCAGTTGATTTACCAGCTTTTCAATTTGTGCAGTGGAATACTTTGATACAATTGGCATGAATTATCCGCAGGTCACGTGAATTAAACAGTTAGAATAGTATCAGAATTCATTTTAAACAGGAAAAGTTATGTCAGTAGATGTGCAGCAGTTGGCGATAAATTATCTAGAATTGGATGAGCAAGCGCAAAGCAAGGCGCATTACAGGCCATCGCTTGTGACGCCTACTTCAGCCGTAGCACATCTGGTCGAGCAGCTACATTTTGCATACAACGGTAAACCAGCAAAAGGCTATGCCGCTTTTAGCCAGGACAAAGATCAACAAGTTGTGACTGTGCTGAACGATTGGCAAAAGCAAACCAGTGATTTTAATGTCGTGGCAAACACCGCTACTGCGGTACTTGAGCAGCAACTGCGAGTGCATCAGCTACCTGAAAGTGGTTATCTGTTGGTGTGTCATTATCGCTATCTGACCAGTGACTATCTGATGGTCTGTTTGCTGGGCAGCAAAGATCATTTCTCACTGACGGACGAGCTGGAGCTGGCAACATCACGTCATTTGGATATTGCCCGGATGCAACTGGCTGCCCGGATTGATTTAACCGAATATCAAAGCTCACCAGAGCAAGGGAAATACATCAGCTTTATCCGTGGCAGAGCCGGACGTAAGGTGGCAGACTTTTTTCTCGACTTTCTCGGTTGTGAAGAAGGCACGGATGCCAAAGCCAACAGTAAAGCCGTACTGGCATCTGTTGAAGAATATTTTACTGCAGCAGAGTTTGATAGCGGCGAGAAAAATGACGCACGTAAGCAGGTGTACAGTTACTGTGAGGAGCGGGCAAAAGCAGGGCAGGACGTCGTGCTGACCGAATTGTCTGCAGTTATAGATGAGCAGGAGCAACAAGGATTTTTACGTTACTGTCAGGAGCAGCAGTTACAGGTTGCTGAGCAATTCCCGGTTGAAGTAAAAGAGTTAAAGAAGCTGATTAAATTTAGCGGTCAGGGCGCTGGCTTATCAATCAGTTTTGAACAGAAGTTGCTGGGAGATCGTGTGCAATATGATCCACACAGCGATACTATTCTGATTAAAGGTACACCACCTAATTTACGTGATCAGTTACAGCGTTTTATTCAGGGTTATTCCGCTTTTGACCGTGCCGCCGGCGAATCGGAGTGAGCCATACTTTCCTGCGAATCCGGTCGGGAGTTTTTGCCCGCAAGGCGCTTGAAAGGCGAGGCTTTTAGGTTGGCTGTATGCCTAAGTAACATGATATTGCCGACAACGACGGCAAAAGCCAGTGAAAGCGCGATTGCTAAGGGCCAGTTCACCGCTGTTACCTGCAGATATTCGTAACATAGCGGGTAAATACGGTATCAAGATGTTCAAGTACCAGTTCTTGTTCTGTCAATGGGTGCTGTGCGATACATTGACGCAATATCGTCGCTGAAAATTGCGCCAGATAGTGCTCCGCGACGGGTTTGTAGCTCAGATGCCACGGCTCGGCAGCAACCCCGCCCTGATAAACCTGATAAGGTTGAAAAAAACCGAATTTAGCAGCGTATTTTTGCAACCATTGCTGCATGGCGCAAAATGGGCCGGACTGGCTGTATTCTTCCGGCATCAGGCGTGGTTTGTAATCTGCTGGTACGGCAGCGGCGTCGTATATATCAACCTCTGTTCCCCAATGATGCCGGCTGGCACCCGGTAACGCTGAATACAGTAAGACAGCTTCGAGTTTCGCCATGCCGTTTAATTCAATGATATTGACGGTATTGCCATCTCTGTCAAAGACAGCTTTTACGCCAGTTATTTTTGCATGCCAGATCGCAGCCTGACGTTGATAAGAACGAAAAGACGACGCTATTTTGATATCAATACCTGACGCTTTAGCGGACTCACACAATGCAGTAAAAGGTGAAACGGCTGCGGTATGTAAACTAAAATTATCCTGATACTGCACAATATGCTGTTCTGTAAGACCTGTCAGGATAGCGATGTCTGTTGTATTCATAGACTAAGGTGTAACTGTTCCAGCACGGCTTCATACATTTTAGCCAGTTGCTCGAGATCTGTAACCGAGACACACTCATTCACTTTGTGGATGGTGGCATTACATGGCCCAAGCTCAACCACCTGAGCGCCGGTGGGCGCAATAAAGCGACCATCTGAAGTGCCTCCGCTCGTTTCAAGCCGCGGCTCAAAACCCTGCACTTTTTTAATTGCCTCAACAGTGGCCGCGACCAGGCTGCCGCTGTCGGTCAAAAATGGCAGGCCGTTTAATATCCAGTCCAGCTTATAGTTAAGGCCATGGCGATCCAGCAAGGCAATGACGCGTTGTTGCAAGCTCTCAGCTGAGCTTTCGGTACTGTAGCGAAAATTAAACATAACATTTAACTCGCCCGGTATTACATTTGATGCGCCGGTGCCAGCATGAATATTTGCTATCTGGAAGCTGGTGGCCGGGAAATAAGCATTGCCCTGATCCCATTGTTCAGCAGCAAGCTCTGCTAAAGCTGCAGCGGCTTTATGTACAGGGTTATCTGCTAATTGAGGGTAGGCGACATGTCCCTGAATGCCTTTTACGACCAGGTTGCCGGTTAAAGAACCGCGGCGGCCATTTTTCACGACATCGCCAGCTTTGTGGCTGCTGGATGGTTCGCCCACGATGCTCCAGCTGATTTTTTCTTGCCGGGCTTCCAGCGTTTCAATTACGCGTTTAGTGCCGTTGATAAAAGGGCCTTCCTCATCGCTGGTAATGAGGTAGGCCAAATCAAACTTAGGCTCAGGGTAATGCTGCAGAAAGCGCTCCGTAGCGACAATCATTGCAGCCAAACTGCCTTTCATATCAGCAGCCCCACGGCCATACAAAGTATCGCCAACGATAATGGGTTCAAAAGGCGGCGTATGCCATTGTCCAACCGGACCGGTTGGCACGACATCGGTATGTCCTGCGAAGCAGAATACCGGTCTACCGCTGCCGCGACGTGCCCACATATTCAGGGTATCTTCAAAATGCACGACTTCGATATTAACACCAATGGCGGCTAAACGAGCTGCCATCACTTGCTGGCAGCCTGCATCTTCCGGCGTAACTGAAGGGCGGGCGATCAAATCCATCGTCAGTGCAATAACATCACTGGAAGCTGTCATAGTTATAGTCCGAAAATCTGTTGATATTGCTCAGCTTTAAACCCCAGAATGTACTGGTTATTATGTATCAGCAACGGGCGTTTTATCATTGCAGGTTGTGCCAGCATTAATTTCAGCGCTTTATCTTCTGTTAAATCAATTTTGTCAGCCTCATCAAGCTGACGATAGGTTGTGCCTTTGGTGTTGAGCAAATTCTGCCAGCCACAGTGAGCCGAGAAATTGGCCAGTTGTGCCAGCGTCAGGCCATCAGCGCGGTAATCGACGAATTGATAGGCGATTTGCTGTTGTTCAAGCCAGACTCTGGCTTTTTTAATCGTGTCGCAGTTCTTAATACCATATAGAGTTGTCATCATTGTTTATTCTTCATTTGTAGAGTGAATACCGTGTCCTGACCTGCTGCCACAAACCGCTCAGAGCTGAACACTGTTGATATAGCCGGATGTTGCAGCAACATTAATACAACCAGACATCCCGTGTCAGCCTGAAGTAATTTGGGATCCAGTCTGAGCACTGGCTGCCCCGCTATAACCTGGCTACCATCGTTAACCAGGTGTTGTATCGCCCTGCCATATCTTAGGTTCTTATCGTCGGGGAGGTCCAGTTGCAGAGTTAAGCCGGTTTTGTGCTTGAAGCTTAATCTGTGCCCGGCTAGCAGGCTGTTGCTATAAATACCCGCAAAGGGTGCTACCAGAGTGTCGTGCTGCAGTTTAATGCATAATGCCAGAGGTAAAGCATTTGTGTTGTACAGCGGATCGGTGTGAGCATGCAATGGCAGAATGATACCTGACGCCGGGCTTTTGATCGCTAACCCCGGTACTACTGCAGTATGTTGTTCTTGCCAATTTATCAACAGTTGCTCCGGCTCGACGTATTCCAAGCAGTTTTAATTCAGGATGATTCTCAGGTTGCAGAGTAAGAGTATGCCGTGTGGCGCATACTACTGCAACCACAGGGGGATGTTGAAAAAACAAAATGTGACGTTTTAAAGGGTTTTGTATGAATATTTGGTGAAGTCTTTTTTTCTGCAGGTAACTTACCGCTTTAAGTCGGCAGTTTTGTTGAGTTATATGGGACTTCGTTGTCCACAGATTTTGTGGATAACTTTGTGTGTAACGTTGTTTAATTTCATTAAGTTGTTGAATTAGTTTAATTAAGTAAGTTGGCATATTTTTTGTTAGTTTAAGCTTAGCCTAAAGCTGTCATGAAGTAAGGCAAAATACCAGTTTGAGATTTAGTAATCAGTGTAATTGGTGGTAAAGCAGGGTTTCCTTGCTTTAAGCTATCTGGAAATCGTTGAGCAGAATTATTTATCTGATTGGTAGCTAACAGCAAATCGAGCGTGCATTTTAGCTGAGGCAGGTAAAGGCATCGGATTTATGCTATCGTTCAGTGTGAACCTACTTTAGGAGCAAGCAATGCAGTATCAGCTATACAGCACTCTGCGTGAGGGCAGAGAATACAGCAAGCAGTGGCCAGCCAAAGCAGAGCTGAATAGCCTATTTATTGAAAATAAAGTTATTTTGCTGACTTCAATCGCTGGACGTTTTTTACCTCTGCTGGCGATAGTGTGTGCAGTGATACAGTATTTTTATCTTGGAAAAGCTTTCCTTCCTCAAATACTGGCAATGACGCTATTCGTGGCTGCGCTGCCTTTACAGGGGTGGTATTGGTTAGGTGTTCGCGCTGCCACTCCGTTACCCCCTTCGATTGCTGGTTGGTATTTACAGATCAGGCAAAAAATGCACCAGCAGGGTATAAGTATGGCGCCGGTAAAGCAGCCTGGCCGTTACAAAGATCTGGCCATACTGCTGCAGCAAGCGTATCAGCAGTTGGACAGAGCTTTCGTTAAACAGTGGTTTTAATGCGGCCTCGCCGGCAACTTTGTTACGTTTAGCCGGTTAATTAAATACTGACCATACAGGCGCATGGTCTGATGGGCGCTCTATTGCACGGATTTCATAATCTATGCCGCACTCAGTGCAGCGCTTAGCCAGTGGTGCGGTAGCCATAATGACATCAATGCGCAGGCCTCTGTTATCGTCGAACCCTTTTGAACGGTAGTCAAACCAGCTGTATTGGGCAGTGATGTCAGGGTTGAGTTCTCTGAATGTATCAAATAAACCCCAGTCTTTTAGTTGCGCTAGCCATGCTCGTTCTTCTGGTAAGAATGATGTTTTACCTTCGCGCAGCCAACGTTTGGCATTTGCTTCACCAATTCCGATATCCAGATCTACCGGCGAAATATTGATATCGCCAATAACAGCCAGATACTCATCAGGCGTATGGTGCTGAACCAGGTACTGCTGCAAATCAGCGTAGAATTTTGTCTTTGCCGGAAACTTGATCGGATGATCGCGGTTTTCACCCTGCGGGAAGTAACCGTTAAGCACAGTGAGGGGCGAGCCGTCTGGCATGCTGAAACGACCAATCAGCATTCTACGCTGGGCATCCGGCTCATCTGTAGGAAAGCCGTACTGCATATGTTCTGCGGGAGCTTTGCTTAGTATTGCTACGCCATAATGGCCCTTTTGCCCAAAGTAATATACGTGATAGCCCATTGCTTCTACGTCTGAGAGCGGGAATTCGTCGTCATGCACTTTTATTTCCTGCAAGCCAACGATGTCTGGTTGATGTTTGTCGAGCAGCGCTTTTAATTGATGCAGTCTTGCGCGTATGCCGTTAATATTAAAAGAAATAATTTTCATATTGCTGATGCCCTTATTGTCTTGTTCCTGGCAAAGTGGGGCGATGATAACACTTTCGTGGCTGCTGTGGCACAATGTTGCCATGTTGTGTCTTTGAAATATCGGGCTGTGGAGATTTAGTTGGCTGCATTACAGTTAATATTGGGCGAGTTGAATTATGTGCTCAAATACAGCAGTAAAAGACGCAGCATGGCGTTACAAATTGCTGATGGGAAGTTGACGGTAAGGGCGCCTGTGGGAGTGAGCATTGCTGACGTTAATGCTTTAATTACCAAGAAACAGTTCTGGATTGCCAAACATCTTAACCAGACACAGCATACTCCTGCTTGGCTGGAACAAGGCTGTGTTCCATTACTTGGTAAATTACTGCCATTACAGGTACGGAATGCTGCGGCTTCTGGCGTCTTGCTGTCTGGCGGTTTAGTTATTGTATCGCTGTCAAAACGTGTTAAGCCGACAGACGCTAAACTCCGACAGTTGTTGCAACACTGGTATAAGCATCAGGCCAGCGTTTGGTTTGCTGAACGCGTTACATTCTGGCAGCGGGAGATGAAGGTAACACCAGCCTCGTTAACTATCGGCCATTGGAAAACGAAATGGGGGTATTGTAAAAGTAACGCAGAGCTCGGTTTTAACTGGCGTTTAATGATGGCGCCTGAATGGGTTGCTGACTATGTTGTTGTGCACGAACTGGCTCATTTGCGTTATCTGAACCATTCAGTGCATTTCTGGCAACTGGTACAGCAGTACTATCCCCGTCACAAAGACGCTAAGCAGTGGTTGAAGCAAAATCAGCACAGACTTGAGTTGTAAAAAAAAGCGCCGGCATAAAAGCCGGCGTAAATACTAGGACATCGAAACAGGAGAGAAATGGTACTACTTAACAACTACTGATAGATGAGACTGTGGCCTTTCAAATTAATTCAAAATATTTTTAGTTATTTTTTTCGCGGCTGTTTTGCATTTGTATTAGCTGCTGATTTAAGCTCAGTCTATTGCCAGAAATAAGTAAGGCTCTGCCTTTAGAGTCACCAATAGTGGAATTAAAATTAATGACGAATCTTTTACGCTTACAGCAGTTAGCGAAGCTGCTTGATGTTACCAGGTTGCAGGATGATGAAACAGACGCTTCTTTTGATAGTTGGACGGCATCATTACCCGCAATACCGGCGGCTGCTTACTGTGTATACCCGCAGTATTTGACTTCGTTGCTCAACTGGCCGGCGCGTCAAAAGCAATCAGCTATTGCGACAGTGGTTAACTTTCCTTCAGGTGATTTACCGGAACAGCAAGTTTGCCTGCAGATCCGGGATGCTTTATCTGCCGGGGCAACTGAAATCGATTGTGTGTTGCCATATAAAATGTTGCTGCGCGGAGAATTTGACGCGGTAAAAAGCTTTCTGCAAAGTGTCCGCAGGGCCTGTGCCGATAAATGTCTTAAAATCATTATCGAGTCTGGTGAACTGAACACTGCGCAGCAAATAACAGTAGCCAGTGAGCTTGTAATTGACGCCGGTGCTGATTTTATTAAAACGTCTACCGGTAAAGTACCTGTGGGAGTGACGGAAGAGGCCGCACGCATCATCCTTACTGTTATCGCTGCCTCAAAGCGCCATATTGGTTTTAAAGCGTCTGGAGGTCTCCGTTCGGTGGAGCAGGCACTCAACATTGTGCAGCTATATGAAGACCTGACCGGCAAGATAGCGCTAAGTAGCGGGCTACGAATTGGTGCCAGCGCTTTGGTTTACGAGTTGGCAGAACAGATGGCTGCTCAATCATCAGCGCCGCATTTCGTCTCTTAGCTTGGCAAACTGTTGCAGTAGTTCTTTGTAACGCTGGCGGTGATGTTCTGGTAATGGCATATTATCCACAACGCGGAAGGTCTTTTTACAGCGGTCAAACAGTTCAGATGACTTGCGCTTGTGCTGGCTATTAAGCAGCTGAATTGAAGCCTGGATCAGGTTTAGTGCACTGCCGGTGTTCATTGGTGCAAGCTCCAATGCCGCTTCAAATTGTTTGACGGCTGCATTAAAGTTACCTTCTTTATAGCTTTTTATGCCTGCTTTATTCAGTTCACCAAATTGTTGCTGTTTTTTATCAACGAAATGTTGCTGATCACTAAATAAGGTTTTTAACAGTGGGTTTTTCATTAGCTCAGCAGGTACCAGCTGTGTCAGGCTCTGCGCCTGCTCAAATTCACCTATTTGATTTAATAAAAATATTGCGTCCGGCAACACCTGATGCTGTTCGGACAACTGCTCGGCAACGGCAGCATAAGTTTTCTTCGCTTGATACTGGGCGCCACTAAGTGACTCTAATCTGGCCTGGCATAACGCTTCAAATAAACCAAAATCGATTTCTCGCGTCATACCTTCGTCACGTTTCACGCGTTGTAACGCCAGAGAAACCTCTTGCAGATAACGGTTACGTTGGTCCGGATCATCCGTTCTAACAGCGGCATCAATTACAGTGCGTATATAGTTCAGCAGATGTACGACGTCTTGCTTAATTGAACGTCGGGTGATCTCGTATAGCTGCTTACTGGCCTGAACCTGCAGCGGGACGTTATTAAGTTTGCGTGCAATCTCGATAAGCAAATACTGGCGAGCCATACTGTAGGGTGCTATTTCTGCGGCGCTCTGGATGCTGCTAAATGCTTGCTCCTGATCTCCGGTTGCTTGGTAAGTCATCGCCTGTATATCGTAAGCTTCAGCAAAATAGCGATTACTTTCGATGGCTTCCTGGCACAACGCCAAACTTTCATCAAACCGCTGCAATTCGAAACATAATTTCGCCTGCAATAATAACGCCCAGCCGCTGCGGTGCTGGTTAAGACTATTTTGCAGGATCTGCTCTGCTTCATCGTAACGATGCAGAACAAGTAAGTTCTCCACCATGACCCTTTTACAAAACTGCTGATAACGGCTTTCGCTTGCTATCTCCAGCTGACATAACTCAATCGCCTGTTCCGGCTGGTCGTCGAACAATGCCTGATACAGAGCTGCCAAGTGAGCTTTTTTTCGTTGTATACGCTGAATACGACTGCGTAACACATTTTGTGAAAAAGGTTTGATAAGATAATCATCTGGTTCGAGTTCGACAGCGCTCATCACCATAGGAACGGTATTTTCGCCAGTCACCAGCATAAAAATACTGTGGGGCGCCAATAGCTTTTTTTCTCTCAGATCTTCCAGCAGCTGCTTACCGTTCTTGCCAACACCTAAGTGATAATCAACGAAGAGTATGTCGTAACTGACCGTGGCACATTTTGCTAATGCCTGTTCGCCTGTTGGCGAAAATGCCACATTTGTTGCTCCCATTTGATACAAAATACCTTTAAACATCAATTGGAAAGCCCGTTGATCGTCAACAATAAGAACACGTTGATTCTCAAGCGTTTTGTTATCCATCAGTACCACATTAATTCAATAGTAATCTGCGACTAAGTGTCGGAAATATCTGACCGATAAGCAAGAAAATAATAGAAGGAGTGGTGTTATAAAACTTGCGGTAAATAAGGATATGGTGGAGGGGGAAGGATTCGAACCTTCGAAGGCAGTGCCGGCAGATTTACAGTCTGATCCCTTTGGCCACTCGGGAACCCCTCCACGAGTGGACGGCATATTATCAAACTCACTTTTGATGTAAAGCCATTTACTAAACTTTTTTGTCTGACTGCCGATAATTCAGTCAGATAAGAACGTAAGAAGCCGCGGAACTATTTATTCAGAATGATTATTAACGAATGGCAGCTTGGTTCCAGACTTAATACTGCGCTTCAGCAAGCGCAGCGGGCAGATTTTGCGTTATATCTGGCTTTATTGTCTCCTGCTGTTGAAGAGTCTGCGGAATTTCTTACACCTGATGCTATATCAAAGACAAAAGTGAGCGATGATCTGTACAACAGATTTGGAGTTCGTCCAGCACGGAGTTTTGCTATGGAAGAAGGTGATATTGAGGTGCTCAGTCAACATACTCAAGCCTTTCAGAAAGGCGGTTTGCCGGGCTTAAAGTTAGCAATGAGTATGAATAACGCACCATTGCTACAACATGATGGCAAACAACGGCTCAGCAACGATGTCTTTCAGGCGCTGAGCTTGCATAGTCAACGACGGCTTTTACAGCCTGAATTGACAAAACCGCAAGCTGATCCTGCAGCAATTTATGAGGTACTGCAGCAGTTACATGCTGGAGAAGCAGCTTAGTCTGTTAAATTTGACTACCTGAGACCAAATGTTGCTGACATTGTTTAAATTTCTTCCCACTTTTGCAGGGGCATAGCTCATTTCGCTGTATTTTCCTTGGTGTTTGTTCAGTTAGTGCGCCATCAAGATAGTACCATTGATCTTCGAGCACAAAACGTGACCGTTCCCGAAATTGATATAGCTGATTATGCTGTATATATTCAACCGTGAACTCGACAAATCCCGCTTTTATGTTTTGCTCTACACTGTGCACTTTTAACGTAATAAAATGACTGTCATGCGCAAAAGCAGACAGGGCTGAGGCAGGGTTCTCTTGTCGCACTGAAGGATGATATGTTTGGTATATATAGTTAATTGCCTTATGGCAGTATGCGCTATATCGTGAGCGCATTAGTTGCTCGCAATAGTGTACCGGCAGCTGCCCACTAATAAAAATATGGCAGCACAAATCAAAAGGTTTAGTGGAGCCACAATAACATTGCATAACGATAGCCCTGATGAATAGATGCTACAATTCTATCGTATGCTATCTCCGCTGTCCTGTTACGATGTAGGTGGCTAATGCTTAAATACTCTTTGTGCACCATGCTCACTCTGATAGAACCAAATATTGTTCTCTGCAGCAAGTTTTCGGCATTGCTCTAATTGTTGTTGCCCCAAAGGCTCTCCAAAGTTGATAACCACTTTACAGCTAGCTGAGGTAAGGGCCTGTGTTAAAGTTGCCACCAGGTCGCTAATTTGCTTCTGATGCACCACCAGAACATTGTGCAAAGACAGTTGATAATTCTCCGCCCATTCTTTGTCTGGCAAGCTTGAAGGCGCCACAAAAAGTATCCATCCATCCTGACTTTGATGTTGCTTGATTAACTGCAAAAGACTTTGCCGGGGCAGGAGGTTGCTGTTATCTGTATTGATACCGGCATTAACGAGAGTTTGCAATACACAACTGTCGTTATAAACAGCCGATTGAAATAATGGACGACGCAATACATTGTTATACATACAGCCCTCTAGTGTTTATTTATACAGTGTATATGTATACAGTATTTCCGTGTTGCACGAAAAGCAAGCATTTTTTGCAAATATTGTAGATGGACTGGCTAGACCATTAATGAGGCAAATTTAGGTAGAATGGCCACCAATCGCCAGTAACAGATGGGTAATAGATGTTATTAGAACAATACGTGCAGCAAGATGGTGAGTATTTTAGTTTCAGTCGTCAGCAAGCAAGTTGCTTTGCCAAACAAGTTGCTTCTGACTTTAATCCTATACATGATGAGGACGCAAAGCGCTTTTGTGTGCCGGGTGATTTGCTTTTTTCGTATCTACTGACACGTTATGGCGTTTCACAGCGGCTTAGCTGCCAGTTTGCCGGTATGGTTGGCGCCGACATAGCATTGCATTGCACTGAGGATCCTAATGTCATTACTATTACTGATAATCAGAATAAAAAGTATCTGTCATTACAGCACAGCGGTCCATCTCAGAAAGACCTGAATGTTATAGAACCGCTGATCAAGGATTATGTCAGGTTTTCTGGTCAGAACTTTCCTCATATATTGCAGCCACTAATGCAGCGGCATAATGTAATGATTAACCCTCAACGCCCTCTAGTGATATATGAGAGCATGGCATTGGAGTTTGAGCTGCTACCTTCACAGAAAGTAGATTTAAGTTTAACAGCATCGTCATTGTCAGTTGAAGGAAAAAGGGGCAATGCGCTATTGCAATTCTCACTTAAAGAGAATGGCAAGTTGATAGGGCTTGGAGAGAAGCGGATGATTTTGAGTAATTTAGTTCCTTATGACGACATGCAAATGAATCAAATGGTGCTGGAGTATAACAATCGTAAAGCTGTGGCTTGATGAACCTTTCGATAATACGGCTGTTTTGTTTGTTTTATAAGCAGTCGATATGTTTTATGCACTTTACCGCTTGCGCCTGTTTAAAAACGCCCTATAATGC
>Ga0079224_100007602_pt1 | contig 14578 bp, 10 predicted proteins | sample Stecom2015_FD_80414 | JGI IMG/M metagenome (GOLD analysis project Ga0079224, IMG submission 80414) | Agricultural soil microbial communities from Utah to study Nitrogen management - Steer compost 2015 | ecosystem: Environmental > Terrestrial > Soil > Agricultural land | place: USA: Utah...
CCAATGTCCAGTCGACGCAAAGCTATGAGAACCTGCTGGCGACCATCGACAGCATCAACACCCATGCGCCCGGATCGCGCATCGCGCTCGTGGAGTATTCTGCCTATCCTTTGTCCCAGCCGCAGCATGACGCCTTGATTGAGCAAGTGGACTATCTCATGAGCTACGCGGGTAACGAACAGATCCAGCGCTTTGATCGCAATCTCGCCAGCAATCAGACAATTGCCGCTTTCAGTGAACTGACATGCCTGCTGTGGTTCCTGCAAGTGGGACAGCATCACGATCTGTACACACCGTTCAAACGGGTATTCAAAATGTCGCCAGGTGTACAACTGATATCCCCGCTTACCGCTACCGTGCACTTTGCCGACAGCGCCCGGGAACGCTACGTATTTCCCAATGCGACTCTGGCATCTAATGCAACTGGCGCGTTGGCGCTGCAGTTCTCCAATGACTACTGGAGCATGGACACCGCGCTGGTGCCGGCTTTTATTGCGTTATTGCAGGAAATGCTTGAGTCCATGCATGCGCAGAACCAGCAAGGACAGGCGGTCTGCGTCGAAAGCATGCTGTACAAATTTATTGATGCAGGCAAGATTTTCTATGATCTGAAACCGGCTATTGCTGCACCAGCATCAAAATAGGCCAAGGTCGTCGTTGGCGCCTTCGCAAAGCGCGTCCACAGCAGCATCAACGCCCTGCTGCCAGCAGGGCAACGACAGACCGAAAGCAGCAACGAGCTTGTCGGTATCCAGCCGGCTATTCAAAGGCCGTCTTGCAGCGCTGCCGTATTCCCGCGTGCTGACCGGCACGACACGATCCAGCGCCAGGGTCAACCCGTTGGTACGCATGCGTGCAAAAATATGGCAAGCATAGTCGAACCAACTGGTCTCTCCGCTTGCGGCCAAATGATATAAACCATCGCCAACAGCCGCGGGACGGCTGCGATACATGCCAACGATTGCAGCCGTAATATCGGCGATCAGGCATGCGCTGGTCGGCGCGCCGATCTGGTCATTCACGATACGCAAACAATGACGATGCATGGCCAGTCGCATCATCTGCTGCAGAAAGCCGCAGCCCCGAAGGCTATAAACCCAACTGGTGCGCAAGATCAGATGCCTGCAACCACTACGCATGATGGCCTGGTCGGCCGCCAATTTGCTGCGACCATACACATTCACCGGCTGGGTAATATCCCCTTCGCGCCAGGGCCGTACTCCCGTACCCTCAAAAACATAGTCAGTCGAATAATGGATCAACAGAGCACCGCATTGAGCCGCCGCCCGTGCCAATGCAGCCGGCGCTTCGGCATTGATCAACATGGCGGTGGTCTGATTTTGTTCGGCCTCATCAACGGCCGTGTAGGCTGCCGCATTGACGATCACATCAGGCGACTGCGCAAGCGTATGCTCGAATAAATGTGCCGGCTCCCGAAAATCAGCCAGCCACTGCCCGTGCGCGCTGACATCTTCGGTTAATACGCTGGCAGGCCGGTCCCCGCTATGCGGCCGGCCGGGCGCGATAACCTGGCCCAACGGTGCCAGCGTCGCTTGCAACGCACGCCCCACCTGGCCGGTTTTTCCGAAAAGCACAATTTTCATCCTGCAATCACCTTCTTCGCCCGCCTATCATTTGCCCTATGCCGGCTCCGTCCGATGCCTGCGGCGACTGTTACGCCGGCAGCAAGCCGCCTGACCGGTTGAAGGTACTGTGGCATCCGGAGACGTTGCTGCAACCGACCTTCACTCCGGATCATTGAACAATTTGCCGGTATGGCGCCGGAAAAAACCGCTCACATCATCCACAATCAGGAAAACCGCCGGGATCACCAGCAGGCTCAGGAACGTGGACGTAATCAGGCCGCCCAGCACGGCGATGGCCATCGGCGACCGAAAGGCCGGATCTGCAGAGCCCCAGCCCACCGCCAGCGGCACCATGCCCGCGCCCATGGCCAGGGTGGTCATTAAAATCGGACGCGCGCGTTTGTGGCAGGCATCCCGAAGCGCCTCAAGACGGCTCATGCCCTTCTCCTTGATGGCCAGAATGGCGTATTCGACCAGCAGAATCGAGTTCTTTGTCGCGATCCCCATCAGCATGATCAGGCCGATCAGCGATGGCATGGAAAAACTCTTGTCGGCCAGCAGCAGCCCCACGAACGCCCCACCCAGCGACAGCGGCAATGCAGCCAGGATTGTCAAAGGCTGAAGAAACTGCTTGAACAGCAATACCAGTACAATATAAATGCAGACGATTCCAATAACAATCGCCAGGCCAAAACTCTGGAACAATTCTTCCATCACCTCTGCATCGCCGATATCGATGACTGACACGCTGGCAGGTAACGATTTCATGGCAGGCAATTGCCTGACCTGCTTTACCACGTCGCCCAGGGCGATCCCTGACAGCTCAATTTCGAAGGTGATATTACGAGCGCGATCATAGCGATTGATGACCGCCGGGCCGCCGCCAAGACGGACGTCGGCCACGCTACTGAGCGGCACCGGCCCATTTGCGCCCGGCACACGCAAATTCTCGATGAAATCCATGTCTTTGATTGCCCATTTTTCCAGTGCGACGACAATCGGGATCTGGCGTTGATCCAGATTGAGTTTGGACAAAGCCACTTCGAAATCGCCCGCTGTGGCAACGCGCAAGGTATCGGCCATTGCGGCACTGGTGACACCCAGTTGCGCCGCCTCGTCGAACCGCGGATGCACTTCGATTTCCGGGCGAATCAGGCTGGCCGACGAAGAGATATTGCCCAGCCCCTCAATAGAGCGCAGTTGACGCCCAACCTGCAGCGCGGTCTGCATCAGGACGTCAGGCTGTTCGCTTGAGAGCACTAGCATATATTTTTCGCCGGATCCGCCCAGCCCTACCTTAAGCCGCACGCCCGGAACAACTTGCAGTCGCCTGCGAATATCAGCCTCAATGTCCTGCTTTACCGGGCGCTCGTCGCGCGGCTGCAGCAGCACCGTCAGCGTGGCCTTGCGCTCCTCCTGGGTCTGGCCACCCGCAAAGGGATCGCCTCCGGCGGCACCCCCACCGATGCTGGTATACACAGAACGCACGGACGGATTTTCCATGACCAGCTGGCGCACCCGCTCGGCCGTTTTCTCGGTTTGCGCCAATGGCGTACCAGGCTGCATTTCCACATAAACCTGAGTCTGCGACATATCGTCGGCCGGCATGAATCCCGTGGGCAGCAACGGAATAATAACAATCGAACCGATAAAGAACAGTCCGGCAATGACGACCGTAACCCACCGATGGCGCAGCGAGCGGTCCACCCACTTCATATAAAACCTCATCCATCCCGGGTCTTTGGGTGACTGTTGCTTCGCTTTCAGAAGGTAGGCGCACATCATGGGGGTAAGCATGCGCGCCACAACAAGCGAGGCAAAAACGGCCATCGCCGCGGTCCAGCCGAATTGCTTGAAGAACTTGCCGGCGATACCGCTCATAAATGCCGTCGGCAAAAACACGGCAATCAAGGTAAACGTGGTGGCCACTACAGCAAGGCCAATTTCATCGGCAGCTTCCATCGCCGCACGATAGGGAGATTTACCCGACTGCAGGTGACGCACGATATTCTCGACCTCGACAATCGCGTCATCCACCAGAATGCCGACCACCAGCGACAAAGCCAACAGCGTGACGCCATTAATCGTAAAGCCAAAGCAATACATGCCGACAAAGGCCGGGATGATGGATAAGGGTAAAGCGACTGCCGACACCAAGGTTGCACGAATATCTCGCAAAAACAACCAGACGGCCAACACCGCCAGCAGCGCGCCCTCGTACAGCATATGCATGGCCCCGTCATATTCGGCCTGTACCGGCTCGACCATATCAAACGCCGTCCGGAACGTCAGATCAGGATACTGGGCCTTGATCTGCTCCAGCGCCTGCATGACGCCTCGCCCCACGTCGACCTCCCCCGCCCCGCGGCTGCGCGCCACTTCAAATGCAACGACAGGCTTGCCATCCAGAAACGCCGCCGAAACCGGATCGGCAAAACTGTCGCGTACCGTGGCGACTTCGCCCAATGTAACGACCTTGCCGTTGCTCAGCGGAATGCGCAAATCCTCAAGCTGCGCCGCACTTTTGACAGCACCCAGCGTACGAATCGGCTGCTTCTGCAAACCCAGCTCGGCCTTGCCTGCGGATTGCTCTTGTTGCACGGATTTAAGTTGTCTGGACACATCGGCCACCGTCGCGCCCAACCCCTGCAATAGCACCGGGTCCATATCCACGCGCACCTGCCGATCGCGCCCGCCGACCCGGCTGACTTTGCCAACGCCGGATACCGTGAGCAGTTTGCGGGCAATAGTATTGTCCACCAGCCAGGACACATCCGTTACATCCCGGCGCGAGGAACTGACGGTGAATGCCAGGATCGGTTGCTGCGCCAGGTCCAGTTTGGTGACAATGGGCTCCTCGGTGTTGGCCGGCAACTCATTGCGCACCGAAGCGACCGACGATCTGACATCATCGACCGCTTCCTGTATCGGTTTTTCCAGTTCAAACTGTGCGGTAATGGTGGCAACGCCATCCTGCAAGGTGCTAAAGACATGATCGATACCCTGCACCGTCGCCAGATTATCCTCGATCTTGCGCGCAACATCATTTTCAAGCTGGCTCGGCGTCGCGCCCTCCAGAACGGTTGTAACCACCACCGTAGGTAAATCGATATCAGGAAAATTCTGTATCCGCATGGCATGGAACGAATACAGTCCCATCAGCGTCAGCAACACGAACAGCATGCATGCCGGCAACGGATTTTTTATCGACCACGCAGAAACGTTCATGTTCAGCTCCCGGCGGGGCTGGCGTGGGATGCAGCGCCGGGGCTCGATTCGGCGGGCGGCGGCGCGGTCGCCGGAACCACCCTCACCGTATCCTGGTCATTCAAAAACGCGGCGCCTTGCGTCACGACCCGGTCTCCATCGCGCAGGCCCGCCGTCACCTCGATCTTATTGTCGGCCGCACCGCCGATTTGCACCTTGGTTTGTGCAACCTTGTTGTCATTCCCAAGAACAAAGACAAAATGGAATCCGTCGCGCAGCACCAGCGCCTCGCGGGGGATGGTCAGCCCCTGTTTGGCTGGCAGTTCGAAGCGGCCACGCAGGAACATGCCGGCCCGCAATTGTGGATCAGCTGCCAGATCCACATAAACGATGCCCTGGCGTGTCTGCTCATCCAGCGTTGGCCCGATCTGCCTCACCCGCCCCGCTACCTTTCGGTCATTCGGCAAAACAACCTGCACCGGCATCCCTGCGCTGACCTGCATAAGATTGCGCATGCTCAGTTGCGCCTGCCACTCCAGGCGGTTATCGACCACCAGATGAAATATCTCCTGACCCGGATTCACCACGGCGCCGATGACCGCATTACGCACCGAGATGACGCCATCGGACGGCGCCAGCAATCGCGTGTAGGAACTGCGTTGAGTCTGGGTCTGCAGCGCCGCTCGGGCTGCGGTTACGTCGGCCAAGGCGTTTTTTTCACCCGACAGGGCCTGGTCCACTTCAGACTGGCTGATAGCGCCACTACCGCGGATTTTTCGAATACGGTCGGCGTTGCGTTTGGCCGTATCCAGCGACGCCTGGGCTTGTCGCAAGCGCGCCTCGGCCTGGGTCAGATCGCCACGGCTGGCCGTATCTTCAAACTCGGCCAAGATCTGTCCCGCTTTCACCCGGTCGCCCACGTCGGCATGCAGGGCTTTGAGTCGCAGGCCATTGGTCTGGGCGCTGACGCTGGCATCATGCCAGGCGCGAATATTACCGGTTGCCCCGAAACCCGGAATGATCTGTACGGAATTGACCGTTTGAATGGTCACGGTCAGCGCAGGACGTGTGGCAGGTTCCTGGGCGCAGGCCACGTCCAGGGAAAGCGCATTCAACGTCGCCACGATGAATGCGCACTGCATCAGCTTTGTAAACGGAATCAGCACGGGTATCTGCCTACTCGATTGCAAGAACAGACATATCGTACGGGTAAATGCGATAGGTCTGTCTGCGCGAGCTGTGAGTCGTTGTAACCGGATGCGTCGAAAGACTACTTCTGTTTTGCCAGGTCCGCCACAATGTTGGCGGCTTCCTTGATGGCAATGTCCAGGCTTTCCTTGCGTTTTTTCTCGTCCGCCAGCTCCTGCGTCAGGTTGCCTTCGCCGGCGGCCAGGCCATCATCAAGGCGGAACGAATTGACATCGGATTCACCCAGTTTTTTACGACGCTCTTCAAACTGTGATTGTTCCATGGACATTTTTTCCCGCTCTTCCAAACGCGTGGCATAACGCAGTGAAATAACTTTCTTGTCGGACGTTTTGCGGGCATACGCCAGTTCATCAAGCAACAGCTTCCAGCTTTCCGATTGCTGCGTACGTTGCTCATGCATGGTTTTAAGCGGCCCGATTTTATCGGCCAGCGAATCATATCCGCTGTACTTGGTCGGGGCGATCTTGCTCCAGGGCATGGCATTCTCGTAACTGGACTCGCCCAGTTCGGTCGGGTCAAAAGCCGATGGGAACACGATATCGGGCACGACGCCCTTTTCCTGCGTGGAGCTGCCATTGACACGGAAAAACTTCTGGATGGTCCATTTCAGAGAACCCAGCTCCTCGCCTTCGTGTCGGCGCAGAAATTCGTCCAGGCCACGGATAGTCTGTACAGAACCTTTACCCCACGTCGGGTCGCCAATGACGACGCCGCGTCCATAGTCCTGGATCGCAGCGGCAAAAATTTCCGAGGCGGAAGCAGAAATACGATTGACCATGACGCCTACCGGCTTATTCCAAACGATTTTGCCCGTGGCACTGCGTACGTTGGAGGTGGTTCCCTCGGCAGTGCTCACTTGTACGATTGGATTGGGGCCGCCCAGAAACAGGCCACTGAGGTTGGCCGCTTCGCTTAGCGAACCGCCCCCGTTGTTACGCAGATCCAGCAAAACGCCATCGACGCCTTCTTTTTCAAGCTTTTCAAGAATAACCCGGACATCGCGGGTCAGGCTTTTGTAATTGCTTTCACCACGTGCTTTCGCATCAAAATCTTCATAGAAACTGGGAATCGTGATAATGCCGACTTTGCGTTTGTCCCCGTCAGCGCCGGCTTCATAGATACGATAGCGGGCTGCCTGGTCTTCCATGGTTACTCGCTGACGAACGATGGAAACGGTGGTGTGCTTGCCTTCCATGCCCCTTTCGGCCGGAATGATCTCGATCCGTACGGTTGTACCGCGCTTGCCGCGAATCAGCTTGACGATATCATCCAGGCGCCAGTCGACGACGTCTTCCATGGGGCCCGATTCGCCCTGCCCCACGGCCACAATGCGATCGCCGGGATTGAGCTTACCGGATTTGGCCGCCGGGCCACCCGGCACCACTTCACGAATCTGTCCGTATTCATCGCGTTTTTGTAAAACGGCGCCAATGCCTTCAACCGACAGGCTGATTTGCACGTCGAAATTTTTCGCCGAGCTGGGGCTGTAATATGACGTATGTGGATCGGTACTGTTTCCATACGCATTCAGGAACATCTCGGCAACATCCTCGCCGTTCATGCGCATGATCTGGTTGCGGTTGTTTATATAGCGTTTTCTGAGTTTCTCGACAATGACGCTGTCTTTACTGCCAGCCAGTTTCAAACGCAGATAGTCGTTCTTGATCCGCTTGCGCCAAAGATCGTTGATCTGCTCTTCGGAGGTTGCCCATTCAGCCTTCTTGCGATCCAGGTTGAAGGACTCTTCAATGTCAAAGTTAAAAGGCTTGTCCAGCAGGGCCAGGGCGTGGTCGAAGCGCTGTTCGACGCGATCACGATATTTTTCAAACATGGCGAATGCCGGCGCAAGGCGCCCGGTCATGAGCATGGTATGAATGTTCTGGCGCACCGGTTCAAATTCATCAATGTCCGACTTGAGCAAATACAGCTTTGCCGGATCCATCATTTTGAGGTATTCCTTGAACACCGCATGCGACATGTTTTCGTCCAGCGGCTTCTTGTCATACTCGAAGCGAGTCAGGATATTGGCAACGATAATGGCTGCCTTGGCCTGGTCCACTGTTGGCTCCAGCGCCTTTTTCTCGGGCTTCTTCTGAGAGACCGGGGCCTTGGAAGCATTGGCCGAAGCATTGCTGTTTTGAACCAGCAACTGATGCTGCGTGGATTGCGACTGCTCAAGCCGTTCGATACGGTTCAGCGCTTCTGAGTCGGCATATACACAGGCCGAGGTAGCCAGAAGTGCCAGAGCCGTTGCCAATACTTTCAACTTCATACAATGCAATCTCAACGAGTGAATAGGATAATGGATACTGATTCTAACGAACTGCGGTCAATTTTACCCATGTTTTCCGCCAAACACATGAAATCACAAACAAAATCGCACATACGTTAGAATTTGACTTCAATCCATTACACGATTTGACCATCTTCAGGAGCCGTATTCATGCCTATCTGCCGCTCGCGCCATTCTTATTCCCGCTCATTGCAGCGGCTTGCCTTTTTATTGACAATTGGCATATCCGGCGCGGCGTCTGCACAAAGCGGCGACGATTTTGCCGCATGTATGCAAAAGCTGCAGCCACAGGCAGCGCGCGCCGGTATTTCCGCACAATCCTTTGCTCAATTTACCCAGGGCGTCACGCCGGATATGAGCATTCTGGAAAAGCTCAATTACCAGCCGGAATTTCGCCAGCCGATCTGGGATTACCTGGCCGGCCTGGTTGACGAGCAACGGGTCAGTGAAGGCAAAAGCAACCTCGCGCGCCATGCCGATGTCTTGCGACGCGTGTCTGCACAATACGGTGTCGATCCAGCAACCGTTGTGGCCGTATGGGGTGTGGAAAGCAACTTCGGGCAAACCCAGGGGAAATATCCGCTGGTTCAGGCCCTGGGCACACTTAGTTGCTATGGGCGGCGGCAAGCCTATTTTCAAAAAGAATTTTTTGCCACGCTGCGAATTCTGCAATCGGGCGATATCCAACCGCAACGCCTGGTCGGCTCGTGGGCAGGCGCTTTCGGGCACACGCAATTTATGCCGTCGACATTCGAGCGGCTGGCTGTGGACTTTGATGGCGACGGGCGCCGCGACTTGATGGACAACTCAGCCGATGCCCTGGCATCTACTGCCAATTTTCTGGCCAAAGGCGGCTGGCAAACGGGGCAGCCCTGGGGATTTGAAGTGCGCCTGCCGGCCGGCATGAATACAGCGGGCGAAGGTCGACGCAATAAAAAAACCATCGCCACGTGGGCCGCGCGAGGCCTCACGACCATAGACGGCCAGCCGCTGGATACGCGTGTATCGGGAAGTCAGAAGGCCGGTCTGTTCACCCCGGCGGGCGCCGCCGGGCCGGCTTTTCTGGTATTTCGCAATTTCGATGTGATTTATGGCTACAACGCGGCCGAAAGCTACGCCCTGGCCATCGCACACCTGAGCGACCGGCTGCGCGGCGCAGGGCCTTTTGTTACCGCCTGGCCTACTGATGACCCGGGCCTGTCACGAGCCGATCGTGTCACGCTGCAAAAAGCGCTACTGAACCGCGGCTACGATATCGGCGAACCCGACGGCTTGATCGGCAGCAAGACGCGTGAGGCAATCAAAACCGAGCAAAGCAGGCTTGGATTGACGCCAGACGGACGCGCCGGGCAAAAAATCCTGCGGGCGTTGCAATAAAAGCTTGCGCAATAAAAAAAATCCTGATATAGTTTCATGCTTCATTCAATTGCACTGCAACCATACCAGTTTTTTAGGGAACAGCGCCGGTTTGAATGAAACCTCATTTTTATGAGGTGAAAGCTGTGAGAATGGCTCTTTAGCTCAGTCGGTTAGAGCGACGGAATCATAATCCGCAGGTCCCCCGTTCGAATCGGGGAAGAGCCACCACTTTCAAGCTTTCGATCTACTATAGAATCAAGCATTCAGGCCGCCTCGCAAGCGGCCTTTGTTGTTTCTGCAGTGTTGGTGGCTGGCTAGTCCGGCCAATACCTGAACAGGTCGCGCATGCGATGCCTGATGCTCAGCATCCATATGCGCATGCTTTTTTTACCATTTCCAAACTTTCCCAACCTCCCGATTCTTTCAATACAAAGAGCGGCGTACCTACCGGGGCGCCAACTCGCCCATGTGCGCCGCAAGTAATGAAAGTGACCATCTCTCAGGCTTACCTTCATCGCAGCAACATTGAAAGACTTGTGGTTCATATCCAGCACGCCCGTGGCGGATTTGTCGGGCACTTGCGCATCCCGCTATTGTCAAATCGCTGGCGCGGCGATCCCGCACGAACTGGCGGCGCGCTCAGTCTTCGTGATCCATCTTACGGTATAAGCTGCATTGGGTTCCAAGCCGGCTCTAATAGTACGCTTTCTTACGACGACAGCACCTGCACACTGTCACGCAGCGCGTTGCGCTTCTCCCCGGCGATGGTAGATAACGGAAGCCGACGTTACTGCTATTTCGATTTTTTTGAAAAGCCCGACAATGGCATTCAAGTCGATCAACAATGCCTTTTGGGGCTGGATAGTGCTCCGCCCAAAAACTCCATGGCAGGGAGCGCGCTTAGCTCTGTTCTATCGGAAACACAATTGTAATTGCGAGCCCCGGCCGGCGGTCATCGAACGTCAGGGTTCCTTCATGCATGGTTACGATAGCCATGACGCTTTTGAGCCCGAGCCCAAAGCCGGTGGCATTAGGATCCAGTTGATAGAAGTGCTTACCCACATTGTCATATTCGCTGGCAGGTATGCCCGGACCATCGTCTTCTATCCGAATCGACAACTGCCCCTGCTCTCCATGCAAACTGACCCAGACATGTTCGCAGGTATATTTCAATGCATTATCCACCAGATTGGCCAGCATACTGGCCAGCAGATCTGCATCGCCATGGATATGGCAGTCGCCCCGGATACTCAGTGACAGCTTGTGATGCCGGTCTTCGGCGAAAGCGCTGTAAAGGTCTATGACATCATCTGCAATCGCCGAAAAATCACACATGCGAAAGCGCTGCCGATGCACACCGGCTTCGATCTCGGAGATCTGCAAGAGCTTTTCGAACAGCTGATTCAGATTCTCAATTTCCTGAACCGCAAAATGCGTCGCCTGCAACACCTCCTGCGCCGAATGACCGGGCCGCTGCACCGTACGCAGCCGGCTGATAATGCGTGTCAGGGGTGTGCGCAGATTGTGCGCGATCGTATCGGACACATGACGAACGCCTTTCATGAGCGCCTCGATACGGTCCAGCATTGAATTGATCTCGTAGCTCAGGTGATAGAACTCATCATGTATTTCAGACAGAGGAATTCGCGAAGACAGTTGACCGCTGCTGATCTGGGTGGCGGTCTTGTGAATGCTGCTTACCCGATAATCGAGCTCGCGCCTGAAGATAAACGTGCCTACGATAACCAGCATCAGCGCAACAAACAGCGTGACCAGACAGGCCTGTCCGATCAATGCGATAGTCCTGTTCGTTTCTGCCAGGTCCACCCCCACGATCAGCGTGCTGCCGTCGTCCAGGACCGATACCTTGAACCTGCCGCTCGTTGCGATTCCGTTGTTGCTCACGTCGGCTTCGGCGATTTCCGTTAGCCGCGAGACCGGCGCAGCATCCAGGTTGCCGATGACCTTCTCGCCGGCCTGATTGATCAGAAGATACAAACCCTGATCCGAATCCACATCATCCGACAAGGTAAAGGCAAGTGAGCGAATCAGCCGATCAGACCCGCCCGCTTCGAAATCGGTCACCAGCCGGTGAGTCGTCGACGCGATCTGGCGCTGCAATTGGGAATGCAACGCACCCACCACCTGTAAATATATGAATGCCATTAACACCAGGATGGAAAAAATGGCCAGCATTCCGTAATTGAATGTCAATCGAAAGGAAATCGAATTCCATGTCCGGTTCAGAAAACGGACTAATTGACCAATCATGGCGTTGCGCTATCCCGTCCGGCTGCCGGTCCCTGGTCCGCCAGCACATAACCTTCACCCCATACCGTATGAATCAGCTGGGTTTGAAAACCGCTGTCGATCTTGCGTCGCAGGCGACTGATCTGAACATCTATCACGTTCGACTGCGGGTCAAAACGATAGTCCCATACCGATTCGAGCAACATGGTACGGGTAACCACATTGCCGGCATTTTGCATCATATGGACTAGCAAACGATATTCCCGGGGCTGCAGGCTGATCTGCTTGCCGCTACGTTCTACCCTGCGACTGATCAAATCCAGCTTGAGATCGCCAACCCGCAACTGCTTGACGGTATCGTCGCTGCCGGCTCTTCGGACCAGCGCTTCGATCCGGGCGATCAGCTCGGAAAAGGCGAATGGTTTGGTCAGATAATCGTCACCGCCCGATTTCAGGCCGCGGACGCGTTCGTCCACGCCCGACAAGGCGCTGAGCACCAGGACCGGGGTCTTGTTGCCCAGCGCGCGCAGCGTGGAAAGAATGGACAAACCATCAATATTGCCGGGCAGCATCCGGTCCAGGATGATAATGTCCCATTGCTCTTCGCAAGCGCGCCGCATGCCGTCGGCGCCATTGCCGCAGACCACCGCATCGTGCCGCAACTCATTCAGGCCATTGGCAATATAGCGCGCATTTTCATAATCGTCCTCAATGACCAAACAGTGCCACATGAGTATCCCCCATTTCCATACTTTTTGCCGGCATTACGCCGCCACCAGAACATCATACATTTTCATTCCGGCGTGCGCACCGTACTGATCCGAATTCCAATATACATTTTTATTCAAATGCAATCATGACAAAACGGTAATGTTTTCGTCATCCACTGCAAGACTTTGCTCTCTATACAATCTTCAGGCTATACACCTGCAATTTTAGTGGAGACTTAAAGGTAGATTATGCAGATAAAAAATCAACAGGACTTCTGGTCCGGCCTGATGTTTGTTGCCATCGGTCTGGGCTTCGTCATCTTTTCCTATAGCTATGACATGGGCACGCCAAGTCGCATGGGTCCAGGCTATTTCCCCTTCTGGCTGGCCGTTTGTATGGCGTTGCTGGGTGCGATCGTCACGGCCAATTCCCTGCGTGGCGAACCGGCAGAGGACAGCGCCGTCGGCCATTTCGACTGGGATATTCTATTTCTGATTATTGGCAGTATCTGCCTGTACGGCATTATGCTGGATCACCTCGGACTGTACGTTGCCACTCCGCTGCTGGTCATTTTCTGCAGTCTGGCCAGTCATGAGTTCAGCCTCACAATTGCGGTGGGCAATGCCATCTTCCTGACCGTCTTTGCCTGGCTGGCTTTCGTCAAAGGTCTTGGCCTGATATTTCCCCTGTGGCCTCAGCCCATTGCTGAATGGAGCACGCTGGCACAGATTACCATCCCGCTGGGTATCGTAATTGCAGTCGTCATGCTGGTACGTCGGATCAAAGGAAAATAATCATGCTGGACTTATTACAACATCTGGCCCTGGGATTTTCGGTTGCGTTCACGCCTGAAAACCTTGCCTATGCCCTGCTCGGATGCATTCTGGGCACCCTCATCGGCGTATTGCCAGGTATCGGCCCGGTGCCTACGATTGCCATGCTCCTGCCGTTAACCTACATTCTGCCTCCCACTGCAGGCCTGATCATGCTTGCAGGCATTTATTACGGTGCGCAATATGGCGGCTCGACCACTGCTATTCTGGTTGCGCTGCCTGGCGAGACCTCGGCCGTGGTCACGGTGCTGGATGGCCACCAAATGGCCAAGAACGGTCGGGCCGGCGCTGCGCTGGCGATCGCTGCGATGGGCTCGTTCTTCGCCGGCTGTTTTGCCACCCTGCTGCTGGCCGCCTTTGCGCCGCCACTGGCCGAAGTTGCCTTTAAATTCGGACCGGCCGAGTATTTCTCGCTCATGGTGCTGGGACTGGTCGGGGCCGTCGTCCTGGCCTCTGGCTCCCTGCCCAAAGCAATTTGCATGATTTTGCTGGGTCTGCTGCTGGGTATGGTCGGAACCGATGTGAACTCGGGCGTCGCCCGCTTTGACTTTGGCATCCCTGAGCTGCAGGACGGCATTGACTTTGCCGTGGTCGCCATGGGCGTTTTCGGTCTGGCCGAAATCATGAACAACCTGGCGCAAAAAGAAAACCGGGTCGATATTACAGACAAGATTGGCGCACTGTATCCAAACCGCCAGGAATTGCGTGAAGCGGCACCGGCGTGTATCCGCGGCACCCTGCTGGGATCCGCACTGGGTATCCTGCCCGGCGGCGGCGCCGTGTTGTCGTCATTTGCTTCTTATACACTGGAAAAGAAAATCTCCAGGCAACCGCAGCGTTTCGGCAAGGGCCATCCTGCCGGACTGGCAGGACCTGAATCGGCCAATAACGCCGCAGCGCAGACGTCCTTTATCCCCTTGCTGACGCTGGGTATTCCCGGTAACGCGGTGATGGCGTTGATGGTAGGCGCCATGACCATTCACAACATTCAGCCGGGACCACAGGTCATGTCCAGCCACCCCGAATTGTTCTGGGGTCAGTGCGCTTCCATGTGACTCGGCACCCTTATGATGGTGATTATGAACCTGTAGCACCACTGCGTTGGGGTCACTACGCTACAGGTACCCTAA
>Ga0079224_100007603_pt1 | contig 14578 bp, 14 predicted proteins | sample Stecom2015_FD_80414 | JGI IMG/M metagenome (GOLD analysis project Ga0079224, IMG submission 80414) | Agricultural soil microbial communities from Utah to study Nitrogen management - Steer compost 2015 | ecosystem: Environmental > Terrestrial > Soil > Agricultural land | place: USA: Utah...
CGGCCATGCGTCCGACCGGATGCGCCGTTCCCCCTTTGCGGTGCGCGGTGTATGACCCGCCCATCTTTTCCACCCTTTCAAACCGGGACGCACCATGCAGGTTCACGACGACATCCTCTCCGCCATCGGCAACACCCCTCTGGTCCGGCTCAACAAGCTCGTGGGGCCGGAGGACGCCACCGTTCTGGTGAAGTGCGAGTTCATGAACCCGGGCGGCTCCATCAAGGACCGCATGGCCCGGCACATCCTCGAGAAGGCCGCCGCTGAGGGACACCTCAAGCCGGGCGGGACCATCGTCGAGAACACCTCGGGCAACACCGGAATGGGCGTGGCCATGACGGCCGCGGTGAAGGGCTACCGCTGCGTCTTCACCATGCCGGACAAGATGAGCACCGAGAAGGTGAACCGCCTCAAGGCCATGGGCGCCCAGGTGGTCGTCACCCCGACCAACGTCCCCGCCGAGGATCCGCGCAGCTACTACGAGACCGCGAACCGCATTCACCGGGAGACCCCGGGCGCGTTCATGCTCAACCAGTACCACAACGAGGACAACGCCGAGGCCCACTACCGGAGCACCGGCCCCGAGCTCTTTAAGCAGACCGACGGGAAGATCGACTACTTCGTAGCCGGCCTCGGCACGGGCGGGACGATGAGCGGCGCGGGCCGCTTCCTCAAGGAGAAGATTCCCACCATCAAGAACGTGGGCGTCGATCCCGAAGGCAGCGTCTACGCCGAGTACTTCCGCAGCAAGACCCTCCCCGAGCCCCACGTCTACAAGGTCGAGGGCATCGGCGAGGACATGCTCTGCAAGGCCATGGACTTCAGCGTCCTGGACGAGGTGGAGACGGTCAACGACCAGGAGTCCTTCGCCGCGGCCCGCCGCCTCGCGCGTGAGGAGGGCATCTTCGCCGGCGGCTCCAGTGGCTCGGCGGTGCACGTGGCGGTGAAGCTCGCCAAGAAGCTCGGCAAGGGGAAGACCATCGTCGTGGTGCTCCCCGACTCGGGCGCCATCTACATCTCGAAGTTCTTCAGCGACGAGTGGATGCGCGACAACGGCTTCGTGCTCGAGACCCCGAAGGAGCCCACCGTGGGCGACGTGGTCCGCAGCATGGGCGTGCGCGAGGTCATCACCGCGAAGAGCGGCGACACCCTGGAGAGCGTCGTCTCCCGGCTGCGCAGCTCCGGTGTGAGCCAGCTCCCCGTGCTCGACGCCGAGCGCCGGGCCATCGGCATGGTCCACGAGGTGGACGTGCTCAACGCCCTGCTCGAGGGTCGCGCCACCAAGACCGACGCCGTCGACAAGGTCATGTCCAAGCTCGAGGGCGCCGTGGCGGGTGATCAGCCCATCTCGCGGCTGCGTGAGGTCCTCGGCAGCGACCGCGTGGCGGTGGTCATGGAGGGCAGCCACGTGACCGGCGTCCTCAACAAGATCGACCTCATCGAGTACCTGGCCGCGCGCGCCGCATAAAGGGGTCTGCCCCGCCAGGAAAGTGCCGAAACCGAGGCCCGCTCAACCCCAGGCTGAGCGGGCTTTCTGCTGTCCGGGAGGGACCACCTCTCAGGCTGGCCCCGACGCCAAACACGAAGGCCCGCTCAACGCCAAGCTGAGCGGGCCTTCTGCTGACCGGGTCTCCGCGATGCATGCGGTGCCCGGTTCAGGGGATGCGGCTCAGGCCTTGTCGAGCGCCTGCGCGAGGTCGTCGCAGAGATCCTGGCCGTCCTCGATGCCGACCGACAGCCGGATGAGCCCGTCGCTGATGCCGAGCATGTCGCGGGTCTCCTTGGGCACCGAGGCGTGGGTCATGATCGCGGGGTGCTCAACGAGGCTTTCGACGCCGCCCAGCGACTCGGCGCAGGCGAAGACGCGAACCGCCTTGAGGAAGGCGCGGGCGGCAGGCTCACCGCCGGCGATCTCGAAGCTGATCATCCCGCCGAAGCCCTTCATCTGGCGCTTGGCGAGCGCGTGCTGCGGATGGCTCTCCAGCCCCGGCCAGATGACCTTGTTCACCTTGGGGTGCTTGACCAGAAACTCGGCGACCCGCGCTGCGTTCGCCGCGTGCCGGTCCATGCGGACGTGGAGGGTCTTGAGGCCGCGCAGCACGAGGAAGCTGTCCATCGGCGAGGGGACCGCGCCCACCGCGTTCTGCAGGAAGTACATCCGCTCGGCGAGGGCCTCGTTGTTGGTGCAGACGAAGCCGCCCACCGTGTCCGAGTGCCCGTTGAGGTACTTGGTGGTGGAGTGGGTCACCAGGTCGAAGCCGAACTCCAGCGGGCGCTGGAAGTACGGCGTCATGAAGGTGTTGTCGGCGACCGAGATGATCTTGTGGCGCTGCGCCACCTGGGCGATCGCCGCGAGGTCCACCAGCTTGAGCATCGGGTTGGTGGGGGTCTCCACCCAGATCATCTTCGTCTTGGGCGTGATGGCCGCCTCGAGCGCCTCGAGGTTGGTGAGGTCCACGAACGTGAACTCCACCCCATGGCGCCGGTAGACCTTGTCGAAGATCCGGAACGAGCCGCCATAGAGGTCGTCCGAGGCCACCACGTGGTCTCCGACCTCCAGCATGTGCATGAGCATGTCGGCGGCCGCGAGCCCCGAGGCGAAGGCCGCGCCGTACTTCGCACCCTCGAGCGCTGCCAGGCAGCCTTCGAGCGCGTTCCGGGTCGGGTTCTTCGTCCGGCTGTACTCGTAGCCCTTGTGCTCACCCGGTCCGTCCTGGACGTAGGTGGAGGTCAGGTAGACCGGCGTCATGATCGCGCCGGTGGTGGGATCCGGCTCCTGGCCGGCGTGGATGGCGAGGGTGTCGAAGCGCATGAGGGCCTTCTACACCACGTCCGGGGCGCGGTGGCCAGACGGCAACGTCCGCCAGGTCGTCCATGTGCGCCGCGACGGGCGGACCGGGTTCAGCGACGTCCGGACGCGTCAGGGAGAGGCGGCCGGTCCCTCATCCTCCATCCCGGAGGTGGAGCCGCGATGGTGGGGCAGCTCCACGATGAAGGTGCTCCCCTGCCCTGGATGGCTGACGACCCGGATGGTGCCGCCGAGGGCGTCCACCATGGAGCGCGTCACGTACAGACCGAGCCCCAGGCCTCCGTAGTGCCGGCCACTCACGGCACGGGTGAAGCGGTCGAAGATCCGGGGTTGGCTCTCCGGCGCGATGCCGATGCCCCGGTCCTGGACCTGCAGGATCACCCGCCCATCATCGAGCGACTCGAGCCGGACCTCGATCGTCTCCCCCGCCCCGTACTTGATGGCGTTGGAGAGCAGGTTGTCGACCACCTGCGCGACCCGATCGGGATCCCAGCGTCCCCAGAGCGGCGACTCCAGGTCGAGGATCAGCTGCGATCCGGCGCGGCGGGCTTCGGGCCGGCGGCGCTCCGCGGTCACCCGAACCACCGAGGCCAGCTCCACCTCCGACGCGTGGGTCCGCAGGTGCCCCGAGTCGATGCGGGTGACGTCCAGCAGGTTGGCGATGAGGTCGGTCAGCTTCACCACCTGTCTTCGGCTCTCGGTCACCTGGTTGACCAGCTCCTCCGCGAGCTCCGGATTGTTCTCGGCTTCGCGTCGGGCGATGAGACCGAGCTTCTCGAGCCGCAGGCTCAGCGGCGTCAGCGGGGTCTTGAGCTCGTGGCTTGCGACCGAGAGGAACTCGTCGCGGATCCGGAGGCCTTCACGCGCCTCCCGCAGCAGCTCGGCCCGTTCACTCTCCACCCGCTTCCGATCGCTCACGTCGGAGATCGCGCCGACCATCCGCACCGGCTTGCCATCCTCGGCCCGGACGACGAAGGCGCGATCATCCACGTCGGCGTAGCTGCCGTCGACGCGGCGGAAGCGATGCTCCGCCTCCCACCGCACCGTGTTCGGGTTGGCGATCGCCTGGGTGAGGCTCTCGAGGATGCCGTCCCGATCGTCGGGATGAACCTTCGCCAGCGTCTCGGCGAGGCTCCACACCTCGCGGGTGTCCAGGCCGAACGCCTGTTTGCCGCCACCGGACCAGCTCATCTGCTTGGTCTCGAGATCCATGTCCCAGATGACGTCCCGGGTGGCGCGGACGGCCAGCTCGTAGCGCTCCTGGCTCTCGCGCAGCGCGGTCTCGAAGGCCTTTCGCTCGCTGAGGTCCGTGCCGACCAGGACCTCGTGGTAGGCGGTTCCCGGCAACGGCGCGCCCCCGATCAGGATGGGGACCTCGGTCCCATCCGGCCGCTTCAGCGTCTGCTCCTCGGGGCGGAGTCGATCCTGGCGCCGTTCGAGTTCGCCCTCGTCCGAGAGGAAGTCGGTGAGAACGTAGCGTCCCTGCGCGAGGTCTTCGAAGGTACAGCCCGCCATCCGCAGGAAGGCATCGTTGGCCTCCACGATCCGCTGCGTGCGCCGATCCACCACAACGATGGAGGCCACCCCGCTGTTGACCACCAGCCGCAGGGTCCGCAGGTGGTCCTCGGCATCCAGTTGCGCCTGCACCTGTCGTCGCAACAGCAGGAAGATGACGACGCTGAAGATCACGCCCGCGCCCATGAGCCAGGGCAGCGAACGCGCCAGGTTTCCGCGCTCGAAAGGAGGCCGGGAGTGGAAGTGCACCGTCCACACCCGCCCGTAGAGTTCGAGCTGCTCGACCTTCACGAACTTCCGGGGCGCTTCGAGCTCCTCCCGGGAGGAGAGCAGGAGCCGGTCGATGGTCGCCCGTCCGCCGTCGAAGACCTCGTACTCGACCTCTTGATCGGCGAGCCCCTGGACGAAGAAGTCGGCGGCGTAGAACGGTACGAACAGGAATCCGATCAGACGCTCTTCGCGCTCCTCCGGCGACTCCGGCGTTCCGGGCCCTGAATAGACCGGCAGGTAGAGGTTGAACCCCGGCCGCTCACCGGGAACGAGCTCTCCGTGGCGCTGCAGCCGACCGGAGAGGGTCAGCTGTCCGGTCCTCGCCGCCTCGGCGAGCACCGCGGCACGTTGGGGTTCGCTGCGGATGTCGAACCCGAGGGACGCACGCGTCTCTGCATCCAGGGGGGCGAAGTAGATGACCGGGAAGGTGACGTCGTCCCCTTCCGGAGGGGCGTCCGGGAGGCGCTCCCCGGCGTTGCGGAAGATCTCTTCGGCGACCGGATGGGGTTGGCGCGGATCCCGGCGCACGGCGAACCCGACCCCGCGGATGCCCGGATATCGGCGCTGGAGGTCGATGCCCTCCATGAAGTTGTCGTAGGTCTCCGGGGTCATCCGCCCCTGCTCGACCGCGAAGAGGCGCTCGGTGCTCACCAGCAGGGTTCCGTAGTTGCGCATGCCGTTGATCAGGCGCTCACGGGCCACGTCCACGGCGTTCTCGAAGCGCGCCAGGTCCGAGGCCCGCGCCGAGCTGGCCCCCATGAGCACGAAGAGGGCGGTGGAGAGCAGGCCGAGGAGCAGCCCCATCCAGGGGATCCAGCGTCCGCGGCCGCCGCGGAACGAACCGGCCCGGTCGGGCTCACCCGGCTTGAACGTCATCGAGGGTCGCCTGCGACCGCTGCTGGGCACTTGAGATGTCTGCACGCAATCGGGTCCCGGCTACGGAGGGCCGAACACGCCCCAACGGTGGCCTCATCCGCCCCTGACGGCTGGCAAGCCCGACCCGAACGAGGGCGGCGGGACGGGGGGCATGCAGGGAGCCGTGCGCTTTGACGTGCTTCGGGCCCGGTGCTAGCGCTCCGGCCGCCATGGATGCGACGCCCTCTGCCCCCGACGTCACCGCCTTCGCCAACCGGCTGCGCAAGAACCTCAAGGTCCGCACCCGCTGGGCAGCACGCGAGGGGCTGACCGCCTACCGGCTCTACGATCAGGACCTCCCCGAGTTCCCCTTCGTCGTCGAGTGGTACGCGGGCCGGGTCCACCTGGTGGAGTACCCGCGCCGCAAGACGCTCCGCGCCGGGCGGCTCGAAGCCGAGCGCGCGGCGATCGTGGCGGCGGTGGCCGAGGTGCTCACCCTCGACGAAGCCGCGATCGTCACCAAGACCCACCTGCCCCACGCCTGGGGACGCAGCCAGTATGGGACCACCGGCGCGCCTGCCGAGCCCTTCACCGTGGAAGAGCACGGGATGGTGCTGGAGGTGGACCTGGGCGCCCGGCTCGACACCGGGCTCTATATGGACCACCGCCGCACCCGGGCCCGCGTGCGGAAGGAGGCCGGGGGGAAGCGGATGCTCAACCTCTTCGCCTATACGGGCAGCTTCACCGTCGCGGCGGGGCTGGGCGGGGCGAGCGCCACCACCACGGTCGACCTCTCCGGTCCCTATCTCGACTGGGCCCGCCGCAACCTCCGGCTCAACGGCCTCAACGGCCCCGAGCACACCCTGATCCAGGCGGATGTCCTGGCGTGGCTCGCCCAGGTGGCCGCGGAGGGGACGCAGCGCTGGGATCTCATCGTGCTCGATCCGCCTCCCTTCTCCACCTCCAAGCAGATGCGGGGAGACTTCCGCGTCCAGCGCGATCACCCGCGCCTGCTCAACGACGCCCTGTCGATCCTCGCCCCCGGCGGCACGCTCTACTTCTCCACCAACTTCCGCGGCTTCGAGCTCTCGCCGGACAAGGTCCCCGGCGCGCACTTCGAGGAGCTCACCCCGCGCTCACTGCCCGAAGACTTCCACCGGCGCGACAGTCACCGGCTCTGGCGGATCACGGCTGGGGAGGCGGAAGCGGAGGGGGCGGCTGCACGACCTCGGGGAGGGGCGGCGGAGCCAGGATCCACTCGAGGCTCCACAGGCCGAGCAGGACGACGGCGACGATCAACAGGATCACCTTGACCCCTCCGGAGAGACGCTGGGGCTCAGGGGGGTCGAAGCTTGCGGCGATGGCCTCCGGGAGGCCCAGCATCTCGCCGGCATAGCGCGCGGTCCGCTGGAACTGGGCCGCCACCCGGTCGGCGTCCTTCGCGGTGATGGGGCTCATGAGCTGCGGATCGAAGAGCACCAGCCCGAGCTCCCGGGCGAACGCATCCGCTTCGGTGACCAGCTCCCGGACGCCCTCATCCCGATCGGAGAGCTGCAGGCGCAGCTCCGTGGCCACCTGCACGCCGCCTTCCATGACCGGGCCCACCTCGACGGGGACGGTGCGCAACACCCATGTCTGGCCGCCCTCGTCCCGGGCAGCCACGCCTCGTGCTTCGAGGGCAGCGTTCACCGTCTCGATGGGATAGGGGGTTCCCGGAACGCTCGACTGCCAGAGGAGCTCGTATCTCACGCAGTGGAGTATACGGCGGGTCCGCGCAGACACCGTCTGAGGAGACTTCCCTTGAAACCGCCCGGCCGCCCCACTTCCCCCCATCGCCCCGCCCGTGCCCACGGAAAGGGCCATCCACCACGGGAAGGCGGGCACCGTCCCCGCCACCGCCCCCGTGCCTTCGGCCCCGGTCCGGATGGACTCGCGCAGGTCTCTCTCTCCCGTCGTGGCGTCGAGCGCTGGCAGGCGGGGCACCCCTGGATCTACCGGGCGGATCTCGAATCCGCCTCCCTCCCCGAACGTGGAGAGGTGGTCCGGGTCATCGATGGCCGCGGGTGGTTCCTGGGCAAGGCCTTCTACTCGCCGACCTCCAAGATCGCCCTGCGCGCGCTGACCCTCGAGGACGAGGTCATCGACGAAGCCTTCTACCGGCGTCGCATCGAGGTGGCAGACGCCCTGCGCCGGGACATGCTGCAGGGAGAGCGTTCCTACCGGGTGATCCACGCGGAGTCGGACGGGCTTCCGGGGCTCATCGTCGATCGTTACGGCGACTACCTGAGCGTGCAGTTCCTCATCGCCGCCACCGACGCCCTCGCGCCGATGTTCGTGCGCCTGTTGGTGGACCACTTCCAGCCGAAGGGCATCGTCAACCGCTCGGATGTGGGCGTGCGGGCCTACGAAGGTCTGGAGCAGGTGAAGGGCGTGCTGCACGGCGAGGTGCCCGAGACGGTTCCCCACACCGAGGGCCTGGTGAAGTTCGAGCTGGACCTCGTCGGGGGCCAGAAGACCGGCACCTTCCTGGACCAGCGGGACAACCACGTCCGCGCGAGTGCCTACGCGCACGGCGAGGCGCTCGACTGCTTCTCCTACCTGGGAGGCTTCGCGCTGCAGCTGGCCACCCGCGCGAGCAGGGTCACCGCCGTGGAGATCTCGGAGCCGGCGTGCGAGCTCATCCGCAGCAACGCCAGGCTCAACGGGTTCGACAACGTGGAGGTGGTCTCCGCCAACGCCTTCGACTTCCTCCGGGACGCGGTCGACGAGGGCCGCCGCTTCGACACCATCGTGCTCGACCCGCCCTCCTTCGCGAAGAACAAGGACGCCGTCGAGGGTGCGCTGCGCGGCTACAAGGAGATCAACCTTCGGGCACTGCAGCTGCTGCGTCCGGGAGGCATCCTCATCACCGCGAGCTGCACCTACCACGTGAACGAGGAGCGCTTTGAAGAGATGCTCGAATCAGCGGCGGTGGATGCGAAGCGGCGGGTGCAGATCCTCGAGCGCCGTGGCGCAGGGATCGATCACCCGGTGCTGATGCGCCTGCGTGAGACCCGCTATCTCAAGTGCTTCGTGCTGCGGGTCTTCTAGACGTTCCTTCCTTCACGCGGTCCCAAGCCGCAACGGAGCAGCTCGTGCACAAGTGGGAGGACCACGCCGACGACGACGAGGACCGCCTCCCCGCCACCCGCCACCGCCGCGAGCGGGCCGCGCTGGGTGCCCTCTCCGCCCTCTACCGGGACGCCGATGCCACCTTCGCGCCCTGGTCATGCCCGGCCAGCGGAGACTGCTGCCAGCTCGGGACCACCGGGCTGCAGCCCTGGCTGTGGCCGGTGGAGTGGCTGAGGGTTCAACGCGCACTCGCCACCGCCGGCCGTTCCCTGCCCGGGCCCCGGCGCGACGGGGGGTGCCCGCTGCTCGATTCACAGGGGCGTCGCTGCACCATCTACGCGGACCGTCCGCTCGGTTGCCGCACCTACTTCTGCGGACGCGTTCGCGGACCTGCAGACCAGCCCTACGAAGAGATGGATGCGCTCCAGCGCCGGCTCGAGCAGGTCAGCCGCGAGCTGGATGGAGCGGATGCCAGCCCGCAGCCGCTGCTCACCTGGGTGGAGCGGGAAGGCTGAGGTGTCTTTCCTCCCGGGAGGCTGCGTCATCACTCCAGGCGCCGCGCGCGCTCATCCCGGTGCGCGCAGCGCTTCAGGTGGCGAGGACCGCCGCTCGAGACCCTCGAGGAAGCAGCGCTCGAAGGCCGGGACGTCCACCCCGGTGCAGACCCGGACCCGCTGACCATCGGGTGCGGAGACGAGGCGGCCGCTCGCCCGACCCTCCCCGGTGACGACGCGCACCCGCCGCTCCTCATACCGCCCCAGCTCAGGTCGCACGGTGAGCACGGCGGCCAGCGGATCCCAGAAGCAGAGGTTGCGCTCCCTGGAGAGCAGGGGGCGGATGCGGTGGATGACCCGGCTCACGAACCGTGAGGCCGGCGAGGTCCCCTCGGCATCCAGCTGCGCCAGGAACGCGTCCGTCAACGGCACCTGCGACGTGGCGTCCAGTGGGACCAGGGTCACCGGCACCCCGCTCTGCAGCACACGCTCCGCCGCCGTGGGGTCGATGTAGAGGTTCCACTCTGCGGAGAGGTTGTCGATGCGCGGGTTGATCTCCTGGATGTTCCCGGGAACGTCGAGCGCGCCTCCCATGCCCCAGAGATGGGACACCCGCGGGACCAGCTCCGGGGCCCCCTCGAAGAGTTGAGCCAGGTTGGTGAGCGGGCCCAATGCGAGGAGGGTGCAGGGCGCAGGTGCCTCGAGCAGCGTGCGCCGCAACAGCGCCACCGCCGACCCACCCGAGGGCCGTGTGCGCGGACGCGGCAATCCCAGCCCCAGACGGAAGTCCATCGCCAGCCGCAGCGCGAGGGGGAAGCGGTGCGTGCCGGCCAGTGGTGTGGTCCGACCGCTCGCCACCGGGATCCCTTCCACCCCGGTCAGGGCCATCAGCCGCAAGGTGTTCTTCACCCCCGGCCCGGCGTGCGCCTCGCCCGTCGCAGCGACGGAGATCGCCCGGACGTCCACCTCCGGGCTCTGCAGCAGAAAGACCAACGCCATCCAGTCGTCGAGGGCCAGGTCCGAGTCGATGAGCAGGGGCAACCGCATGGAGATCCTTCCCCCGGAGTGTGGAGCGTCCCGGTGAACACGCCCTACCGGAACCGGCTGTGCGCGGGCAGAGCGGGTGGTCCATCGTGGACGCACGGCGGTTGAGGGTCCACCGGAGGCCGGAGGAGAGACATGCCAGCGACACCTGCGCCCCCGGCGGCGCGGACCGACCGACTGCTGCTTGCGCCCTTCGAGATGAAGGGAACGCTGAGTGCGGCAGAGGTGGCCTCCATCATGGAGGGCGTGCTCTCCACCCGGGCCACATGTTCCACCCGCCGCCTGCCCCTGGGTGACGGCGGCCCCGGCACCCTGGATGCCCTCAGGATGGCGATGCCGGCGATCGAGCTGCGAACGGTGTCGGTGGAGGATGCGCTCGGCAGAACCGTCCCGGCACGCTTCGGTCTTCTGCGCGGCTCCTCCCGGTCGCCCACGCACGCCTACCTCGAGGCGGCCGAGGCACATGGACTGTGGCGGCTCCCACCCACCGGGCGCAGCGCCCTGCGCACCACCAGCCGCGGGGTGGGCCAGCTCATCGCCGCGGCGTTGGAGGCGGGCGCGACCAGGATCTGTGTGGGCCTGGGAGGCAGCGCCAGCAACGACGGTGGGGCTGGAGCGTTGGAAGCGCTGGGGGCGCGGATGCTGGATGCACGTGGGCATCCCCTGCCCTCAGGAGGCGCAGCGCTCAATGGGCTCGCGCGCGTGGATCTCACCGGCCTTGATCCCCGGCTCGCGCAGACGCGCCTCACCCTGGCCTGTGACGTGTCGGCGCCGCTGCTGGGGCCCACCGGCGCAAGCCACCTCTTCGCGCCCCAGAAAGGCGCCAGCGCCAGCGAAGTGGAGCGGCTGGAGTGCGGGCTTTCGCGGTTCGCTTCGCAGCTCGAAGCGCTCGTGGGAGACCGCTTGCGGGATCGTCCGGGTGCAGGGGCCGCCGGCGGATTGGGGTTCGGGCTCATGGCCGGGTTGAACGCCCATCCCCGCCCGGGTCTCGAGGTGGTGGCCGAGCTGGTCGGCCTCGACGCCGCCCTTCGCTGGGCCGACCGGGTCCTGACCGCGGAAGGCCGGCTGGATGCGCAGAGCCTCCTGGGAAAGGGCCCGGTGCGGCTGGCTGAGCGCGCCGCCGGGATGGGCGTACCGACCGTGGCCTTCGTCGGCGTGGCGGAGGTCAGCGCGGGCGCCTTTGAGGCGATCGTGCCCGCAACCGCGGAGGATGCGACCGATCCGGCGTCGGCCCGGCGCGCGCTTCAACAGGCACTCGCTGCGTGGCGGGCCTGAGGGGCGGGCTCACTCCTGAGGCGCGTTGCCGATGCGCTCCCACTCCCCCTCTTCCCAGACGGCCTTGGCCCGGTAGCGGCGCACGCCCTTCCGGTAGGCGATGAGGCAGAAGAGGTGACTGGCGACCGGGATGGTCATGAGCTGGAAGATCAGCAGCAGGATGAGCTTGAGCCAGGGCGCATCGGGGACCGACAGCCCGTAGCCCAGGACGATCAACATCACCCCGAGCGTCATCGCCTTCCCGATGGCGTGTGAGCGGCAGAAGACGTCCGGCAGCCGGATCTGCCCCACCGCCGCGACGATCACGAAGAACACGCCACCGGCGAGCACCACGAGGCCCGCGATCTCACGCACCATGCTCATCGCCCGTCTCCTGCGTCGAACTCCTCGTCTTCGGGAGGCAGCTGCATCAGGTAGTAGAAGTACGAGACCGTCGTGAGGAATCCGAGCGCGCTGAAGAGCAGCACGAACTCGATGAACTCCACCGTCCCGGTCAGCGCCGAGAAGACCAGGACGATGGACATGATGGTGATGGTCGTCAGGTCGAGCCCCAACAGCCGGTCCAGGGTCGTCGGTCCCCGGTTCAGGCGCCACAGGCCCGCCGCGACCGATCCGAAGAGGAGCACGCAGAGCAACAGCTTCAGGAGGTCGACGATCATCGTGTCCACCTCAGGATGGGCGCCTCGAGGGTCCGGCGGATGTCCTTGCACACCAACTCGGGTGCTTCGGTGTCCAGGGAGTGAATCAGGAGCCGCTGGTAGTCCCGGGAGATCTCGACGGTGGCGGTCCCCGGCGTCAGGCTGATGCACTGCGCGAGGACGAAGATCTCGAAGCGGGAGAGTCCATTCACCCGGTAGACGATGAAGCCGGGGTTCAGATCCTCCTTGCGCTTGAACAGGACGACCGCAGCGAGCTGCAGGTTCGCCATGATCAGGGCGTGCAGGAAGGCGAACAGGAAGAGGACGAAGCCGACCGCCCGGGCGAGCGGGCGCGGAAGTCTCGACGCGGGAGCCTGGGTGGTCACGGACGCTTCCCTTCGATGGGCACGAGGTTCAGGGCGCGCACGCTGTCGCCATAGGTGTCACGGCTGAAGGTCTCCTCCGCGGCGTTCCCGGCGAGCTTCACGAAGGCATTGGCGCCCAGGCCCATGGCGAGCGACAGCGCCACGAGGATCCCGACCGCCGCGGTCATCCCGCGGGTCTGCGTGTCGAGCACCACCTGCACGCCCTCGGGCGCGGGCTTCCAGAACGCTCCGAGCCAGATCTTGAGCATGCTCAACAGGGTCAGGACGCTCGCCACCAGCGCGAGGACGACCAGCGTCACCTGCCCCTGCTCCAGACCCGCGCGGACGATCATGAACTTGCCCCAGAAGCCGCTGAGCGGAGGAATGCCCGCGAGCGACAGGGCCAGGGCCAGGAAACACAGCGAGAGCATGGGCGCTGCGGCCTGCAGCCCGCCGTTGGTCTTCAGCAGATCGTCCCCCTGCGCCTTGCGGACGATGCCTCCGATGAAGAGCAGCCCCGCCTTCACCATCACCAGGTGGGCGACGTAGAAGATGAGCGCCATGTACGAGGCGGTGGAGAACCAGCCGATGGCGAGCACCAGGTAACCGACCTGGCTTACCACGTGGTAGACGAGGATCTGCTGGATCCGGCTCTGGGCGAGCGCGCCGAGACCGCCGATCACCATGGTGAGACCGGCAGCCCACGCGAGCACCTCGTGCAGCCACACCAGCTCGCCCGGCAGGATCGTCCCGAAGAGACGTGCGAGGGCGTAGATGCCCACCTTGGTCAGCATCGCGCCGTGGAAGGCGAGGATCGGCGTGGTCATCGCCGGGTAGCTGCGGGGCAGCCAGTAGTAGAGGGGGAAGACGCCCGCCTTCATGCCGAAGACCAGCATCAGCATCAGGCCCAGCAGGTCGAGCCGGGAGTCCCCCACCATCCCTGCGGCCCGCTCCGCCATCTCCGCCATGTTGAGCGTGCCGAAGAGGCCGTAGGCGAACGCGCAGGACATCAACAGGAGCGCGCTGCCCACCAGGTTGATGGCGACGTACGGCAGCGCGTTGCGTGCCTGACCGTCTCCGATCTCGAGGGTCAGCAGCGCATACGAGGCCAGCAGGAAGACCTCGAAGGCGACGAAGAGGTTGAAGAGGTCGCCGGTGAGGAAGGAGTGGTTGACGCCCGCGACCAGCAACAGAAGCAGCGGCAACCGCAGGGGATGCTCGTCCCGCGCGTGCTGCTCCGCATAGCCGAAGAGCACCGCGACCAGTGCAGTCAGGGATGAGAGGCTCACCATGATGGTGGCCAACGAATCGCCGACGAGCACGATGCCGTAGGGGACCGCCCAGCCGCCGAAGCCGTGGGCCATCGGCCCGTGCTGCTGGACGTGCAGCATCAGCCACACCGAGAAGCCGAAGAGCCCCGCGAACGCCACCCCCAGTGCGGGCCGGCGGAAGCGCCAACGTGGGGTGACCAGCGCCACGAGCGCGAGGACCAGGGGCGCGAAGATGGGGAGGGCGACCAGGGCCGTCATGACGCACGCTCCTTCCCGTCACCCGTCCCCGGATCATCGAGTCCGGCGAGGGTCGCGTTCTGGCCGTCCGTGTAGATCCGGTAGAGCAGCACGGTGAAATAGGCGGCCACCGAGAAGCCGATCACGATGGCGGTCAGGATGAGGGCCTGCGGAAGCGGATCCACCGGCGGACGGCCGGGCGCGTCCGCGACGAGGGCGGCGGCCTTTCCGGAGGGATCTCCCGACATCCCGAGCACCGCCAGGTTCGCGCCGTTCGACAACAGCAGGAACCCGAGCAGGACGCGATGAAAGCGGCTCGAGAGGCACAGGTAGATCGCCACGCCGATGACGACCGCCACCAGCAGGGCGAGGTCGAGCTGGGTGCTCATATCCGTCGGGTCTCCGGCGAGGGCTCGGCGTCGGGAGGGACCTCCGTCCCGGGGACCGACTCCAGCTCGTCAATCGATTCGCTCGCCTCGGCGTAGAAGTGGCCCAGCTCGTCCGGGGCAAACGCCGAGCGACCGTGGACCGACTTCATCAGCGGGTAGATGAGCTTCAGGGTCACGCCGACGACCGTGAGGTACACGCCCAGGTCGAACACCAGGGTCGTCCCGAGCGAGATCCCGAGGATGTCGACGTAGAGGTGGGACAGCAGGGGGAGTCCGAAGACGAGCGGCAGGAGCGTGGTGCCCAC
>Ga0079224_100007604_pt1 | contig 14577 bp, 13 predicted proteins | sample Stecom2015_FD_80414 | JGI IMG/M metagenome (GOLD analysis project Ga0079224, IMG submission 80414) | Agricultural soil microbial communities from Utah to study Nitrogen management - Steer compost 2015 | ecosystem: Environmental > Terrestrial > Soil > Agricultural land | place: USA: Utah...
CAGAATGGGGCGCCCATCGAGGTCGTAGAGGTACGCACCCTCGGCACGTTGAATCGGCACGGGCGGAGCCGCTGCACCGTGCTGTGTATAGGGATGCCAGACGTGGGCGCGGTCGAGCTCCACCCACGGGTCCGCCGCGCGGCGAGGGGTTTCGCTGTGCCGCCGCTGGAACACGCCTCCCTCCGTCACGCGGAGCGGGTGCCGGCGAGCGAAGCGGAGGCCGGCGGCGTTGCCGTCCTCCCGGGCAAGGGCAATTTCGGAAGGAGATCGCCCAGTACGGCGAGGAGACCGGCGATCTCGCCGGGAGTGTGGGCGGCGCTGAGGCTTATGCGGAGCCGAGCGGCACCCGCTGGGACCGTGGGAGGGCGGATGCCGCCCACCAGGTACCCTCGATCGAGAAGGTGCCGGCTCACCTCCATCGTGGAGCGTGCGTCGCCGAGCACGACCGGTACGATGTGACCCGCTGGCTCGCCCATTGGAACGAGGCCCAGCTCCGCGAGCCCGGCGGCGAGTCGATCCGCGTTCTCGCGCAGGCGCTCCCGGCGCCAGCTTTCCGCCCGCGCGATCTCGACCGCGGCCGATGCACCCGCCGCGATCGCCGAAGGCGGAGCGGTCGTGAAGAGCGAGGAACGAGCGCGATTCAGCAGAAGCTCCCGAAGTACTCGGGGTCCCGCGACGAACGCTCCGCTGACACCGAGCGCCTTTCCCAGTGTGCCGAGGGTGATGTCGATCTCCGAAGCGACTCCCCAATGTTCGGCGCTACCCGCGCCACTCTCGCCCAGTACCCCCGTCCCGTGGGCATCGTCCACATAGATCCACGCGCCGTGCTCGCGTGCGATCGGGACCAGCCGACCGAGTGGGAAGAGGGCGCCGTCCATCGAATAGACCCCTACCACCACGATGATCCGCCTGTCGAAAGCGCCTCGATCCCGCTCGAGCATATCGGCCAGCGCCGTCAGGTCGAGGTGGGGAAAGATCCGAACCTCGGCTCTCGACAGCCTGCATCCATCGATGATGGAGGCGTGGTTCAGCGCGTCCGAGTACACGACCGAACCGGTGCCCGCCAGCGCCGGGATCGTCCCGACATTGGCGGCGTAACCGGAGGTGAAGAGCAGGCTCGCCTCCGCACCCTTCCATCGGGCGAGCCGCTCCTCGAGAGCTTCGTGGCGGGGGTGGTTACCGGAGAGGTTTCGCGATGCGCCCGCGCCGAGCGCGTCCAGCTTCAGCGCCGCCTGGACTGCCCGGACGATCTCCGGATGCCCCGCCAGCCCGAGGTAATCGTTCGAGGAGAAGTCCACCGCCGGCCGACCGTCCACGAGGATCCGAGCGCCCTCACGCCGCTCGACGCGGCGGAAGCTCCGGCGGAGGTCCTGGTCCGCCAGCTCGTTCAGCTCTCGCTGGAGGGAGGCCCGCAGCCGCGATGTCGAGCGGCCTTCGATCGGTGCCCGATCTGTAAAGCTTGGGTCCGGCATGCAGTCGTTCTCGTCGTGAACCCGAGCGCCCGTGCTCGCGGACGGGAAGGTACGATCCGCGGCGCCGATGCACTACCCACCGCGTCGACATCAGGGCCGGGTAGCGCCTCCCGAAGCCGGCGGGGCGCCGGCGCTCCGTTCGCCCCGGAGAGGACGGGCGCCCAGATCGTGGACCATAGCCTCCCCTGGTCCATCCTTCGACCGGAAACCGGCAGATCTCACTCGTCGTCCACGCGCTTCCGGGCGCCTCCCGGGGACGAACCTGCGCGGCCAGGAAGGACGGCAGCGGCTTCCCTCGTAAAGGCCCGCTCCCGCGAGACAGGTGTGTCGAGCAGCGGCGACGCGAGCCTCCAGGGGAAGGGAGCCGGGATCCCCCGCAGGGTTGAATGCGCGTACCTGGCTGGAGCGGTGTCGCGCACCATCACGCCCGCGGCACCGCGCTCGCCCGCCGAGGGAAAGCTCGCCCGACCCGGTTCCGGTGGCTCCGCGGCAGATGGGGTGAGGGCACCCCGGCTCGGAGAACGCACGAGTACGGGGCGCCACGGCCCGGCCACCGGGGAAATCTTCCCGGGCGAGCGTGCGGGCACCTGAGCGTGGGGCATTGAACGGCGTTCGCCCCTCGGACGGGCGAGAAGCGCGGCTTCCTAGAGGCCGATGCCCAGCGTCAGCATCACCGCGTTGAGGTGCTGGTCCTCGTCCGGAGTGATGGTGACGCCGCCGACCTCGTACGATTCCTCGGTGAATTCGGTGATCCCGAAGGTGTACTTCAGCTCCGGGAAGAGCCTGAGCGCGCCCAACCTCAACTCGACGCCCACCCCGGCGCCTCCGGCAAGGCTGAAGGACCGGAAGCGATCGTCGTCGTTCCCTCCCGCGGGGAAGCGAAGCACCGGACCCGCCATGAGATAGGGCGAAACCATCGGCAGGTTGAGTCGCAGGCGGACGTCGACCGGGATCTCGATGAGCTTCAGCGCCTCGTCCTCGTCCTGGGTGATGACGTCCTCGAAGGATGCATCCTCGAAGAGAGAGCCCGCATCCATGTACCGAACGCCGGGCCGGATGGCGATCGGCCCGAGCGGCAGGTCGAGCCAGAGATGGGCGTGCCACCCGGTGACGTTGTCGAAGGTCGCCTGCTGGTCGCCGGTGTCGATGTCGCTCAGCTCGGCGAAGTTGGCGCCGACCGCGAGCCCCAGCCCCTGCGCTTGCAGGGTCGGCGCGAGGCCGATCGACAGGATTACCGCGAGTACGCAGACTCCTATGCTCCTTTGCATTCCGTGCTAACCCCCGTTGTGGGTGAGGTGTCGACGTCGAAAGACCGCGCCTCCCGGCATCAACTCCCGTGCCGGACAGGGCTCGGTGCCCACCGGCACGCCTCCGGAGGCTTCGGACTTGTCCGGTCGAGCCCTTCGCTTCATTACTTCACCGGACCCTTACCCCCAGCGGAGGCCCGCCTATGCAGAAGAGACGCACCTTTCTGGCTTCGATCGGCGCACTGCTCGTCCCCCTGACCTTTTCGAGGCTAGCTGGAGAACCGGAGCCCCTGGCGCACGCACCGTCCGCCGGGCCGAAGTCGACGCACCGGGTCGACAACGACTTCCGACGCTACCGTACCCTGGCTGCCAGCGCACAGAGCCGAGGAGCGACCTCTCACCAGCACGTATCGGAATGATGATCCAGGCACCCGCCCGCCCCACCGTCAGCCGCAGGATCGTGCTCGCCGCCCGTCCGAATGGTGAGCCAGTCGACAGCGACTTCCGGATGGAGGAAGTGCCGATTCCGGCGCTCACCGACGGCCAGGTCCTGCTACAGACCCTCTGGCTCTCACTCGACCCGTACGTACGCGGGATGATGGACGAGGAGTCCGACGATCCCACCTACGCTCGGCCGATGGACCTCGACCAGGTCGTTGTCGGCGGGACCATCAGCAGGGTGATCGAGAGTCGCAACCCGGACTTCCAGGTGGGAGAGCTCGTGGTGGCGGGGTCGGGGTGGCAGGAGTACGAGGTGAGTGGTGGACGTGGGCTCCGCAAGCTTCCCGCGGGGGTCGAGAACCCCCAGCACTACCTCGGCGTGCTGGGGATGCCCGGTTATACGGCATACCACGGCCTCATCAACATCGGCCGCCCGCGCGCGGGGGATACGCTGGTGCTCGCCGCCTCCACCGGGGCCGTCGGCTCCCTCGTCGGTCAGATCGGAAAGCTGCAGGGGTGCCGCGTGGTGGGGATCGCCGGTGGACCTGTCAAGTGCCAGTTCGCGCTCGACACCCTCGGCTACGACGCGGCGGTCGACCATCGCGACCCGCGGATGCCCGAGCTGCTCGCCGAAGCGTGCCCGGAGGGCATCGACATCTACTTCGAGAACGTGGGCGGGCCTGTATTCGACGCCGTCCTCCCGCTGCTGAACAATGGTGCACGCATCCCCCTCTGTGGGCTGATCGCCCAGTACAACATGGAGTCGCTGCCCCCCGGCCCCGATCGGATGCCGCTCCTCCAGATGGCCATCCTCGCCAAGCGGCTCCTCGTCCAGGGGTTCATCATCAGCGACAGCTACATCACGGATGGGGTGGACAACCGGGACTTCTGGGCCGGCGAGATCCGGAACTGGCTGGACGCCGGGCGCATCCACTACCGAGAGGATGTTACCGATGGGCTGGAGAACGCACCCGCCACCTTTGCTGGCATGCTCGTTGGAGACAACTTCGGGAAAACCTTGATCCGGGTCGCTAGCTGAGGTGGTGCGTGCGGGTTCGGTGTGAGAGTCGGGGTGGAGGCCTGATGACCACGGCGCCGAGCCGAACAGGCGAACCGGCGTTGACGCCGCGGTGCGAGGTGACCCGGTGGAAGGCGCCGGCGGACAGCCGTGTGCGTCGAGTGCCCGGGTCGGCCGGGGCTCGACGCGTACAGCCGGACCCGCGGGAGGCTGGCTTTACGCCAGCAGGAGTGGCGGCCGTGCCCCGTCGCAGCCGTCATCCGCATCCACGCCCGACGAGCGGGAGCAGTCGCGTGGATGGGGAGCTCCTCCACCCTCGCAACCCGCGTCACGTTCGAGGGCAGACGGTGAGTTGATGGAAGCCGGCAGAGCGGACCGGCTGGACCGTCCCGTCGACGTCGATCGAGACCACGTACTCGGCCCACCCGACGCCGAGATCACGCTCGTCGAGTACGGCAGCTATGTCTGCCCGTACTGCCATGCGGCGCATGACGTCATCCGTCATCTCCTGGAACGCTTCGGAGATCGGATGCGCTACGTGTACCGCCACCTCCCCCTCACCGATCGCCATGAGGCGACACAGGCCGCGGAGCTGGCGGAGTATGCGGCGACGCACGGGGCGGACTTCTGGGAGGCGCACCAGACACTGATGCAGCAGGGCCCCGTCTTCGACGAGGGCGAGCTGGACTCGATCGCGGACCAGCTGGGCGTTCCTCCCCGCGCCGAGTGGGATCCAAAGGAAAGCCGCGCCGCCACCGCGCGCGTCCGGGAGGATGCTCGCAGCGGCCTGCATAGCGGCGCCCGCGTTACCCCCACCTTCTACATCAACGGCCGTCGCTACGAGGGCCCCTGGGACGAGGCATCCCTCAGCGAGGCGATGCTGCGTTCCCTGGGGCATCGCCTTCACGCGGCGAGTGTCGATTTCGCGCGGTGGGCCCCCTCCACCGGGCTCCTCCTCCTGCTGATGTCCGTCCTCGCCGTGGCGATCAGCAACACGGCATTCGGGCCGGCGTTCCTCGAATTCTGGGAATCGGATGCCGGCCTGGAGCTCGCGGGTCGCGACTTCACCCTCCCTGTCGTCGAATGGGTGAACACCGGGCTCCTGACGATCTTCTTCCTCGTCGTCGGTCTGGAGATCAAACGGGAGCTCACCGTCGGAAGGTTGGCCTCGGCGCGAGCCGCCGCCTTCCCGATCGCCGCGGCGGTGGGCGGCATGGTCGTACCCGCGACCCTCTTCCACTTCCTGACCCCACCTGGCTACGAGCACACGTGGGGGACCACGATCGCAACCGACACGGCCTTCGCCATCGCCCTGATCGTCCTCCTCGGCGAACGCGTGCCGGTGGAGCTGCGCGTCTTCCTGACCGCGGCCGTCATCGCGGACGATCTGGTCGCGATCGCCGTCGTCGCACTCTTCTACGCCGGCGGTCACTCGCTCCACTGGCTCGGCCTGGCCGCTGCCGTCACGGTGTCGCTCATGCTGCTCAACCGGTGGCACGTCTACCGTGCGCTGCCCTACGCCGTACTCGGCCTGGTGCTCTGGGTGGCCCTCCACGAGGGGGGGCTCCACGCAACACTCGCTGGGGTGATCCTGGCCGTGGTCACTCCTACACGACCGCCGCCGAACCTCAGAGCGTTGATCGCCCAGTCCGAGGCGATCATCGAGGCCGAGCGGCGCAACCTGGGTGAAGACGTGCTCCGCATCGGCCCTTCCGTTTCGGCCCTTCGTGCCCTCGACGCGATCCACGACCGCATGGAGTCACCCGCGAGCAAACTGCTCCGGGTGATGGAACCGTGGTCCAGCTACTTCGTGCTCCCCGTCTTCGCCCTCGCCAACGCGGGACTGGCATGGTCGCCCGACGTGCTCGACGGCCGGCTGAGGCTCGTCGCCGCGATCGCCATATCCCTCGTCATCGGGAAATTCGTGGGCATCCTGCTCGGGGCCTACCTGGTGGTTCGCGTGGGGGTCGCGTCAAAACCTTCAGCCTTCACCTGGCGACAGCTCGCGGGGAGCGGTGCACTCGCCGGCATCGGCTTCACCATGTCGCTCTTCATCGCCGGTCAGGCCCTCTCCGGAGATGATTTCGCCGCCGCCAAGATTGCGATCTTCCTCGCCTCGGTGGTTGCCGGTGCGCTCGGCTCCGCGATCCTCTGGAAACCCGCAACCGCCGAACCGGGCTCCGAATCCCGCGAAGGTAGCAGCACCGAGGACCGCGAGCTGGGATCGCCCGTGGAATGGAGCGACGACCAGACCTCCTCCAGACCAGCCCCGCCGACGGCGATCGGCCACCGGGACCCGCGCTCCTGATCGACACGCGGCTGACCGGCGGCGAACCATCTTCGAGCCGATCGCACCTTCGTTGGAGATCCAGCCCCTCCCTCGCCGACTCCGGCGCCCCTCTATCCTTACCCCAGCGACAGCTGACCGTGACATATCGTGGGCGGCCAGGAAACCAGCAAATCTCACGGTAAACAGCCGCTGTATTTCACGGACATGGCTGGACCTGCACGCGAGCAGTAACCGTAAGTACTTGTCTATTCCTATTATGCGGCAGATGGTGACGAGCGGGCACACGCCTTGTACCTATTCGGGCTGCCTCCGGGCATCACCCACTTTTACTCCCGGTCGAAGAACGATGCTGCGCATCTCTCGTAGATGTCGATGCTGTACGATGGCCACGGAGAACCGAGGGCTGTGGACGCGATCGGTTGGGGGTGAAGCAGTTCACCACCAATGACGCAGGGGTGGGGAGGAGGAGCACCCGGCCACGGCACCCGAGGGACCGTGGCCTTTCTTTGTGCGCGACATCCACGAAACGAGCGAATACGAACAGCCGAATGGGGTCTGCTGATGGAAGAGAAGCGAAGTCTACCGATGGTGAAGAGAGGGAGGGGTGACGAGGGGATGGTGACACGAATGGTAGTGGGAGGGTTGCTGGCGATCGGGCTGTTCACGGCGTCGGGGGCGGGTGCGCAGGAAGTACCCGCTGCCCCGAACGGGAATGGGACGGCGTCGGCGGCGGCAGCCGCGCCGCAGTCGGGGGCGGTTGCCACCGTGGTGGACGCGGGCGCGGACGGGTTCGGGATCCGCTCCGCGGACGGATCCTTCCGACTCCGGTTCAACGGCGTAGCGCAGTACGACGGGCGCGTCTTCGCGAGAGACGAGGCGGAGAGTCTGGTCAATGGCTTCGAGATTCGACGGCTGCGTGCGGATCTGCGGGGGACCGTCTACGGCAGCTACGACTTCAGGGTGAACGTGGACTACGCCGGCAACCGCGTCGAGGTCCTGGACGCGTACCTCGAGGGGCGTTTCGCCCGTGCGTTCCAGGTGCGGGCGGGGAAGTTCAAGCCGCCGGTGGGCCTGGAGCGCTTGCAGAGCGTGTCGACGCTGTTCTTCACCGAGCGAGCTTTCCCTACGGCGCTGGTACCCAGCCGGGACGTCGGCGTGCAGGTACAGGGTGATGTGCTGGGTGGGACGTTGAACTACGCGGTGGGGGTGTTCAACGGCGCGGCGGACGGCGCGGTCGGGGAGGGGGACACCTCCGACAGCAAGGATCTCGCGGGGCGGCTCTTCCTGCGTCCCTTCGCGGGGAGCGAAGTCCCCGCGCTGTCGGGCCTCGCGTTCGGCGTCGCGGGGACGATCGGGGAGCAGCACGGGACCACTTCGGTGCCGGGGGTTCCGGCCCTTCGTTCAACGATCGGCCGGACCACCTTCCTGCGTCTGCGGGGTGATGGGACCGCCGGGGGCACGGTGCTGCTGGAAGGTCGGCGGACACGGGTGTCGCCGCAGGCCTCCTGGTACTGGGGCAGCCTGGGCGCGATCGGCGAGTACGTCAGGAGCACGAGCGAGGTGCGGCTCGGGGGTGAGCCGAGGGAGCTGAAGAACCGCGCCTGGCAGCTCACCGGCTCCTGGGTCCTGACGGGTGAAGCCGCCTCCGACCGGAATGTCGACCCCGCGCGGCCTTTCGATCCTTCCGAGGGAGGGTGGGGTGCCTTCCAGCTCGCGGGCCGAATCCAGCGGATCGAAACCGACGCCGGGACCTTCCCCTTCCTCGCCGATCCCAACGTCTCGGCGCAGGGTGCCACGGGGTACACGATCGGCCTCAACTGGTATCTGAACCGCTTCGTCAAGATCCAGTCGGATTACGAGCTGACGCGGTTGCGCGCCGCCGAAGGCGGTGTCGCGGCCGACGACGAGCACGTCTTCGCCACGCGCATCCAGGTCTCGTTCTGACCCGGAAACGATCCCATAAACTCCTGAAGAACAGCCGGTTATGTCAAACTCAGCGATACCTATGGTCCTTCGGCTCCTCCTCGTTGCGACGGTGCTGGCCGCCTGCGGTTCAGCTTCCGGCGAGGGTCGCGGAGGCGCGGTGGAGCTCCTGAACGTTTCCTACGACCCGACGCGTGAGCTGTACGAGGAGTTCAATACCGCCTTCGCTGCCCACTGGCTGGCGGAGACGGGCCAGGTGGTGAGGGTGAACCAGTCGCACGGTGGAGCGGGGGCGCAGGCACGCGCGGTGATCGATGGTTTGGAGGCGGACGTCGTGACGCTCGCCCTCGCTTACGACATCGATGCCATCGCCGAGCAGACTGGGCTTCTGAATGCCGACTGGCAGACCGAGCTGCCGAACAACAGCGCGCCGTACACGTCGACGATCGTCTTCCTGGTCCGCAAGGGGAATCCGGAAGGGATCCGGGACTGGGACGACCTCGTCCGGCCGGGGATCGAGGTCATCACGCCGAACCCGAAGACGTCGGGGGGCGCCCGCTGGAACTACCTGGCAGCCTATGCCTATGCGCTGGAGCGCTCGCTGGGAGATCTGGCGAAGCTGGGTGACGAAGGGGCGGCCGCGGAGATCGAGGCGGCCCATGCGTCCGCGCGGGAGTTCGTGGCCGAGCTGTTCAGGCACGTGCCGGTACTCGACAGCGGCGCGCGCGGGGCGACCAACACCTTCGTGCAGCGCCGGATCGGAGACGTGCTGCTGGCCTGGGAGAACGAGGCGTTCCTGGCGATCCAGGAGCTGGGTCCGGACGAGGTGGACATCGTCGTCCCGTCGATGAGCATCCTGGCGGAGCCACCGGTGGCGGTCGTGGACCGTAATGCGGAGCGACACGGAACCACGGAGATCGCCCGTGCTTACCTCGAGTACCTCTACTCGCCCGAGGGGCAGCGGATTGCGGCGAAGAACTTCTACCGGCCGGTGTCTCCCGAGCACGCGAATCCCGAGGACAGGGCCCGCTTCCCTGAGCTCAGGCTCGTGACGATCGACGAGGTGTTCGGCGGCTGGCAGAGCGCACAGCGAACTCACTTCGCTGACGGCGGGTTGTTCGACCAGATCTACGCGCCCGGGCGATGATGCGGATCACTTTCCCGATCGGCAGGAGGCACAGCGTCCTCCCCGGGTTCGGGCTCACGATGGGGTTCACGCTGCTCTACCTCTCTCTGATCGTTCTGCTCCCCCTGGCGGCGGTTGCCGTCCGGGCGAGCACGCTCAGCTGGGGGGAGCTGTGGGCACAGCTCACCGACCCTCGGGTGGTGATGGCGTACCGGGTGAGCTTCAGTGCCTCGCTCACCGCCGCGAGCATCAACGCGGTGTTCGGCTTCGTCGTCGCCTGGGTGCTGGTGCGTTACAGCTTCCCCGGCCGTCGGCTCGTCGACGCGATGGTGGACCTCCCCTTCGCGCTCCCCACGGCGGTCTCCGGCATCGCGTTGACGACGGTGTTCGCCGGAACGGGATGGCTGGGAAGATGGTTGGAGCCGCTCGGCATCCAGGTGGTCTTCACCTGGACGGGCATTGTCGTCGCGCTGACGCTGATCGGGTTGCCGTTCGTCGTGCGTACGCTCCAGCCGGCGCTGGAGGATCTCGAGCTCGAGCTGGAGGAAGCGGCCGCGAGCCTCGGGGCGAGTCGATGGCAGAGCTTCCGCAGGGTGATCGTGCCCTCCGTACTTCCCGCGTTGTTGACCGGCTTCGCGATGGCGTTCGCGAGGGCCCTCGGGGAGTACGGATCGGTGATCTTCATCGCAGGGAACCTCCCGATGCGCACCGAGATCGTTCCGCTTCTCATCGTTACGAAGCTCGAGCAGTTCGACTACACGGGAGCTACCGCGCTCGCGTTGGGCATGCTCATCGTTTCCTTCGCGATGCTCCTCGTGATCAACGCGCTTCAGTGGTGGAGCCGCCGCCACCAGATCGCGGGGAGTAGCTGATGGCCGGGACCATCGCGGCGCGTCCGGCGCGCACGACTCTCGCTTTCACACGACCGATCGCGGAGCCGCGCCCGGTGAGGGTGATCCTCATCGGGGTCGCTCTCGGTTTCCTGCTGGTGTTCCTCTTCCTCCCGCTCATCGCCGTCTTCGTTCAGGCGTTCGCGGGAGGGATCGGTCTCTACCTGCGGTCGATCTCCGATCCGACCGCGCTCCACGCGATCAAGCTCACCCTGTTGACGGCTGCCATCGCAGTTCCGCTCAACACCATCTTCGGGGTTTCCGCGGCGTGGGCGATCGGTAAGTTCGAGTTCCGCGGAAAGAGTGTGCTCGTCACTCTGATCGATCTGCCCTTCGCCGTGTCGCCCGTGGTCTCGGGTCTGATCTACGTGCTCCTCTTTGGCCTCCAGGGATGGCTGGGCCCCTGGCTTCGCGAGCACGACATCCAGATCATCTTCGCGGTGCCAGGCATCGTGCTGGCCACGATGTTCGTGACCTTCCCCTTCGTGGCGCGCGAGCTGATCCCGCTCATGCAGGCCCAGGGGACGGAGGAGGAGCAGGCGGCGCGGATGCTGGGGGCGAACGGCTGGCAGACGTTCTGGTACGTGACACTGCCCAACATCAAATGGGGTCTCCTTTACGGCGTCATCCTCTGCAACGCCAGGGCGATGGGCGAGTTCGGCGCGGTTTCCGTAGTTTCAGGCCACATCCGCGGCCGCACGAACACGATGCCGTTGCACGTGGAGATCCTCTACAACGAGTACAACTTCGTTGCCGCTTTCGCGGTAGCTTCGCTGCTCGCCTTGCTCGCGCTCGCGACTCTTGCTGCGAAATCGGCCGTCGAAGCGCGGACCGGGCCGAAAACGCCGGCAGCACCGTTCATAGCATCCCGATGAGTATCACCGTTCGCAACATCAGCAAGACTTTCGGTACGTACGCCGCTCTCAGGAACGTCGACCTGGACGTCGGGACCGGCGAGCTGGTCGCGTTGCTCGGCCCCTCGGGTTCGGGGAAGACGACCCTGCTCCGGATCATCGCCGGGCTCGACCAGCCCGACCCGGGGAGCGGGACGATCCTCTTCCAGGACGAGGACGTCGCAAGCCGCCCGGTAGGGGAGCGCCGGGTCGGCTTCGTCTTCCAGCATTACGCGCTCTTCCGACACATGTCGGTGTTCGAGAACGTCGCGTTCGGCCTGCGCGTGCGGCCGCGGAGTGAGCGGCAGCCGGCGGCGGAGATCGCGGCGCGCGTGCGGGCTCTGCTGGCGCTCGTCCAGCTGGAGGGGCTCGCGGACACTTACCCCAGCCAGCTCTCGGGCGGCCAGAGGCAGCGGGTGGCGCTCGCCCGGGCACTCGCCGTCGAGCCGCGCGTCCTCCTCCTCGACGAGCCGTTCGGCGCGCTCGACGCCAAGGTCCGCGTGGAGCTCCGGCGCTGGCTCCGGCGCCTCCACGACGAGCTCCACGTGACCAGCGTCTTCGTCACGCACGACCAGGAGGAGGCCCTGGAGGTCGCCGACCGTGTGGTGGTGATGGATCACGGCAGGATCGAGCAGGTGGGGACCCCGGACGAGGTATACAACCGCCCCGCCAGCCCCTTCGTCTACCAGTTCCTGGGCTCGGTGAACCGGTTCCACGGGCGGGTCCAGAACGGACGGACCTACCTGGGGGGCCACGAGCTGGGGGAGGTCGAGGATGCGGGGGTGGAGGCGGGGACGGCCGTCGGCTTCGTTCGTCCGCACGAGATCGAGATCGTGCGCTGCGCGGATGGCCGGCCCTCCCTGGCCGCGCGCGTGCTCTCGGCGCACTCGGCCGGACCCATGGCGCGGGTGAGGCTGGCGAGGGAGGACACGGGCGAGCCCGTCGAGGCGCTACTCTCGCGTGACCGGTTCGATCAGCTTTCCCTCCAGACGGGCGAGCGCGTGCACATCGTCCTCCAGCGGGTGAGGATCTTCGCCGGGATCGCGCCGGACGGAGCCTCGGTGGCGCCTCCATGAGCCGCGCTTGGCGGTAGGTCCTTGCCGGTGGGGCGGAACGCAGGTAACCATACCGATCGTTCCTCCCGACCGCCGTCCACGGACGACACCACCGCCAAACCAGCCACGCCAAATGACGGCACCTTCCAGCACCCGACCGTCGCGCCGATCCTCGACGGTCGGCGCCGCCAGCCTTCTCTTCCTCCTCGGCCTGACGGTGGGGTGCGCGCAGGTCGAGAGCGAGAGTGCAGCTGCCCAGGCCGCGGTGGAGGAATACCCGGACCAGAGGCTGGCCGAGCCGATCAACGACCTGCCGAACCCGTACGTCCGCGTCCAGCCGTGGGGCGAGCTGCCCAGCGGCCCCTTCGACATCAGCGACTACGACGGCCGTCCCTCCTTCATCGGCGCCGAGGGAGGCCCCGACGGTAACATCTACGCGCTCACCCGCTGCATGGCCAACTCGTGCAGCGGGAGGAGCGAGCCTCCACTGCTCAAGTACGATCCCTCGGGCCGCATCCTCCTCGCCTGGGGAGAAGGGATGTTCGAGTTCCCTCACGGGCTGTACGTCCATGACGACGGCACCGTGTGGACCGCCGATCAGCTCGGTCATACGGTCTACAAGTTCTCCCCGGAGGGGGAGCTGCTGCTCACCATCGGGAGCCGCGGCACGCCCGGCGATCCGCCGAACCTCAACGAGCCGACCGACGTCGTCGTTGCCCCCAACGGAGACATCTTCATTTCCGAAGGGCACAGCAACAGCCCGGACGCTCCCGTCGCGAGGGTCTCGAAGTTCGCGGCGGACGGGACCTTCATCAAATCGTGGGGGGCGTGGGCAGCGCGCCGGGACAGTTCAGCTCCCCCCACACCCTCGCCCTGGACTCGCAAGGCCGCCTCTTCGTCGGTGACCGCAACAACAACCGGATCCAGATCTTCGATCAGGAAGGCAACTTCATCGATCTGTGGTACCAATTCGGCAGACCGAGCGGGATCGCGATCTCGCCGGACGATCGGATCTACGTCGCTGACTCCGAGTCGTACGACATCCACAACCCGGGATGGGAGAAGGGGATAAGGATCGGGAGCGCGAGGGACGGCTCGGTGGAGTACTTCATCCGGGACATCGAGGCGACAACCATCTCACACAGCGGCGCCGAAGGCGTGGGGGTCGACGCCGAGGGCAACGTCTACGGCTCGGTGGTCCGACGCCGGATGCTGGAGAGGTTTGAGCTGCGGCAGGCCCCCTAGGAGAAGGGAGATCGGAGTGCGGGCTTGAGACCAGCACGTGCGAGGGGGTCCGCGACTCCGCCCACGCGCGGTCTCGATCGGTGCTGAAAGGAAATACCGCTCCGGATCTGCGCTGGTCCGTGGTAGGCGCCGGCTACTGCAGAATTCTCGGAAGCCGCTCGGCTTCGAGGATCAGGTAGATGTGATCCTCCATCTGGACGAACCCGGCTTCGTCGACGAGGTCGATCCGGCCGCTTTCGTCGGCGTCGAAGCCGGTGTCGAGCTGCAGGGCGAGGACCCGCATCGACTCCGCGATTTGCGCCGCGTCGGTGGCGGAGGTTGCCGCCTGCAGCTGCCGCGCGAGATCGGCGACAGCGTCGGCTCGCTGCATGACCGCGGCGCCTGCCTGTTCCACATGCTCCGCGTGCGTCCGCAGCTCCGCCGATGCCCCGTCCGCCGCGGCCGCCATGCCCAGGTGCTGGACGATCGCCTCCACGCCGCGCCTGTTCGACCGCCAGACCAACGAGTGGAAGGACGGCGACACGCTGTTCCTGCGCTGCTCGATCTGGCGGGACGCGGCTGAGAACGTGGCCGAGTCGCTGACGAAGGGCATGCGCGTCATCGCGCAGGGACGCCTGACGCAGCGCTCGTACGAGACTCGCGAGGGGGAGAAGCGCACTGTCGTGGAGCTGCAGGTGGACGAGGTCGGTCCGTCGCTGAGGAGTGCCTCGGCGAAGGTCACCCGTGCCCAGCGGTCCGGTGGCGGTGGTGGCTTCAGCGGAGGCGGCAACTCCGGTGGCGGCTTCGGCGGCAACTCCGGTGGCGGCAACGCAGGAGGCTTCGGTTCTTCCGGTGGCGGTCAGAGCAACGACCCGTGGGCCACGGCTGGCCCCGCGTAGTCGGGTGGCGGGTTCTCGGACGAGCCCCCGTTCTGATCGGCACCCATTCCCCAGATCATCTCGTCCCGGTGATGGCGTGACCCCCCTCGCGGTGGGTCG
>Ga0079224_100007605_pt1 | contig 14577 bp, 31 predicted proteins | sample Stecom2015_FD_80414 | JGI IMG/M metagenome (GOLD analysis project Ga0079224, IMG submission 80414) | Agricultural soil microbial communities from Utah to study Nitrogen management - Steer compost 2015 | ecosystem: Environmental > Terrestrial > Soil > Agricultural land | place: USA: Utah...
ACTAATCCTATGACTGATCTGTTTATTGTACGTCCTTTTTTAATATAAAATGTCTACAGGTATGTAAATTACAAAAAGATTTTGTATATTTGAGGTTTAAATTAAAAATATATGAAATCTTTACTTTTATCTATCTTTCTCATTTTGGGAATAAGTTCTTATTCTCAGATAATCAAATTTCAAACTGAAGCTTGGTCTATTGCAAACTTTGACGAAACTACTCAAGAATTCGAAGAATGGAAACCTTGGGTAATTTCTGAAACTGTAATAGTATTTAATGTACCTAAAGGTATAATAGATGTCTATTCTAAAATAGAGCAGCAATATACTATTATTTCTCCTGTAGCTAAGGAGAATAAAGAAGGTATATTATTTTATAGTTTTGACTGCATAGATATAAGTGGGATAAGATGCTTTTTAGAAGTAATACAATTTACTAATGAAAAGTACCATATGTATGTTAGATGGGTTAATTTTCAAATAGTTTATCAAATGACCAGATTATGACAAGAGAACAGTATTTGTATTACAGAAACTCAAATAGTATAAATCCTGCTTATGAATATTATAAAAACAACTTCAAAACAGGTAATTTCCTGAATGAGAATGATTTTTATGTATATTTTAAGATGTGGCCCGGAGCTATGTCAGCAATGGAATTTGTCTACTATTATTACGATAAGGAATTTGAGGTTATGAAAATACCCAATAAAGAAGGAATTTACTATAAATTTTTATAGATATGAGTTTACATACCCAGATACAAGATGTTCATATTGATGCTACTGTAGAGTTCTTTAAGAAGAATAATCATGGTTATTCTGATCTTAGTATGAGATATGGGAAAACCCGATATGCTATAGAAGTACTTAAAAAGATATATAACTATGATCCTTGTGTACTTATCGCGTACCCTTATGATATAATAAAGGATAGTTGGGTGGAGGAATGTAAGAAATGGGAGTATGATAATCCTAATATAACATATGTCAATTTTCGATCTCTTTTCAAATATGAGAATAAAATATTTGATATAGTTATTATTGATGAAATGCACAAAGCATCTGATAATCAGAGAGATATAGCTAAAAAGATCATAAAAAATGATGATGAGATTAAATGTCTTGCTTTTTCAGGGACTATAAGTAAAGAAACTCAATTGTTATGGGGTTTACCTAAAATAGTATCTTATTCTACTTTAGAAGGTATAGAACAAGGAATATTAGCTGATTACCAGGTTACTGTTCATTTTGTTGATTTAGATACGAAAATTAAAACTCCAAATAAAAAAGGTAAATTATTAAGCGAAAAACAGAGATATGACAATTATACTTATGTTATAAACAAGTTCAAGGAAGAAGGTAAAAATATAATGCACTTAACTTTGAGCCGGAATAGGTTATCCACATCCTCTATTGGGAAGAAACAATATGCACTTAAACTTCTTGAGAAATTCAAAAATAAAAGAGTAGTAATATTCTGTGGATTAACAGAATCAGCAGATTCATTAGGTATACCTTCTTATCACAACAAGTCAAAGGATGACCAAAATTTTCAAGATTTCCAGAATAAAAAGATCAACCATTTAGCTCTTGCAAATATGGGAAAAATGGGTATTACGTTTATTGATTTAGATGTTGTTATTCTATTAAATGCTACTGGAAATAAAGAAGAAACGGCTCAAGTTCTCAATAGAGCAATAAAACTTGATTATAAAGGTAAAGTAGCTGATACTCACATAATTGCACTAAATGAACCTACTGAAAAAACTAAAATAAAGAATACATTATTAATGTTAGACCAAAAAAGAATAAAATATGTTAACTAAAAAACAAATCCAAGAAATACCATTATTCCCTATGAAGGAACAATATAGTCACACACGTTATAAAGATGGTTCTATAGTTCCACAAAGAATGTTAGGATATAGCCCACCAAGACTAAAATATGAATTTATACCTAATGAAGGATATGTACCTAAAATGAGAAGAAAATGACAAAATAAACTAAATATAGTACAACATTAAAAACTAAAAATCATGAGAAAGTATAAAATCAACAAAAAAGACAGAAAAATGTGGTTAGATGCATTAGAATCTGACAAATACCAACAAGTAGATGGGGTACTTAAATCCTTATATAAAGAATCTTATTGTTACCTTGGTCTGTTTGGAAAATTAAAAGGAATAGATGGGGATATTTTAGAAGACTATGGTATGCCTTTTGAGTTACCCAAAGAAAAACGATCTTTATTTCCTACTTGTCTTTTAGGATCATCTGATCAAGGTAAAAGTTTTGCTAAAAAATTAGCAGATATGAACGATGATGGTAAATCTTTTAAAGAAATAGCTAAATATATTCGTAAAAATACTGTTGGAGTATGACAATAGCTTTTTGGCCCGGTATAGGTTTAGGATACTTTGACTATACTGAAGACGATGGATATTTTATACAGGTAATTATATTACCTTTTATTATGATTGTTTGGGAAAAAGATTTATATTTGTAGATAAAACCAATAAAAATGAGTAAAAATACACAAGAAAAAGTAAATTTCAAAAAATTACCAATAGATGAAAAAGGTGAGTTACTACCTTCTGAAAAAGTTATAATTTCACCTAGAAACCAAGTAATAATTTCTTTTCCAAAGTCAGGAAAGACTCAAACGCTTGTAAATCAGAAAAACATCCTTATAGGAGATACTCAAGGAGGAACTGACTATTTCCAAGCTAGAAATAGTGTTAATTTACTTACTTATAGTGGAGATTCTCCTTTTAAAGTTATAAAAGATGGTACTTTTGTACCTATGGGTTTATTTGAAACAGTAGATGAATTGAATAAGCTTAACGATATGCCTACGTATTGGAAATTATATATTCAATTTAAGGATAGTAGAGGAAAAGAAAGAGAAGCTAATTATAAATTAGTTATGGATCATATTCTCAAAATGAAATTTCCTATTTTTGCAATAGACCCTATTACAGATATGCAAAGTATGCTCCATGAGGCAGCTTTAGCTGATTATAATAAACAATTTAATAAAACAAAAGAGAATATTAAAAGAGTTGATGATTACGGAGGCTCTCAGTATATTAGAAGAACTGTATTTGGGGTAAAATCTTTTATTGAGAAAAATGCTGCTCCATTTATCATATATACTGGTCATATTAAAGAAAAGAAGAAGATTCTTAATAAATCCGAAGATTCTATTTCTGTGGCAGATATGGACTTTGAGGGTACTTTATCTACTATCTTTACTCAAAAATCAGATGCAAATGGTATTTTTTATAGAGATAAGGAAGGTTGTTGGTTAGATTATATGAAAAAAGATGAAGATACTGATTTTGATAGTAGACCTCCTCAATTAGCCAATAAAAAGATTAAAATAGCTGATTTACATAAATTTGATAAGGAAGGTAATATTACTGAGATTGGTAAAACATATTGGTCAAAAGTATATCCTGAACTAAATTGGTAATATGATTCAAGAATCTGGAGAATATTTTTTATATAGACACATTAGATTAGATACTAATGTTCCTTTTTATGTAGGTATAGGTAAAAAAGGAAAATATAGAGTATCTTATCAATGGGAATACAGAAGAGCATTTGAAGGAAAAAAATCAAGTAAAAGGAATAATTTTTGGAAAAGAATAGTTAATAAAACAAATTATAAGATTGAAATATTATTAGAATCCGATAATTTAAATTTTATTAAAGAAAAAGAAAAAGAGTTCATCAAGCTTTATGGTAGAGCAGATTTAGGTTTAGGAACTCTTTGTAATCTAACAGATGGAGGAGATGGTTGTGAAAATTTTAAATTTTCTAAAGAACAATTATACAAACTTAGTAGAATACAAAGAAATAATCTGGCAAAATCAGTAATTTTAATGGATTTAAATGGAAATTTTATAAAAGAATTTGAAACCATAACTGATATATCTAAATTTCTAAATAATTCTAGATCTAATATAAAATTAGTTTGTAATAAAATAGCAAAATCAACTAATGGAATAATTGAAAGAAGTGTTAATGGTTACTTAGTATGTTATAAACAAGATTATAAAGAAAACTTTTATAAATTTGATTTAACACAAGTTAGGTATAAAATGAGTAATCATATAAAAGATTTAAATAAAAAGGCTAGAAAAGTAGTATATCAGTATACCTTAGATGGTAAATTAGTTAAAAAATGGGAATCTGGTATAATTGCAGATAAGTATTTAAATTTAAGATGTGGATCTTGTACCAATATGGCAGGAAGAATAAAAAGATCAAAAATCTTACATTCATTAGCTGGATATTATTGGTCATATGACATGATAGATTTTGAAAAATTAGAGAAGATTAAACGTAAAAACGGAGTAATAACATTAAAAATAAAATAATGGCATTTCATCTAAGAAGGATTAAAGACGGTTCAGGAGATAGTGGATCGAGAAGTGAATCTATCTCCTGGACTTCAGAAGGTAAATTTGATAAAATAGACGGATATATTCCTAAAATAGGTAATTCTATGCTGGTAGGCTCTCTTACTGGAAGATCGTATTCTAATCAAGATTATTGGCTTACTACTCCAGTTATAGAGATATTAGAAGAAATTAAAAACGATAATGTTCACTATATCAGATTTTCAACTGAAAATTCAGAATATGAATGGTGGACAGGTGAGTACCCTAAATAAACAATTATGTTAATAGGAAGTAATGCAATAAAATATCATTTTCCAGAGTTTCCTAGAAACCCAAAAGACTATGATATAGTAGCTTTTGATGAGTACGATAAATTAGATTTAATAAGAATACATAAAGGTACCCCTAATGCTAAAATAGAAGTTCTTATAAATCCTATTATTCTCAATTATTATAAAGAAAAAATGGGTAGTCCACCAGGTATATGTGGTAAAGATGAGTTATATACTCTTAAAATGTCACATTTATTTTGGGATATTAACTGGGAAAAACATGAGTGGGATGCTACATGGTTAAGAGAAAGAGGATGTACATTAATATATCCTCTTTTTCACAAGCTTTATAAATATTGGAATGAGGTTCATGGTCAAAACAAAAGAAGTGATCTTAAAATGTCAGCTTCTGAGTTTTTTAATAATGCTTTAGAATGTGAATATGACCATGATTGGTTACATACACTACTTAAACCTGTACCTACTTTCAATAAGGTTCTTAAAGATGGAGAAGAAGTTGAAGTAGATGAGGATAAATTTCATTCTCTTTCAGAAGCTGAAAAAGAGGATTTGGTAAGAGAAGAGGTTGAAGTAATGGCTTTTGAAAGATTTTCTAATTTAAACTTTAGAATGGCTTATGGAATAATGTTAAAGAAATTCATCATAAGTCACGCACCTCTTTGGGAGGCTATCTGGATATTAGAAAACTACAAAAAATTAAGTAGAGCAAGACACAATTTTATTAAAATTTTAAATGAAAAAATCAATGAACAACGAAACAATATTGTTAAAAGACCTACAAGATCTTTTCAAAAACAAAGAAAAGTACAAGAAGTCTGAACAAAAAGGACATATAGGTGTTCCAGAACATTATGGTGATGGAAATCAAGGGGAATATAATGAAACCTTTGTGTTTTATTCTCATAAAGGGTTACCGGAAGGGGTATTTATGAAGGAAACCTATTATACAGATAGCTATGGTAGTGGTAATTCATTAGTTTCTGTAGAATTTGTACAAGCAAAACCAAAAACTATAACAGTATATGAGCCAATTTGAGAAATTTAAAGAAAAATTAGAACAAACTAAATTTTCTTGGGATAGTACAGGAATTGATGGTTTTATTCAGGATTTTGAAGAAGGTAAAAATCCATTAAATGCTGAATTAAAAGAAAATAATGATGAGGAATTATATGATAGTTATGGAAATGAAGATTCTATATTAAAGAGAGTATTTTATTTTCCAGAATTTGATATATTTGTGGAATTTTCAGGAACAAGGCAATCTTATAATGGGGAGGAATGGATTGATATGCGAGAAGTAAAACCAGTAACAAAAACAATAGAAACATATGAGTAAATTAACAGCACAAGAAATAATTGAAAAAGCTAAGGAATTATATAAAGACGATGTATATGATTTTGCTTATGGGCCAGTAGAGGAAGTTGCAGGACCCGTGAAACAAGTAGATTCCACAGGAGGAGAAGGTAGAGGGTCTCATTGGACTAGAACTTATCATTTTACAGATCATGATGTATATCTTAAAGTAACGGGTTATTATCAATCTCATCATGGTACTGATTTTGATGATGGATGGGATTGTGTAAAAGAAGTTGTTCCTAAGCAAAAAACAATAACAGTATATGAGTAAAGGATTAAGTACATTAACTGAAGTTTTATTAAGAGGTAAAATTTTAAGCATAGAAAGAAGTATTATCAGAGAAAATGTGTATATTTGTACATTCTTTGATGGTACGCAGGCTAACATAAACGAAGAAACATATCAAAAATTATTATGAAAGAAGAATTAAAAAAACTAATAGAACAAAATTTACCAGCTATGGCTGCTGGTGAGATGGCTAAATTTATAGAGCAAGCTGAGAAAGAAAAAGAAGAATTAAAAAAGATTAAAGTAACTCTTTCTCAAGTACTAGATAGTAATAAAACTTTCGAAAAAGAATTATCAGTTTTAAGATCTAACGAGGATAAAGTAGCAGGATTATCTTTACAATTAAAAGCTAAAGAAGAAACATTAAGAGATAAAGAAATTAATCTAAAAGTATCTGAATTAGAATATAAATTGAAAGCAGAAGAAAAATCTAAATTGGACATTTTTAACTTAGTTAATACTTTTGTAGCAAACCCTAGGGCTATTGAGATGATAAGTAAAAATACATATTTTACTCAATCTGATCTATATGATCATAATAGTGGAAAATATAGAACAGTAACAACAGCATCTAATGAAAGTGGAGAAATAGAAAAAATCGAAACAAAAAATTAAATAAATAATATATGGCAGTACAAGGTAAAGTAAGAGAAAACAATTTTGAAAGTAAAGAAATTAGAGTAGGGTTTGTAGAAGGTAATGTTCTATGTGTAAATCCTACAATGGAAGAATTTAGTGATATTCTCGGAATGGAACTAAAAGAAGACAGTAAAGCAGCAGAATATCTTGGAGAAAGTAAAGATGGGAATACTACACTTAGGTTAGATTTTTGGTTTGAAGATGTTAAAACTGGAATTAAAGATAAAATAACATTCTTTTTAGAAGACAAAGATCGAGAAAATAAAGAAGGTACTAAAAAGCAATATATTAACAATGTAGGTGCTAGTACTTGGTCAGATGATGAAGAAAACTTACCAGATTGGTTCAAAAAGTCTGATTATAGAGTAGCTAAACAAGGAGAAGCAGAATTTTATGAATTTGCTAAATTTTGGTTAGCTGGACTTGATACTAAAGATGGGGGAGAATTGTCATTTTCTTGGAAACCTTTAATGAAAGGTAATGTTAAAGAAATTAAAGAACAAGTTGGTGGGGATTTCCAAAAAACAGTAGGTCTACTTCTTGAAGTAAAAACTGTTGATAAAGATGGAGAAACAAAGAATTATCAATCTGTATACAATAAAGGGTTTATTTACCCTTCAGATATGAAATTCTTCAGATTAGTGGATTATTCAAAAGAAGAACTTTTGGAAAATCTTAAAAAGAAGAAACCTAAAGATTTAAAAAGACATGAGAAATTTGCTGTTACAGTAACAGGAGAACATGGTTCTAAGAACTCTTTCTTGCTAAAAGATGCACAACCTTTTAATCCAGATGATTTCTTGGTAGCTTCTAATAAGGTTTTAGCAGAAGATAGTCCTGATTATTAATTTTGTTTAACTTAAACTTAAAGCCCAGATACAAATGTCTGGGCTTTTTTATTATTATGACAGAAAAAGGTATAGTTGAAAAATTACAAAAAGTAATTGAATCATGCAAAAGTAAAGATCAGTTAAAAGGTGCTTATAAATACTATAAACTGTATGTTAATAGATTTACAGAAGAGCAATTATCCAGAAATCCACAACTTGCGTGGTTGGATGGTTGGTGTTTAGGTTATTTTAAAGGAGTACTGTCATGCAAATAGAAGTAATAGATTGGTATAATCGAAAACTAGTCATAGATAATCCAGATAAAATCTTTATATTTGGAGAAAATGAAGAAAAGCAAGGTAAAAAAGAAAGAGGGGCTGGACAAGCTATAATTAGAGATTTACCTAATACTTTTGGATTTAGAACTAAAAAGAGTGTATACGAATACTGGTCCGATGAAAACTATTCTCATAATATTATCTGTATAGAAGCTGATATTGAGAGATTATTGAAATTATCCAAAAATCATATTTTAGTTTTCCCTAAAAATGGACTTGGTACAGGATTATCCAAACTTCCTTTATTTGCTCCAAAAAGTTTCTTATATTTGTCTAAAAGGTTATTAGACGTATTTGGGTATAATAATTTACAAAACCTTAAATCAGAATAAAAATGACTCATAACCAATCAGTTACATTAAAAAATAAGATAGATAATCAAATAAAGAGATGTAATGATAGACTTAAGTATTTATATACTCAGCTTATATTTTTACAAGAAGATTGTCCTCATCAAGAAAAAATAGAAAAAACTAAGTACTTTGAAGGTTCTTATTTTAATACTAGTTATTATGAACATTACACAATATGTAGTGTATGTAATAAAACTCTAGATGTAAAACAAACTTTAACTAATTCTTATCCTTAAAGTCATGATTGAAGTAAAAGATTGTAATAATTGTCCATTCAAAGTAGAAATGATTGAATCTATATATGAAAGTTACAAATATTGTGCTTTAGATTGTCATTTAACTAAAAAAGCTAGAAATATAGAAGAAAGAAACAGTATACCAAATTGGTGTCCTCTTAAAGAAGGCAATATTGAAATACAATTAGAAGAAACTAACAAGTAAGTTATGAAAATACCAACAGCAGAAGAATTTGCTAAATCATTTCAGCATCAAAAAAAAGATAGAAATGAACAGTTAACAGAGCTAATGATAGAATTTGCTAAACTTCATGTAAAAGCTGCTATTAAAGAGTGTATAGAATCAGCACCTTCTGGTTCATCAACTGATACTGTAAGTTATGAAGATGTAGTAGAGGCACTAACGGACTGCTATCCAGAAAGTAATATAAAATAAACACCAAATGGCTATAAAAGGAAAGAAAAAAGTAGATTTAACTAAAGAAAGTATCCTTGAAAGATGCTCCAGTTACGATATATATAGGCATTTCTTTGGTGATTTTACTATTAATGAGGTCACTTGTAATCATCTTAGGAGTGAAAGTACTCCTTCAATGATTATAGGTAATAAATATGGGGATCTTACTCATAAGGATTTCGGTAATAGTTTTTATAGAGGGGACTGTTTTGATCTTGTACAACAAATCTATAATTGTGATTTCCCTACAGCTTTAAGAATAATAGATAAAGAACTTAATTTGGGTATTTCTCATGAAAAAGTGAGTAATGTTACTCCTATTACATGGGAAACACCTAAAGAAGCCATTATTAAACCTCCTCCTATAATTCAAGTAACTACCAGAAAGCCTACTAATGAGGAATTAGCTTATTGGGCACAATATGGTTTAAATATAGAAGACCTTAAAAAAGAACATATTTATTTCCCTAAAACTATATATAGGAATAAAAAAAGGCTTCCTAATAAAATAATGACATTTTGTTATTTATATCCTGAAATATCCAAAATTAAGATATATAGACCTTTAGCCCCAAAAAGACAAAAAAACACTCCTGTTTATCTCTATAAATGGGATAACTCAGGAATTCCTTTCGATTATGTTGATAACCTAAAATCAATAACCAAATGTAAATATGCCTTTCTTTCAAAGTCTAAAAAGGATAGAATGGTTCTACAAAAGGTTTTAGGTATATCTTGTATAGCAGATACACAAGCTGAGGATGCTTCTTGTATATCTCATGAAACATTGCAGCATTTTAAAGATAATTCTGAGTTTCAGGTTACTATCTTCGATTCTGATCAAAAAGGTAAAGAGTCATCTATGTGGCTTACTGAGCACTATGGATTTTTACATTGTAATGTACCTGATAAGTATCTAAATGAGGGAATTAAGGATTTTGCTGATTTATTTAAAAAGTATGGTGAAAAACCAATAATTGAGCATTTTAAACAGAAAGGGTTTGTATGATATGGAAAATAAAAATGATATTTAATGATTTAGTATATAATTTAGAATGGTTAAAAGTAATAAATTCTCCATTTAAAGTTCCTAGATTAAGGTGGTATTTTGGCAAAATAGCAGTAGGTGTGCCTTATTTCTATCCTCGTAAATGGGTAAAATTTACAAAGCAAGATGCTGTACAAAAGACAGTTGAATCAATGAATAATCCTCAAATGGTAAAGAAATCATTCAACGAATGGTATCAATACTATAGAGGACATACAAAACCTATTCCTCTAAAAATAGGCTTTTCTTATTGTGGATTGGGTTGGAAAACCAAATGGTCTGATACAGATATTAGATTCGAGTGGTCACCTGTATTTTCCTTTGTGTTTTTTGGTTATCAGATAGCCTGTACAATAGAAGTAGATCATCCAGATCAATACTGGTCTACTTGGGTGTATTATAACAGACATACGGATAAGACTAAATCTAAAAGAGAGAGATTAGTAGAATGTAGAAAAGGATTTCCTAATATATGGAAAGTAAGTGAAAAAGGAAATCCTCCTTATACAGTGGATTATTACAATTTAATTTTAAAAAGAAAGTATTTATGAGAGGACAACTAATTCAAATAAACAATATAGATGGAGAATCTATAGGTCTATGGTATACTGAAGAAATAGGAATAACTGATGAAATGTTAGTAGATTGGTTTAGAGATTACGATGATAGTGATAGATATGAAGAATCTGGTATTTCAGGATTTGATGGCTATGTAGCTGAAATAGGTTATAAAATAAAAAGAGTTTATATAAATGAAGTAAATTTATGAAACAGGAGGTTAAAGTATTACTACAATTAACATTAGATGTTGATGCTAAATTATCTAAAGAAGAAATTCGGGATTCTTTATATATAAAAATTCCTGAAAGGTTAGATTTAACACATTTATTAGATGGAATGCGTTTAATGATGACAGATATTATAGAAATACAAGAAGAAAGTGAAATTTATGGAACAGAAAATTAAAAAACAATGAAAGAAACATATAACACAACAAAACAACAATTGTTAAGTATTGATATACCTGTACAGACAAATACGTACAAACCATTTAGCCACAAACAAGTTATAGATTTGACTTTAGAGGCTATTGAAAAATCTGGATTTAAATTAGATTCAGAGTCTTATATTTCAAATAGTGGAGGTCAGGTAGCAACAGGTTTATATACTATTAAAAATGTAGCTGATACAGAAATGCAGTTACAGATAGGATGGTTAAATAGTTACAATAAAACTAAAAGATTAACATGGGGACTTGGTGGAAAAGTCTTTATCTGCCAAAATGGTATAATTAGAGCTGATATGGGAGCTTTTAAGAAGAAACATCAAGGTGATATTCAGGATTATAGTCCTAAAACTATTACTGAATATGTAAAAAGAGCAGCAGATGTATTTAAACAGTTACAAGAAGAACGTGAAGCTATGAAACAAGTTGAAATAGACAAAACTATAGTGGCTCATATTCTTGGAGAAATGTTTATGAATGAGGAATTTATTACTACAACTCAGTTAAATATCATTAAGAGAGAAATCAATTCTCCAACTTACGATTATGGGGCAAGTAATAGTTTATGGGAATTGTATAATCACACAACTTTGTCATTAAAAGAGATTCACCCATCCCTGTATATGGAGAACCATCAAGCTGCTCATACATTTTTTGTAAACAAATCTGGTGTTTTGGTACCTCAAAATACTATTCCTGTACCAGAACCAAATCAATTGGATTTATTTGAAGCACAAGAGATATTTAACTTACCAGAAGATTTATTAACAAAATGACAATTATGGAAACAATATTTAGAGATTCAGTAAATAGTGATTTGATAGTTTATGATAATATTGAAGATGCTCATGCAAGTAGCATACAAAGTATAGCTTATGATCTACATGCTTTAATTTGCAATGAACATAATTACGTTAAAGACATGGAGGAGCTTTTAGAATTATCAGAAGAAATAGCTAAAGCGTGTGATAAATTAAAAGCTGCATGTAAAGGTAAAAAAGTAGAGGTTTATAAATTAGTAAAATGACAAAACTTAATAAAGAGAAATTTATTCCTTTATTTGGAGATTGGTGGCCTAAAATTGAACCATTCTTTGATAAAGGTGGTTTTGATCCTATATATGAGCAGTTAAAATTTGATTCACAAAGAGGGGTAAAAATAGCCCCTCTTTCTCATTTTGTATATAGGTGTTTTCAAGAAACCCAATATGAGAATGTTAGGTGCGTTCTTATTTCATATTGTCCATATCATACATTTGTTAATTTTAATCCAGTAGCTGATGGTTTAGCTTTTTCATGTAGTATTACAGGTAAATTACAACCTAGTCTAGAATTAATGTATCAAGCATGGGAAGATGAATTATATGAAGGATTAAACCTCAATTTCTACAAAAACCCAGATTTGTCATATCTAGCAAAACAAGGAGTATTACTATATAATTCAGCATTAACTACACCTATGAATAAACCTGGAGCACATATGGAACTTTGGGAACCTTTTACACGGTTCTTATTAGAAGAAGTTCTTATTTATAAGAATATCCCTTTTGTGTTTATAGGAGGAGATGCTAAAAAGTATAAAAAATATGTTACTCCCTTAACTCACGGTCCTATATTTGAATTATCACATCCAGCAGGAGCAGCTAGAAATAGAGAAAAATGGGAAACGAATGGAGTTTTCTTAAAAGTAAATAGATTTATAAAAGAAAGCGGATTTCCTGAAATTAAATGGTTAGACGAAGATACAGTACCTTTTTAAATATGGATAAAGAAGAAATACAAGAAATCGTTAAGGATATTATTAAAAATAACTTAAAGATAGTAGTTGAAACTAGTACTGAAGATTATTATGCTAGAAGAAAAGACACAGTAAAAGTTTCTTTATGGTTAGATGATGAATTGATCCTAATTACAGAAGATAGCTTATGAAAGAATTAACTAATTACGCAAAAAGTGTTATTCAGAAACACCCTGATTTAAAACCTCAAATAGAGGAAATAATTAATCTATGTAAATCTGAAATTGAAGAGGGATCAAGTGTACAAAATGAAGTCGATGCAGCATACTGGGCTATAAAAGACCTATTATCATTATGAAAGAACTACTTGATGAAATAAACAGTTTAAAACTGGAATATCCAGAGTATGCTGAAGAATTTGAGTACATATTAGACATGTGTCTAAAAGATATGGAAAAAGGTGAAAATAAAAATAAATGCATTTTTATTGCAAAAAGACTAATTTGGCAAGTTATACAAGAAGATAAGTAAAACTAAAAACAATGATATTAGAAAAACAAACCGAAAACTTAGAATTAACAGAAGGTGAAGTAGGTAAAAGTTATAATACTGAAATAGACTTTGAATCAGCTTTCTTTTTGAAACAAATGTTAAGTAAGTTCTATAGTGATGCTATAGGTAGTTTAATAAGAGAAACTGCAAGTAATGCTTTAGATTCACAAAGGGAAGCTGGTGTAAATGAGCCAATTATAGTAGGTTTAAATCGTACAAATAATGGAAATTACGAATTTTATGTTGAGGATTTTGGTACTGGTATAAATACTGATACTATTGATAAAATTCTTAGGAAATATGGTAAATCAACCCGGAGAGCAGATGAGAATAAGCTTGGACTTTATGGTTTGGGTTGGAAGTCACCCTTAGCTTATACTTCAGCTTTCTACTTTATAGGTAGAAAAGACGGTATTGAAACTAAAGCTATGATGTATGAAGGGGAAGATGATATTAAAATTGATGTATTACACGAGCTTCCTACAGATAAAAGAAATGGTGTAAAAGTAATAGTTCCTGTAAAATATAATGATTATAGAAACTTCATTAGTAAAATGAAGGAACAATTAGCTTATTTTGAAAATGTTTATTTTGATTGTGCAGATATTCCTAACGATTTTACTATTGTTAGAAGTGAGCATTTTCAATGGAGTAGCCTAGTTAATACAGATAAATTACATTTATGCTTGGATGATGTATATTATCCTATTGATTTTGATAAAATAGGTATACAACATAATATAAGATTTCCTGTAGCTCTTAGATTTGGATTAAATGATGGTATATTTCCAGTTCCTCAAAGGGAAAGTATAAAATATACAAAAGAGGCTAAAGAAGCTATTTTAAACAAGTTAAAAGAGGTATCCACCTATTTTGTAAACAAATATAATGATGGAATCAAAGAAACTGATAATATACATGAAATTATTAAATTTCACCAGTATTCAACAAGAACAATTCCTCATTTTGATGGTAAAACTACCTTAAATATTGATGAAGTAAGTCCATATAGTACAGTTTCTACTGCAA
>Ga0079224_100007606_pt1 | contig 14573 bp, 12 predicted proteins | sample Stecom2015_FD_80414 | JGI IMG/M metagenome (GOLD analysis project Ga0079224, IMG submission 80414) | Agricultural soil microbial communities from Utah to study Nitrogen management - Steer compost 2015 | ecosystem: Environmental > Terrestrial > Soil > Agricultural land | place: USA: Utah...
CACCGAGGTCGATGACGACATCGCCAACGTCATCTGCGCCCAGATGCTCTACCTGGCGGGCGACGACCCCGAACGCGACGTGTGGCTGTACATCAACAGCCCGGGCGGGTCGGTGACCGCCGGCATGGCCATCTACGACACCATGCAGTTCATCGAGCCCGACGTGGCCACGGTCTGCATGGGGCTGGGGGCGTCGATGGGGCAGTTCCTGCTGTGCGCCGGGGCCAAGGGCAAGCGCTACGCGCTGCCGCACGCTCGCATCATGATGCACCAGCCCTCCGGCGGCATCCGGGGCCAGGCGGCCGACATCGCCATCCAGGCCGAGCAGCTGCTCTACGTGAAGGAGCTGATGGCCGAGCGGATCGCCTACCACACGGGCCAGAAGGTCGAGCAGGTGCTGGCCGACTCCGAGCGCGACCGGTGGTTCACCGCCGAGCAGGCGAAGGAGTACGGCATCATCGACCACGTCATCGTCAAGCGCGGCGAGATCATCTGACCGGCCGCGGCCGGTCCGGCCCCGGGCCGGCCGTCAGGTGCCGCCGCCGTCGGACCGCGGCTCGTCACCGGTCTCCCCGCCGCCCTTGCCGTCCTGGCCCTTGCCGGCGGCCAGCTTCTCGACGGCCTCGTGGGCCTTGGCCTGGACGGTCTCGATCTTGTCGGCGTACTTGCCCTTGGTCTTCTCGTCGACGAACTTGGCGGCCTTGTCGATGCCGCCCTCGATGGTGTCGGCGTGGTCGCCGACCGCGCCGCGGGCCTTGTCGGTCAGGTCCTTGGCCAGGTCCTTCGCCTTGTCGATGAAGTCGGACATCGCGGGCCTCCTCCTGGTGGTGGGACGGGTCGTCGACGGGGTCAGCCGCCGGCCGGCCGCTGGGCCGCGGTCGCCAGGGCACGCAGCTCGGTGACGGCGTGGTCGAGCCCCAGCGGGTCGCGGTAGAGGGCCGTCCCGGCGACGAGGACGTTGGCCCCGGCCCGGGTCGCCCCCTGCACGGTCGCGGGGCCGATGCCGCCGTCGACCTCGAGGTCGCAGTCGTGGCCGCCCTCGACGATCATGCGGCGGACGCGGGCGATCTTCGGCTCCATCGTCGGGATGTAGTCCTGCCCGCCGAAGCCGGGGTTGACGGTCATGACCAGCACCAGCGAGCACAGGTCGAGGACGTCGGCCACCGCCTCGGCCGGCGTGGCCGGGTTGAGGGCGACGCCGGCCTGCGCGCCCAGCTCGCGGACGCGGCCGAGCGAGCGGTGCAGGTGGCGGGTCGACTCGGCGTGGATGATGAGCAGCGAGCACCCGGCCTCGACGTAGCGGTGGACGAGCTGGTCGGGCTCGTCGACCATGAGGTGGGCCTCGAACGGGACCTCGACGTGCGGCCGGCAGGCGGCGATGACGTCGGGCCCGAAGGTCAGGTTGGGCACGAAGCGCCCGTCCATGACGTCCCACTGGATGCGGTCGACCCCGGCCTTCTCGAGGGCCACGACCTCCTCCCCGAGCCGGGAGAAGTCGGCCGGCAGCACGGACGGCGCGATCTCGATCGGGCGGGGACCGGTCGGGGCGGCGGGGGAGTCCACGGCGTCCATCCTAGGGTGGGCGTCGTGGACGGCCCGGCGATGGAGCTGACGATCACCGGTGTGGCCGTCGGCGGCGACGGTCTGGCGCGGGAGCGGTCGGGACGGGTGGTCTTCGTCGAGGGCGGCCTGCCCGGTGAGCGGGTGGCGGCCGCGCTGGTGGCCGAGCGTCGCGACCACGCGCGGGCGGTGGCCGTCGACGTGCTCGACCCGAGCGCGTCCCGGGTGGTGCCGCCGTGCCCGTTCGTGGCCGCCGGGTGCGGCGGCTGCGGCTGGCAGCACGTCGCGCCGGGCGCGCAGGTGGCGCTCAAGACCGACGTGGTGGTCGACGCGCTCCGCCGGCAGGGCGGCGTGGCCGACCCCGTCGTCGACGCCGGGCCGCCGCTGCCGGCCGCGGGCGCCCGCACGACGCTGCGGGGCGTGGCCGACGGGGAGGGGCGGTTCGCCCTCCGGCGCCGCCGCAGCCACGACCTCGTGGCCGTGCCCGGTTGCCTCGTCGCCCACCCGCTGGTCGCCGAGGTGCTGCGGGAGGGGACCTTCCCGCCCGGTGCCGAGGTGACGGTGCGGGCGGGCGCGGCCACCGGGGAGCGGATGGTCGTCGTCGACGGCCGCGGCGGTGCCCCCGTCGACCCCGACGACGTCGACGTGCCCGCAGGTGTGCGGGTCGTGACCGGGGACGAGCTGGCCACCGGGAGGCGGGCGTGGCTGCACGAGGAGGTGGCCGGGGTGCGCCTGCGCGTGTCGGCCCGGTCGTTCTTCCAGTCGGGCCGGGCGGCGGCCGAGGCCCTGGTCGCCGCGGTGGCGGAGGCGGCCGGGGTGGGCGACGGCGACCGGTTCGCCGACCTCTACGGCGGCGTCGGCCTGTTCGCGGCCACGGTCGGCCGCCGGGCCCGGGTGCAGCTCGTCGAGGCGAGCGCCTCGGCGGCGGCCGATGCCCGGGTCAACCTCCGGGGCCTGGACGCGCGGGTGGTGCGCAGCGACGTCGCCCGCTGGCGACCGCGCCGCACCGACGTGGTCGTCGCCGACCCGCCCCGCGCGGGTCTGGGCCGCGCCGGCGCCCGAGCGGTCGCTGCCACCGGGGCCCGGCGGGTGGTGCTGGTGAGCTGCGACGCCGGGGCGCTCGGGCGCGACGTCCGGCTGCTGGCGGCCGCGGGCTACGCGCCCCTGGGGTCCACCCTGGTGGACGCCTTCCCGCACACGCCGCACGTCGAGGTCGTCACCCGCTTCGACCGGCGTCGCTGACCGGACCGCCGCCCGGGGGTCGGCGCCCCGCGAGGGATCGGCACCCGGCCCGGCGGGTACCCCAGCGCGACGTCGGGCCGGGAGCGAGGAGCTTGCACGGGCCCTCGCTCCCGGTCGGGCGTCCCGCCCCCTGTCCGGGACGCCCGACCGGGGCGACCGCGCCGTCGGCGTGCGGTCAGCCGGCGGTCACCGACTCGACGTGGCCCTGGACCCGGTCGAGGGTGCTGTCCTCGAGGCAGCCGGTCAGGCGCTTGCGGCCGTTGGTTCCGATGGCCGGGCTGATCTCGACCCGGTAGGTGCCGTCGGTCGTGGCGACGGGCCCGGTCGCCGTCCCCGACACCGACGCCGCGCACACCGCCCACAGGGCGGCGGCCGCCTCGTCGTCGGTGCCGTTGTAGCGGCGGGTGCCGACGTCGAACACGACGACCGTGACGCTGCCCTCGACGACGGGGTCGGGGCGGTTCTGCGTCAGGTCGGCGAGCTCGCCGACGCCGAGCACCCCACCGACCGCCACGGCGACGGCGAGGAGGGCCCTCACGTCCGCCTCCCCACCGGGCCCCGCAGGACCTCCAGCGGGCCCGGTGCCGCGGCCACGAAGCCCTCGGGCGGCAGCGCCAGGCCGTCGAGCTGGGCGGCGAGGCCACGCTCGGCGACCGGGGTGACGGTGGACCGGGCGACGCGCTCGACGATCCAGGCGACACCGGAGAGCAGCACGCCGGCGCCCATGAGCACGGGGACGAAGACGTTCATCCTCCCGGGGTCGGCGAGCCAGGCGAAGTTCCGGCGGGGCGGCGGCGCCGACTCGCGGATGCGGGCGAGCCGGACGCCGGGGCCCGACGCGCGTCGGGGGTCGCCGTCCAGCGCGTCGAGCCGGTCGCTGACGTGCTTGAGGCGCTGGGCGAGCAGCCAGCCGACCACCGCCACCTCGGCGGCGACGAAGATCGCGGCCGACATGATCGCCCGGTTCCACTCCCACCGGTACAGGTAGACGAAGGTGTAGGTGCCCGACGCCGCCAGGGTGACGGCGCCGAGCAGGTTGCGCAGGAGGCGCGTCATCGCCGGGCTCCGATCGGGATGACGGTCCCGGCCCGGTCGTCGTCGGCCCGGTCGCCGTCGTCGGTCGCGGGGTCGTCGGGGTCGGCCGGGACGCTCACCACGACCCGGCGGGGCAGCGGCACGACCCGGGCGGGCTGCCGCCCGTGGCCGTCGGTCCCTGCCCCGTCCTCGGCGCGGGCGGGCCGATCGCCGGTCGGCGCGTCCGGCCCCGCCGGCGCCTCGCCCGAGGCGGGCGTCGCCGCCGGGTGCCGGTCGGCGCCGGCGCCCTCCAGGGCGCGGACCGTGCCGGTGGTGCCGTCGACCTCGACCGTCTGACCGGGGGCGTAGCGGGCCGTCGCGCCCTCGTGGCCGACGACGGTCGGCACGCCGTGCTCCCGGGCCAGGATGGCGAGGTGGCTGAGCGGGCTCCCCGTCTCGGCCACCAGGCCGCCCAGCCGGGGTACGACCGTGGCCAGGCGGGGGTCGAGGTGGGCCACGACCAGCACCGCGCCGGCGGGCGGGTCGTCGCCGATGTGGACGGGTCCGGACCCGACGCCGCCGCCGGCGCCCACGCCCGCGGGGTCGGCGGTCGGGGGCGCGACCGCGACCGGCACGCCGGTGGCGGTCAGGCGGAACCGGGCGGGGAGCGGCTTGGGGCGGTCCGTCGCCGGGTCGGTCCGCTCGGCCAGGTCGGCGGGGACGGTGCGGGACCGCACCGCGGCCCGCAGCTCGTCGACGGTCATCCGGCGGACGGTGGCCCGGTCGTCGATCACGCCGGCCCGGACCAGGCGGCGGCCGAGCTCCCAGGCCGCCCGAGCGGTCAGCTCCTGCACCCAGCGGGCCCGGAGGCGCAGGGCCTCCCGGACGACGGCGGCCTCGTCGGTCGGTTCGGCCACCGGGGTGAGGGTGGGGGCGCCGTCACGCAGGTCGATGGTGTCGACCGGTCCGAGCTGGATGGCGACGTCCCCGCCGACGCGGGGCGGCGCCAGCGCCAGCACGACCGGGTCGCGTGCGACCAGCTCGTCGACGCCGATGCCCTCGCCCCGGGCGTCGGCGAGGGCGTCGAGCGCCAGCGCCGCCGCCGTCACCGCCTCGCCGTCGGCCGGCACGAGCATGCCGGCGAGGGCTTCGTAGCCGTGGAGGGCACGCAGCGCGGTGCGCCCGGTGTCGAGCACGGAGAGGAGCTCGCCGTCGGACAGCTCGTGCAGGGCCGGCACGGCGGCGAGGTCGGCGTCGACCTGCTCGATGACGTCCCGGGCCAGCGCGGGCAGCGCCCGGCCGAGGCGGCCGGTGCGCCACGCCGCGCCGACCCGGCGCGCCGGGGGTCGGGGGTCGAGGCGTCGCAGCCAGGGATGGCGCTCCGGGACCACGCCGAGGCGCACGAGGTCGGCGACCGGCCAGCCGTCGACCTCCCGCACGACCGGTGAGCGGCGCAGGGCGCGGGCCGAGGCCGTGCCGGTGAGCAGCAGGGCCTGCTCGAGGCCCTCGCCGAGCGGCCGCAGCCACAGGTCGACCTCGAGCGGGCCGAGCGGCTCGGGGAACGTCTCGGCCAGGGGGCCGGTGCCCAGGACGGGGCCGGTGGCCGTGCCGGTGACGGTGGTGATCGGACGGCTCTGCAGCAGCCACAGGGTGCCGTCGTGGTCGATGGCCCACTCGACGTCCTGGGGTCCGCCGAAGGCGCCGGCGGCACGGGCCGCCAGCCGGGCGAGCGCCCGGAGGTGGTGGCGCGGGAGGGGGGCGCCGCCGCGCCCGCGGGTCTCCAGCACCCGGCCGCGCCGGGACAGGACCGCGGTCCACCCGTCGTCCAGGCCGCTGACCAGGCGGTCGGGGCCGCCCTCGACGGCCGACAGGAGCAGGCGGTCCGCCCGCCCCGACACCGGGTCGGCGCCGAAGACGACGCCGCCCCAGCGGGGGCGGAGCTGGGGCTGCACCAGCACGGCCATGCGGCCGCCGGGCACCGCCGCCCGGCGGCCGGAGTCGAGCACCCGGTCGACCGCCAGGGCGAAGTCGTCCCAGGTCACGACGTCGAGGACGGACTCGAACACGCCGGCCATCGACGACGAGCCGCCGTCCTCGCCGGTGGAGGACGACCGGACGACCACCGGGCGGTGGCCGCCACCGGTCAGCTGCTGCCAGGCGATGCGGGGCGGGCTGAGCTCGTCGCCCCGCGACGGGTGCGACCAGCCACGGCTGTCCCAGGCGGTGGTGAGCACCAGTCCGGGGAGAACGGGCAGGCCGGCCCGCCGGGCACGGGCCAGGTTGGCCGCCTTGGCGCCGACGAGCGACCCGTCGGTCGCGCCGTCGTCGGCGAGGTCGACCAGCACGGGGGAGCGGAGAGCAGGGGGGACCATCTCCATGGCGCCACGTTGACGGCGCCTGCTTGCACGCCGGTTGCGCCCCACTTGCACCGCGGCGCGCGGGCGGCGGCGGGCCCGGCGGCCGTCAGGGGAGCGGTGCTCCGCCGCAGGTCAGGGCGGTGGTCCGGTCGAAGTCGCCGGCCCCGTCGGCCAAGAGGTCCCCGCCGGTGGAGGCGGCGTGCGGCAGCCGGTGCGGGTCGACGAGCGGCTCGCCCGAGGGCAGGTCCGAGCGGTGGACGACCGCCAGGCGGACGTCGCCGGCGACGACGTGGACCTGCTCCACCCAGGGGGCGAGCTGGTTGTGCAGCGCCGCCACCGCGGTGGCCACCTGCCCGGGGGCGGGCAGGCCGCCCACGGCGACGAGGGTCGCGACGTCGGTGGCGCCGATGGGGTTGCCCGCGGTGTAGTCGCTGTCCCAGCGCACGCCCTGGCGGTCGGAGAGGCACCCGCTGGCCGCGTGCAGCTCGGCGGCCACGACGTCGTCGCGGACCCCGTCGGCCTCGTCGCGCAGTCGGGGAGGCAGCCAGCCGAGGCCGTCGTCGCCCGCCAGCCGGCCCGCACCGGCCCGGGGTGCGGCCACGACGACGAGCGAGGCGGCCAGCGCCGTGCCGAGCGCCGCGACCGCCGTGGCCGGCGTGCCGACCCGGCCCCTGAGGCGCCGCACGGCCGCTGCCCGCCGGTCGTGGGCGTCGCCGACGCCGGCCACGAGCAGGTAGCAGATCGCCGCCGCGCCGACCCGGAACCCGTGCCGCCACACGCCGAGGCGGGCGGCCAGGAGCGTGCCGGCGACGCCCTCGCGCACGAGCCACCAGGCGGCGCAGAGCAGGGCCGGGACCAGCACCGCCACGACGGCCACGCGCACGGCGAGGACGGCCGCCCACACGAGGGTGCGGGGCCGGAGCCAGCCGAGGGCCCAGCGGGCGAAGCGCCCGGCCAGGGCGCGGGGCCGGGCGCCGGCGGCCGCCGCCCCGCGGTGGGCCATGGCCAGGCCGGTGGCGACGGCGACGACGAACATCCACACCCAGGGCGTGACGAGGGCGCCGGTCGCCACGGCGACCGCGCCGAGGTCGAGCAGGTAGCGGTCGACGGCGCCCACCTCGGCGGCCGTGGCCGCCGGCGCGCCCGCCGCCTCCGGGCCGGCGGCGTCCGCGGCGGGGCCGGCCGGATCCTCGGGCGGCGGGACGTCCACCTCGATCTCGACCCGGGGGACCTCACCGGTGGCGACGGCCTCGCCCCCGCCCTCGCCGTTGAGCTTCCGGCCCCGCAGGACGGCGTCGGGGCGCAGGGGGCCCTCGACGTCGTCGGCGGGTGGTGGAGGTGTCGGCGACGGGCCCGCGCCGGGCGGTGCGCCCTCCGGTGCGGGGTCGTCGCCCCGGGGAACGTCCCGCGGGGGTGCCGGGTCGGCGGCGGGTGCCGCCTCGGCCTCCGTGGCCGTCTCGGGCCCCGGGGCCGTGGCGCCGAGGTGGAGCGCGGTGAACGCGCGGACCGCCTCCCGCTCCCGCGTGGCGGGGTCGGGGCCGGGGTCGGGATCGACGTCGATGCCCAGCCGGGCCGCCCGGTCGAAGGCCCGCTGCAGGCGCTCGTCCGGGACGCCCGGTGCCATGGGCTCGCCGTCATCCGCAGAGGTCATGAGCAGCTCCCCCCGAACACTCCGCCGCCACGGCCGTCACCTCGTGGAGCCACGATTGTGCACCACGCGACCGCGGCGTGCGTACCGTCGGTCGCGGCCGCGCCGCGACGGTCAGCCCGCCGGCTCGTCCTCGCCCGGTCCGACCGGCCCGGACGGCGCGTCCCCCGGGCCGTCCTCGCCGCCGTCGGTCCCGGCACCCTCGGACGCAGCGGGCGCCCCGGCGGTGTCGGCTTCGGGCTCGGCCGGCGGGACCGGGTCGGCCGGTGGGCCGACCGGCTCCACCGGCGGCGGCGCCGGTGGCCCGACCGCGTCGGGCGCCGTGTCGACGGGCGCCGGCGGGTCGTCGCCCGGTGCGGAGGTCGGCTCGACGGGTGTCGGGTCCGCCGGCGTCGTGGGCGCCGGCTCCGTCGGGGTCGTGGGCGCCGGGTCCGTGGGGGCCGGCTCGGCCGGCGGGGGTGCGGCCGGCGCGGGCTCGACGGGGTCGACCGCGCCCTCGCTGGCCGCGGGCGCGGGCTCGACGGTCGTCGTCGGCGCCTCGGGTGCCGTCGTGGTCGTCGTCGCGGGTGCCGGGTCCGTCGTCGTGGTGGGGTCGGCCGCCGGTGACGGCGGCGCGGGCGGGGTCGCCGGATCGGCGCCGGCCGGGCGCTCGTCGTCGGCGCGGCACCCGGTGCCGGGGCACGGCGTCCCCGCGGTGGCCGGCCGGCGCGCGTCGTCGTCCTCGTTCTCGATCACGACGGTCAGCGGCGCCTCGACGGTGGGGAGCAGCGACCGCTCGACCATCGGCACGACGTGGTTGTCGATGGCGGGCGCCATCACCGCGACGACCCCGGTCGTGGCCGCGGCCACGCCGACCAGCGTCGCGCTGGTGGTGGCGGCCGCCGCCTTCAGCCCGGCCACGCGCGCCATCGTGCGGACGCGGTGCCGGCGGGGCAGCCGGCCGACCGGCCGGCCACGGGCCGCGCGCTGCATGGCGGCGACGACGACCTGCTCGTCCGCCACCTCGTGGGGCTCGGCCGGCCCTCGGGCCCGCAGGATCGCCGCCCGCAGCTCGGCGTACCACTCGGGCATGTCGGGGTCCTCGAGCGTGCCGTCCCACACCCGGTCCGCGAGGGCGTGGTCGAACTGGAGCAGGTCGACCCACATCTCGTCCCAGGACGCCTTCATGCCGTCCGCACCTCGGGTCCGTAGCGCTCGGCGAGCTTCCGCAGGGCGCGGTGGCACAGCACCCGCACGTGGCCGGGGCTGCGCTCCACCAGCCGGGCGACCTCGACCACCGGCAGGCCACCGACCACCCGCAGCAGCACCACCTCGGCCTGCTCGCGGGGCAGCGCGGCGACCATCTCGTCGACGGCGCTCTGGGCGCTCAGGCGGTCGAGCACGTCGACCTCCGGGTCGAGCCCGCCCCGGACGTCGACGACGTCGAGCCGGTCGGCGGCGACCGCGTCGGTGCGGCGGCGGGCGTGGCGGCGCCGGAACTCGATCAGGCGGCGGCGCGCGATCGTGAACAGCCAGCACCGGAACGCGTCCTCGTCGCCCTGGAAGCGCGCGAGGCCCCGGGCCACGCCGATCCACGCCTCGCTGGCCAGGTCGTCGCCTGCGTCCCCCTCCTGCGCCCGCAGGTAGCGCAGCAGCAGCGGCTGGTAGGCGCGGTAGAGCGCCGTGAGCGCCCACTCCTCACCTTGGCCCGCTGCTGCGACGACTCGGGGGAAGTCCGTGTCGCTGATCATCGACCCGCCCTGCTCTCGTTCACGCTCGGTGGCGGATGCCACCGGTGCGTGAGGTGCCGGACGATCATCCCACCGCCACGGGCGGACGACAAGTCTTTCGGACGCGGCGAACCGCCGGTCGTGGCCGGCGGTCCCGATCCGGTGCGGGTCCGGCGCACCCCTCGGTGCGCGGACCCCGCAGGTTCACTTGTAGCGGTAGGTGATGCGCCCCCGGCTGAGGTCGTAGGCCGAGACCTCGACCTGCACCCGGTCGCCGGGCAGGATGCGGATCCGGTTCTTCCGCATCTTGCCGCTCAGGTGGCCGAGCACCGTGTGCCCGTTGTCGAGGGCGATGCGGAAGTGCCCGCCCTTCAGCGCCTCTTCAGTTCGTCCCTCGAGGATGAACGCGTCGTCCTTTGTCTTCGCCAAGCGGTGACCTCTGTTCTCTCGGCAACTCGTCCATGCTAGGTGAACGGCTGGGACCTGCCACGCATTCCCGGCCGAGCACCCGATGTTGACCTGCGGTCAGCCGGCGGCGCCAGTCGAGGCCGCTCAGGCGGTCACGCCGAGCGGCTGCGGGCGGTGCCCGGGGAAGACGTCGCCGAGCGACCCGGCGGGGACGCCGAGCCGCATGGTGACCACCTCGGCCAGGACGTCACGGTAGTCGTTCCACCCCGGGACGTCGCCGTCGTCGAGGACCTCCGGGGCGAGCCCGTGCCAGGTGCCGTGCACCCGCCCGCCGGCCAGACCGCCGCCCACCAGCAAGACCGTGGCCCCGTGGCCGTGGTCGGTGCCCCGGCTGGCGTTCTGCTCGACCCGGCGCCCGAACTCGGTCATGACGACGACGGTCACCGCGTCCCCGGCCGGGCCGAGGTCGGCCACGAAGGCGTCGAGCGCCCGGTCCAGCATCCCGAGGCGGTCGGCCATCGTGCCGCCGTCGACCGTGCCCTGGCCGACGTGGGTGTCCCACCCGCCGACGTCGATGCACGCCACCCGCAGGCCGACGTCGGCCTTGACCAGCCGGGCGACGTCGCGCAGCTGCGTCCCGAGGTCGTCGTCCGGGTAGTCGGCGCCGGGCTCGGGGGCGACCGCCGCGGCCAGCTGCGCCGCGCCCATCGCGTCGACCGCGGTGCGGGCGTCGGCGGCCAGCGGGTGGTCGACCCCCTCGTGGAGCGCCCGGAGCGCCTCGACGGCCCGGCCGCGTCGGGCCTCGTCGCCGATCCGCAGCGACAGGGCGTCGAGGGCCCGCAGCGACGTCGTGGGCCGCTCGCCCACCAGCGACCGGACGGTGGACTTCCCGACGGTCAGGGCCTGGAGCGGGGTGCCGGGGCCGGCGGACTCCAGCGCCCGGTTCAGCCAGCCCGAGGTCGCGCCCGTGGCCGAGCCACCCCGTTCGAGACAGTCCTGGGCCTGGAAGTGGCTGCGGGAGATGTCGGGGGTCGACACGGCGGGCACCGCCGCGCACCGCCCGTCCCGCCACAGCTGGTGGAGCGACGACAGGGCGGGGTGGAGGCCCCAGGTGCGGTCGAGGGGCAAGGCGGCGCTCGCGGGCACCGCGATGTCGGGGCGGGCGGCGGCGAGGTGGGGGTCGCCGACCGGCACCAGCGCCGAGAGGCCGTCCATGCCGCCCCGCAGGAAGAGGACGACGAGCGTGCCGCCGCCCGGCTGGGCGGCGAAGGACACCCGGGCGCGGCCGAGCCCGGTCCCGAGGGCGAGCCCGGCGGCGCCGGCGCCGACGAGCAGCCGGCGGCGGCTGCGGCCCCGGGGGTCGAGCCCACCGCCGCTCCCGTCGGGGTCGTGGCACCGGTGGCACGGCGTGGCGGCGGGTGTGGCGGTCACGGCGATCACCTCAGCGGAGCGCGAAGTACGGCGAGTCGAGGACGAGCGCCGTGACCTCCAGGAGGTCGGCGGTGCGGGAGGTCGGCGCCGGGGCGTCGGGGTCGCCGCCGAGGACGGCGACCAGCGCGTCGCGGTGGTCGGGGCGGAAGGTCTGGAAGCACAGCCGGCGGCACAGGGCGTCGACGAGCTCGCCGACCGTGCCGGCGGGCTCCCCCTCGACGAGGCGCAGCGGGTCGGGCGTCGTGAGGCCCTCGTCCCACCCGCCGACCAGGGCCCGGTGGACGTTCCACAGCTCGACCGTCACGCCGACCGAGCGCCACGCGGCGTGCACGTCGGGGTAGCCGTCGGGTGCCGGCCACCGCATCGCCTGGTGGCCCGACCGGTGGGTGGCGTCCGAGAGCCGCCGCAGCGTGGCCGACACGTCGCGCTCCGGGACGATCCCCAGGGCCCGGACGGCGGCCGCGATGTTCTCGCGGGGGCGACGCACCTTCTGGCCGACCGCCGCCCAGAACTCGCTGGAGCGGAACAGCGTCCACAGCACCGGCGTGATCGCGGTGTCGTTGTCCAGGTATGTGGCGGCCAGGCGGTCGACCAGGGACGCCGGCGGGTCGTCGCTGACGAACCGCACCGCGACCTTGCGGGCGATCCGACGGGCGGTGGCCTCGTGCCCGGCCAGGTGGCGCAGGTAGGCGTCACCGACCTCGAGCCCGCCCTCCGGGGTCGCGTTGTCGTGCTCGAAGCCGAGCACCCGCACCGGGCCCACCCAGTGCATGGCGGGGTCGTAGCGGAAGGTGCCGGGCTCGCCCGGGCCGTCGTCGCCCACCACCGTCCGGCCGGTGAGGATGCGGGCGCTGTCGCGGACGTCCTCCTCCGTGTAGCCGGACGCCACCCCGACGGTGTGCAGCTCCAGCAGCTCGCGGCCGTAGTTCTCGTTGACAGCCTCCTTGCGGGACTCGGCGCCGTTGAGCCAGCGCAGCATCGCCGGGTGGCGGGCGGAGGCGACCAACATGTCGGCGAAGCGGCCGAGCGCGTGGGCCCGGATGACGGTGGCCTGGTAGTCGGGGGCGGTGTCCCAGCTGACGCCACCCGGCGTCGGCACGTGCAGGTGGTCGGCCCACAGCTCGACCATCACCTCGTAGAGCTGCCGCGACGACCACATCTGCCGAGCCATCGTGGCCACGCTGCACTGGCTCATGGCTTCCCAGGTCGTGCGCTCGATCGACCGCCGCACGGTCGCCGGGTCGGCCCAGGCCAGCGGGAAGGCACCGGCGACGAGGTCGCCGGCGGGGTCGGGCAGCGAGAGGGGGTCGAGCTGGGCCTCGAGCCAGGCGTCGATGCCCAAGGCGCGGACCTCGGCGGCCAGCTCGGGGGTGGGCCCGTAGGTCGTGCGCCGCAGCAGGTGCAGGACGGGGTCGGCGGGGTCGAGGAGGGTGGGCGCCGTCACCTCGGTGGCGGCCGCCGCCGCGGACGGCGTCGGGTGCTCGAGCGTGGGCTCCACCGAGACCGCCGACATGCGGGTGCCGGACGACCGGGCGAAGCTCTCGTCGCGGTCGGCGAACCCGGCGCCGTCGACCGGGCGCTCGGCCCGGCGGGCGGTCGGGGCGCCGGCGACCTCGCCGGTGGGGCGCAGACGGATCGCCGCCCCGGCCACGGCGGCGGTGCCCGCGCCGGCGAGCCCGGCGACGACGGCCCGGCGGGGCCAGCGGCGGGTGGGCGGCGATCCGCCGTCACCCCGGCGACGAGGGGCGGCATGGCGGCCCGGCGACCAGTCGGTGCGCGCGCTGTGGTCGGTCATCGCGACCCCCCTCAACCGTCAGCGCCGCCCGCGCCGCCCGAGTCTACGACGCGCGGTGGTGGCCGTCCCGGCACGACGCGTGCCGCGGTCGCCCGGCGACCGTCCGAGGCCGGCCGCGACCCCCGCCGCAGGGATCAGCGGGGCAGGTGCTTCGCCTTGCGCAGCAGGGCGGAGAACCGCCGGGCGTAGCCCTCCTGGTCGCCCGTCGGGTCCTGCAGGCGGGCGGCCAGCTTGCTGCGCACGGCGACCGTGCGCGACTCGGTGTACTTGAGCAGGCCCTCGCGCCCGTGCCGCCGGCCCAGGCCCGACGCCTTCATGCCGCCCATGGGGGCGTCCAGGCTGCCCCAGGCGGACGCGTAGCCGTCGTTGACGTTGACCGTGCCGGCCAGCAGGCGCTCGGCGATGGCCCGGCCCCGGGCCACGTCGCCGCACCACACGCTGGCGTTGAGCCCGTACTCGGTGTCGTTGGCCTGCTCGATCGCCTCGTCGTCGCCGTCCACGGGGTACACGGCCACCACCGGGCCGAAGGTCTCCTCGCGGTAGAGGTCCATCTCCGGCGTGACCTCGGTGAGCACCGTCGGCTCGTAGAAGAGCGGGCCGATGTCGGGGCGGTGGCGGCCGCCGGCCACCAGCCGCGCTCCCTTGGCGACGGCGTCGTCGACGTGGGCCCGGACCTTCTCGAGCTGGGCGGCCGAGGCCAGGGCGCCGACCTCGGGCCCGAACGCCTGCTCGGCGCCCAGGCGGAGCGACTGCGCCCGCCGGCCGAGGCGCTCGATGAAGAGATCCGCGATCGACCGGTGGACGTAGATGCGCTCGATCGAGATGCAGAGCTGGCCCGTGTTGGCGAAGCAGGCCACGACCGCGCCCTCGACCGCGGCGTCGAGGTCGACGTCGTCGGTGACGATCATCGCGTTCTTGCCGCCGAGCTCGGCCGACACCCCGATGAGGCGCTCGCCGGCCCGGCGGGCGATGACCCGGCCGGTGGCGGTCGACCCGGTGAACATCACGTAGTCGCCGTGGTCGACGATCGCCGTGCCGACCGTGCGGCCCGAGCCGGTCACGATCTGGACGAGCCCGGCCGGCAGCCCGGCCTCCTCCAGCAGCTCGAAGGCCCGCAGGGCGGTGAAGGGGGTCTGCGAGTCGGGCTTGAGCACCACCCCGTTGCCCGCGACGAGCGCCGCCATCGCGTCCGACACCGACAGCACGAGCGGGTAGTTCCACGGGGCGATGACCCCGACGACCCCCAGGGGCACGTGGTGCTCGCGGGTCGAGATCAGGCCGGGCACGGGGCTGAGCCGGCGCTTCGGCTTCAGCGCCCGGGGGGCCAGGCGGGCGTAGTACCGGGCGGTGACCGCCTGGTCCATGATCTCCTCGAACGCCCAGACCCGGGCCTTGCCGTTCTCGGCCTG
>Ga0079224_100007607_pt1 | contig 14573 bp, 13 predicted proteins | sample Stecom2015_FD_80414 | JGI IMG/M metagenome (GOLD analysis project Ga0079224, IMG submission 80414) | Agricultural soil microbial communities from Utah to study Nitrogen management - Steer compost 2015 | ecosystem: Environmental > Terrestrial > Soil > Agricultural land | place: USA: Utah...
CGCCGGGCCCGGGCGCCATGCGGGGCGGCGCGCCGCGTCCTAGCCTCCCGGCACCTGCAGGCTGACGCCCACGCGCGCCGCCGCATTGCGGATGTGCATGCGCATCGCCCGGCGCGCGGCCCTCGGCGAGCCGCTGGCGAGCGCCTCGACGATGGCCTCGTGCTCGAGGATCGGCTCGCGCACCCGCCCGGGCTCGGAGAGCGGCAGCCGCCGGCTGTGCTCGACCACTTCCGCGATGCTCTCCGACAGGTCGCGCAGCATGGGGCTTCCCGCGATGTCCACGACGATCGCGTGGAAGGCGTGGTCGGCCTCGGAGACCTGCAGCAGGTCGCCGGCGTCGGCGGCCGCCGCCATCCGCTCGATGGTGGCCCGCAGGCGGGCCAGTCCCCCGGGGGTGATCACGCTGGCGGCCATCGCCGCGGCGAGCTCCTCCAGCTCGTTGCGCACCAGGTAGATGTCCCGCAGCGCATAGCGCTGCTGGAACCGCCAGGGCCCGCGCGCACGCACCGCACCCGGCTCGTCGCCGGGGCTCGCGATGAACACGCCGCGCCCGGGCTCGCTGCGCAGCAGCCCCAGGCTCTCGAGCATCGCGATCGCCTCGCGCAGCGACGCGCGGCTCACCCCCATCTCGCTCGCGAGCTCGCGCTGGCCCGGCAGCCGGCCCGCGGCCCGCCACGACCTGCTGCGCATCCTGCGCTGCAGCTTGCGCGCGATCTCCTCGACGGTGCTCATCCGTGTCTCGTCCCCCGCCTCGCCTGGTCGCGTCCCCGCCGCCCGCCCACGATTGACAGCACGCGGTGCCGCCGGCACGATTGCGGCAACTGGTCTGACCGGTTGGACCACAAGCGGAAACGTCGGAACTATAGCCGGCGGGCGCGAACTGGGACAGCCACCGGCATCCACAGGGCCATCACGATCGAGGAGGAGAACCCATGAGACAGTTCCTGCGGTTCGCGTTCGCCGCTTCGGCGACCGCGCTGGCGGCGGCATCGTATGCGGCCGATCCCATCGTCATCGGCGTGAGCATCGCCCAGTCGCCCCCGGGTTCGGTGGTCCAGGGCACCCAGGTCAAGGACGGCATCGACATCGTCGTCAAGATGCTCAACGAGAAGGGCGGCGTGCTCGGCCGTCCCCTCAAGGTGGTCTACGAGGACAACCAGGGCATTCCCGAGAAGGGGCGTGCGGCCGTCGAGAAGCTCATCAACCGCGACAACGTCGTCGCCGTCACCGGGGGCCACCAGAGCTCCGTGTGCCTGGCCGAGATCGAGGTCGCGCATCGCACCAGGACGCCCTACATCAACACGAACTGCTGGTCGGACGACGTCCGGACGAAGGGCTACCCCGAGGTCTTCAACCCGGGCAACTACAACACGCGCGTGTCATCGGCCATGGCCGAGACCATCGCGGCGCTCAAGGTCAAGAGCGTGGTGGCCTTCGCCGAGAACACCGACTACGGCATCGGCCAGGCCAAGCTGCTCGGCGAGTTCCTGAAGAAGGAAGCGCCCGAGACCAGCTACAAGTATGTGGCGCTCGACCGCGCCGGCAAAGACTTCACGCCGGCGGTACTGCCGCTGCGCGCGAACCCGCCCGAGCTGGTGGTCAACATCATGCTGCCGCCGGCCGCGTACATCCTGATGAACCAGCTCTACGAGCAGGGCGTCGCCCCGAGCGCGAAGACCGCCTTCTACGACGGCGCGGGGATCGCGGACTATCCGGACTTCTGGCAGAACGTGAAGGAGGCCGGCAAGTACATGCTGGCCTTCGGCCTGTACCATCCCGCCATGCCGATGCCCGAGCTCGGCAAGCAGGTCGGCGAGATCTACCAGAAGAACACGGGCAACGAGCCGAACCGGCTGATCTTCCAGGCGGCCGACTCGGTGCTGCTGATCGCCCGTGCGATCGAGAAGGCGGGCTCGACCGACAGCGAGGCGATCCTCAAGGCGCTGCGCGAGGGCGAGTTCGAGGAGACCCGCGGCAAGTTCCGGTTCTCGCAGGAAAAGGGCTACACCTTCCAGCAGTGGGTCGAGATTCCCTACGTCACCTACCAGCTGACCGAGGTGAACCAGCCCATCAGCAAGACCACGCTGATCCAGGTTCCCGGCGAACCGCTGATGATCGACAAGGTGCTCAAGCCGGCCAACTGAGACGGCCGGGCCGGGCGCGCCGCGGCGCGCCCGGCGTCCCCTGATCACGCGACGACCGGGCCAGCGGTCGCCGCGAGGAGACCCGATTGCTCGCTCTCGACCTCTTCGTGAACGGCCTCATCATGGGCCTGTTCTACGCGCTCATGGCCGTCGGCCTGACCATGATCTTCGGCATCCTGAAGGTCGTGAACTTCGCCCACGGCGAGTTCTACATGATCGGCGCGTACACCTACACCCTGGTGTCGCTGGGCCTGGGCGTGTCGCCCTGGATCGCCCTGCCCGTCGCGGCCGCCGGCGGCGCCGCCCTGGGCTGGCTGACGGAGCGCTGGCTCATGCGCCCGCTCTACACCGGCTACGGGTCCTGGGCACTCATGAAGGACGAGTACGCGGTGGTCGTCACCTTCGGCCTCTCGCTGCTGCTCATCAACCTCGTCGACAAGGTGATCGGTCCCTACCCGATGCGCGGCCCCGCCCTGTCGGACGTGACCCGCATGGCGATCGGCCCGTTCATGGTGAGCGGCCACAGGCTGATCACCGCCGGCATCGCGATCCTGCTCCTGGTGGCGCTCGCGCTGTTCATCAAGCGCTCGCTCTGGGGCCGGCAGGTCCAGGCCGTCGCGCAGAACCGGCTGGGGGCCTCCATCGCCGGCATCGACACCGGCCGCGCGAGCAGCATCATCTTCATGGCCTCGGGCGTCCTCGCGGCGCTGGCCGGCGCGCTGCTCGCGCCGATCATCAATCCGTCGCCCGATGTCGGCATCTTCCCGGCGGTCAAGTCCTACGTCATCGTCGTGATCGGCGGCATGGGTTCGGTCCCGGGCAGCATCATCGCCGCGCTCGCGCTCGGCGTCCTCGAGAGCTTCGGCGCCGTGTACATCTCCTACGACTATCGCGACACCTTCGGCCTGGTGGTCCTCATCCTGGTGCTGCTGCTCCGCCCGCAGGGGCTGTTCGGCGAGCGGGCGCGGGAGGTCTAGGCCATGGCGATCCCGCAGCATCCCGCCTTCCTGCGCAGCAAGCTCTCCCAGGAGATGCGCCTGTCGCTCGTGGTGATCGTCCTGCTGGCGCTCGCGCCGGCCGTCGTCACCTCCCCCTACTGGCTGGGCGTGCTCATCGTGAGCATGTACTTCGCGATGCTCTCCACCGGCTGGAACCTGCTCGCGGGCTATACCGGGCAGTTCTCGCTCGCGCCCGCCGCCTTCGCCATGCTCGGCGGCTACACCACGGGCCTGCTCGCATGGCACTGGAACGTGCCGCTGGCGATCGGCGTGCCCCTGTCGTTCGTGATCCCCGGCATCATCGGCCTGGCGCTGGGCCGCATCGTGCTGCGGCTCTCGGGCCCCTACCTGGCGCTCACCACGCTCTCGTTCGCCGAGATCGTGCGGCTGCTCATCTACAACTCCATCGACTTCACCCGGGGCGACCAGGGCCTCAACGTGCCCGGCCTGGTCGAGAGCCGCATCGGCAACTACTACCTCTTCCTCGTGGTGCTCGCGGCCATCACGGTCGGCGTGTTCCTGCTGCTGCGCTCGCGGTACGGCCGCTTCTTCCAGGCGATCCGCGACGACGAGATCGGCGCGGCGAGCCGCGGCATCGACGTGGTGCGGGCCAAGACGATCGCGTTCCTGGTGAGCTGCGCCATCTGCGGGCTCGCGGGCGGCCTCTACGGCACCTTCGCCCGGCTCGTCAGCCCCGAGCTCGGCCTGATCGCGCAGACCGGCATGGTGATCGCGATGGTCGTGATCGGCGGCATGGGCACCCTCGTGGGCCCGCTCATCGGGGCGGTGCTCGTGTACGTCGCCTCGGAGCTGCTGCGCGACGTGGGCAACATCCAGATGATCGTCTTCGCGCTGCTGGTCATCATCTTCGCGCGCTTCTTCCGCGAAGGCCTCTGGGGCCTGGCGCGCGCCGCGTTCGTCCGGCGGCGCGAAGCGACGGCCGCGGCGAAGGGGGCGTGATGGCGCTGCTCGAGATTCGCGACATCCGCAAGCGCTTCGGCGGCCTCAAGGCGCTCGACGGCGTCGGCATGGACGTGTCGGAAGGCGAGCTGGTCGGCCTGATCGGTCCGAACGGCTCCGGCAAGACCACGCTGCTCAATGTGCTGTCGGGCCACCTGCGCGCCGACGCCGGCGAGGTCCGGCTCGACGGCCGAAGCGTCCTGGGGCTCGATCCCACCCAGCTCACCCGCCTGGGCGTGCTGCGCATGTTCCAGATGACCCGGGTCTTCAACCGGGTGAGCGCCTTCGACAACCTGGTGGTCTGCGGCATGGCACTCGGCCTCGACGAGGACCGGGCCGGCGAGCGGGCCGTGGAGCTGCTGGAAGAACTCCAGCTCACCCACGTGATGCACCTCGACGGCGGGCAGCTCTCGGGCGGCCAGAAGAAACTCCTGGAGTTCGGCGCCTGCTTCATGGTGCCGCCGCGCATCGCGCTGCTCGACGAACCCTTTGCCGCGGTGCATCCCACGATGAAGGAGATCATGGCGACCTTCATTCGCCAGCGCAACGCGAACGGACAGACCTTCGTCCTCGTGAGCCACGACATGCCGGTGGTGGTGGAGCTGTGCAGGCGTTCGGTGTGCATGAACAACGGCAAGGTGCTCGCCGACGGCCCGACCCAGGAGGTGCTCAACGACCGCGCCGTGATCGAGGCCTATCTCGGCGCGGACGCCGAGGACGAGGAGCAGGAACATGACCAGGGACGCTGACATGTCCGGGCCGCTGCTCTCCATGGAAGGCGTCACGGCCGGGTACCTCGGCGACATCGACGTCCTTCGCAACGTGTCGCTCGAGGTCCACGCCGGCCGGATCAGCGGCCTGATCGGCCTGAACGGCGCCGGCAAGTCCACGCTCATGAAGGCGCTGTGCGGCTTCCTCACGCCCAAGAGCGGCCGCATCACCCTCGGCGGCCGCGAGATCACGGGCAAAGGGCCGCACACCATGATCGACGAGGGGCTCTGGTACATCCCGCAGGAGTCGAGCCTCTTCCCGTACATGACGGTCGCCGAGAACCTGCGGCTCGCCCTCGAGGGCCGACGCAAGCGCTACGGCGACGTGCTGGAGCAGCGATTCGAGGAGACGCTCGAGCGCTTCCCGGTGCTGAAGGAAAAGCTGTCGGCCCAGGCGGGCGACCTCTCCGGCGGCCAGCAGAAGTCGCTCGAGTTCGCCAAGGCCTACATGGTGCGGCCCAGGGTCTGCCTGATCGACGAGCCGAGCATCGGGCTCGCGCCGCGGGTGGCGGCCGAGGTCTTCCAGTGGATCGACGCCTTCGCCAGGGGCGGCATGGGCATCCTGCTGGTGGACCACAACGTGCGCCGCGTGGTCTCGATGGCGCACCACATCTACGTGCTGAGCCTGGGCGAGATCACCGCGCAGGGCAGTCCCGAGGACTTCGCCGGCGACCTGCACGAGCAGGTGCGCGAATGGCTCGGGATCAACTTCTGACCGGCTCCGGCTCCGGCGAGAGCGCCCGCACCTCGTCGCGCAGCCACCAGAGCAGCGCGATGCCGGGCAGCGCCGTCAGCACGGTGAACAGGTAGAAGCTCGGCCAGCCGACCGCGGCCACCAGCACGCCGGAGGCGGGCCCCACGTACACGCGCCCGACCGAGGCGAGCGCCGAGAGCAGCGCGTACTGGGCCGCCGAGAAGCGCCGGTCCGTGAGCGCCATCAGGAAGGCGACGAACGCGGCGGTGCCCATGCCACCGCAGAGGTTCTCGAGGCCCACCATGATCGCCATCAGGACCAGATCCTGCGGCAGCACCGACAACACCCAGTAGCCGAGGTTCGACACCGCCTGGGCGATCCCGAAGACCATCAGCGCGTTGTAGAGCGAGCGCTTCGCGAGCCAGGCGCCGCCCAGCAGGGCGCCGACGATGGTCGCCGACAGCCCCATCACCTTGTTGACCGAGCCGACCTCGCTCGCGGAGAAGCCGACGCCCCGGATCAGGAAGGTCGTGGTGAGGCTGCCGGCGAAGGCGTCGCCCAGCTTGTAGAGCACGATCAGCGCGAGCAGCCACACCGCCTTGCGCCGGTCGAAGAACGCGTCCCACGGCTCGACGAAGGACGGGAAGCCCACCGCGCGGGCCGCCCACAGCGCGGTGGCGAAAGCGGCCACCAGCGCCACCGTGTTCCAGGCGAGCGTGCCGAAGCGCCCGGCGCCCATGGCCTCGAGCGGCAGCAGCCGGGTGAGTCCCCACACCGCGAGGCCGGCCGCGAGCATGGCCACGAAGCCGAGCAGCTCCCGCCGCACCGGGGCGCGCGCCACCTCCACCTCCGGCACGCGCGGCGTGAACAGGGTGACGGCGGCGATCAGCACGAACAGCACGCCCATGGCCCGGAAGGCGCCGGGCCAGCCGAGCCACTGGTCCGCCAGGATCAGCGCGAGCCCGCCCGAGACCAGCATCGCGATCCGGTAGCCGAAGACCGAGACCGCGGCGCCGGCGCCCCGCTCGGCCGGGGCCAGCAGGTCGCTGCGGTAGGCGTCGAACACCACGTCCTGCGACGCCGACAGGAAGGCGATCGCCACGGCACAGCCGGCCATGGCCCAGATGTGCCGGGCCGGGTCGAAGCCCGCCATGAGGAAGCAGGCCACCGCCAGCCCGAGCTGGGTGAGCACCAGCCAGCCACGGCGGCGGCCGAGGAACGGTGGCTCGAAGCGATCGAGCAGCGGCGCCCAGACGAACTTGAAGGTGTAGGGCAGGCCCGCGAGCGCGAAGAAGCCGATGGTGGTGACGTCGATGCCGTCGACGGTCAGCCAGGCCTGGAGCGTGCCGGTCGAAAGCGCGAGCGGCAAGCCGCTCGCAAACCCGAGCGCGAGCATCGCGGCGATCCGCGCGTTCGCGAAGACGTCGAGGACCGGGTGTCGCTTGCGCGCGGCGGGTTCCATGGCCGGCAAGTGTAACCGGGAGGCCTCGCCCGCCGCGCAATGGCGTCTCCCGGGCACACTACGGTACGGCCGGGTCGCAGGGCTGCCCGGCGAGCCTCCGTGCCTTGTGGCTCTTCATTCGTCCATCCCCGCCGGCTCGGTTTCCGCCGCGACCGGCATCGGCCTCTCGCCGATCTGCTGGCGCCACATCGCGTGGTAGAGGCCACCCGCGGCCACCAGCTCGTCGTGCGTGCCCGACTCCACGATGCGGCCGCGCTCGAGCACGTGGATCGTGTCGGCATGCATCACGGTCGAGAGCCGATGGGCGATGAGGATCGTGATCCGGTTGCGCCGGCTCGAGAGCTGCCGCACCGTGTCGCTCACCTGCTCCTCAGTAAGCGAATCGAGCGCCGAGGTCGCCTCGTCGAAGATCAGCAGGCGCGGATCGCGCAGCAGCGCCCGCGCGATCGCGAGGCGCTGCTTCTCGCCGCCCGAGAGCCTCACGCCCCGCTCGCCGATCAGCGTGTCGAGCCCGTCGGGGGAGCGCTCGATCAGGCCGAGGCAGGAGGCCTGCGCGAGCGCCGCGAGCATCTCGGCATCGGTCGCCTCCGGCCGCACGAGCTGCAGGTTCTCGCGGATCGTTCCCGCGAAGAGCTGGGTCTCCTGGGTCACCAGGCCGATCTGTCGGCGCACCCGGTTGACCCGCGTGGCGCGGCTCGAGATCCCGTTGAACTGCACCTCGCCCCCGGCCGGCGCATAAAGTCCCACCAGCAGTTTCACCAGGGTGGACTTGCCCGAACCCGACGGACCGACGAAGGCCACGGTGTCGCCCAAGGCCGCCGAGAAGGACACCCCGTCGAGCGCGTTGTCGGGCGCGCCGCGATGCCGGAAGCTCACGTCCACGAAGCGGATCTCCTCGAGCGGACCCACGTCCGTCCACTGCGGCGGCCGGCGCTCGACGGGCTTGGTCATCAGCGCATCGAAGTTCAGCAGCGACGCCTCGGCCTCGCGCCACGCGATGATGATGTTGCCCAGCTGCTGCAGCGGCCCGAAGATCGCCACCGAGATGAACTGCATCGCGATGAGCTCGCCGGTGGAGAGCACGTTGCGGAAGATCAACCACAGGAGCGCGAACAGCACCGCCAGCTTGAGCAGGCTGAGCGTCGTGCCCTGCAGGAAGGACAGCAGGCGCACGCGCTTCACCTTCTCCATCTCGAGCGCGAAGATGTGCTCGGTGCGCGCCTGCAGGCGCCGGATTTCCGCATAGGTGAGACCGAGGCTGCGGATCAGCTCCACGTTGCGCAGCGACTCGGTGATGAAGCCCGAGCTGCGGTGGGTCTCGCGCACGATCGATCGCTGCTGGGTGCGGATCTCGCGGCTGAGCAGCCCGGTCAGGCCGCCCAGGATGAGCACCCCGGCGATGAACACCGGCACCAGCAGCCAGCTGCGGGTGAGCGCGTACCAGGTCAGGAAGCACATCCCGACCAGGGCGGCGAACACCGTGTTGATGAAGGTATTGATGAAGCGCTCGCTGTCGGAGCGCGCCTTCTGGAGCAGCGAGAGTACCTCGCCGCTGCGCAGGTCCTCGAACTCCGCGAACTGCAGGCGCAGCGCCTGCCGCAGCCCGTCGTTGAAGAGCCTCGTGCCGAAGCGCTGGACCACCAGCCGCGTCACGTACTCCTGCAGGGCCTGCGCGAGTCGCGAGCCCACCGCGACCAGCACGGCGAGGGCGAGCAGCCGCAGCACGCCCGCGATGCGCTCCTCGTCGCTCATCGACCCGTCGCCGATGGCGTAGTCGTCGATGATCATGCCGAAGATGATCGGGTCGACCAGCCCGAGCACCTGGCTGGCGGCGGCGAGCGCCAGCGCCAGCAGGGCGAGCCGCCAGTGGGGCCGCAGGTAGGTCCAGAGGATCCTCATGGCCGACGCTCCTTCGCATTCCCGAGATTCATGCGAAACATGCAGAACCCTCGTTTGATCGGGACTAGTGGAAGCCGCATATTCACGGCCGACGAGCAGAACGAAGGAGCTGACATGGATTCCCCCCGAGAATGTCTCGACACCAAGCCCCTCCCCGTCCCCCGCCGCCGCGACCGCGGCGGCGCCTCGTCCACGGGAATTCGGTCATGATCGGCGTCGCGACCCGGTACCCGGTCGAATGGATCGACCGCTTCCAGCTGCCCGACGGCCGCTGGGTGACGCTGCGGCCGGTTCTCCCGCAGGACGACGTGCAGGAGCGCGAGTTCGTCGCCCACGGCATGACCTCCCGGTCGCGCTACCTGCGCTTCCAGTCGGGCCTGGGGGCCCTGCCCGACTCGCTGGCGCACGCCTTCACGCACGTGGACTACCACAACCACTTCGCGCTGGTCGCCGAGTCGTTCCCCGACGGCAGGCAGACCCAGGTGGGGGATGCCCGCTTCGTGCGCGACGGCGCCGATCCGGAGGTCGCCGAGTTCGGGATCGCGGTGGCCGATGCCTGGGGCGGCCTCGGGATCGGCAAGCGCCTGCTGTGCCAGCTCGTCGTCGCCGCCCGCTCGAAGGGCATCCGGCTCATGTACGGCGACGTCCTGCGCGACAACCGGGCCATGCTCTCGATGGCCCGGACCATCGGCTTCGCCGTCCGGCGCCATCCGGAGGACATGCGGCTCGTGCGGGTGGAGCGACCGCTCGCCGAGCGGATCGAAGCCGTGACCGTCGCCGGCTGCGGCTGCGAGTGCTGATCGCGGATGCCCTAGACCGACTCGTAGTCGATCCGCAGCGGCGCGTGGTCCGAGAACCGCGCGTCGATGTAGATGTCGCAGGCCTTCGCGCGCCCCGCGATGCCCGGCGTCGCGATCTGGTAGTCCAGCCGCCATCCGACGTTCTTTGCCCATGCCTGGCCCCGGTTGCTCCACCAGGTGTAGCGCTCCGGCCGGTCGTCGAGCCGGCGGAACACGTCCACGAATCCGAGCTCGTCGAAGACCCGGGTAAGCCAGGCGCGTTCCTCGGGCAGGAAGCCGGAATTCTTCTGGTTGCTCTTCCAGTTCTTGAGGTCGATCTCCTTGTGCGCGATGTTCCAGTCGCCGCAGATGATCACCTCGAGCCCGCGCTCGCGCAGCTTCTGCAGGTGGACGAGGAAGCGCTCCATGAAGCGGTACTTCGCCTCCTGGCGCTCCGGCGAGCTCGATCCCGACGGCAGGTAGAGCGACACCACCGCGAGGTCCGGATAGACCGCCTCGAGGTAGCGCCCCTCGACATCGAACTCCTCGTCGCCGAAACCGGCGATCAGTCGCTCCGGCGGCCGCCGGCAGTAGATGCCGACGCCGCTGTAGCCCTTCTTCTCGGCCGTGTGGAAATGCCCGTCCAGTTCGCCGATGCGCCGCATCTCGTCGGGGATGTCGGCCTCGGTGGCCTTGATCTCCTGCACGCAGATGAAGTCGGCCCCCTGCGCGGCGGCCCACTCGTGGAAGCCCTTGCGCTGCGCGGACCGGATACCGTTGAGGTTGGTCGTGATGACTCTCAGCATGGATCGCCTGGCACTCTCGCGATGCGGCCCGGAAGGTCGGACGCCTGTCGGTGGTCGGACCCCGAAGTGTACTGGCACCCCTCAGAAGACCAGGCAAGCCCATGCCGGGTCCTGCGCATGCTCGACGAACGCCAGCGTGCCGCCGGCCCCGCGGCACTGCGGGGCGAGCGCCCGCTCGTCGAGGGCGAGCGCGGCCATGGCCTGGCCGCAGGCGCGAATCGTCACGCCGGCGTCGGCGCAGTCCCGCAGGTAGTCCGACACGGGCCGGCGCTGCGGCCCGAAGCCGATGGGCGTCGCCCCTTCGGCGGCGAGCAGCCAGTGCACGGATCGCGCGCTGAACAGCATCTCGACCTCCAGGCCGTCCAGCGCCGCCGCCTGCGCGACGACGAAGGGCGTCGCGGCCTGCTCGGCCTCGCCGGGTCCGCAGGACCAGACCATGATCGACAGGCCGCGCCGCGGCGTCATCGCGCGTCCTCGCCGCCGCCGGCATCGGCGGCGCGCATGCGCGCGGTCGCCCGGGCGCGCAACGAATCCCCGTGCGCCAGCCGGGCGAGGTCCTCGTGCCAGCGCCCGGGCGCGATGCGGACCAGCCAGCCACGCCCGTAGGGCTCGCGATGGACGAGCTCCGGACGGTCCGCGAGCAGCGGATTGGCCTCGACGACCCGCCCGGTGAGCGGCGAGCGGATCGCGACGACGCTCTTGCTGAGCTCGGCGAGCGCCACCGGCCCGCCCTGCGCGACCTGCGTGCCGGCGGGTTTCGGCCGGCACATGTAGACGTCGCCCGAGAGATGGATGCCGAACGCGGTGACGCCCACCGTCATCGCGCCGTCCTCGCCGGGCCGACACCACACGTCCTCCTCGAGGAGGAAGTACGCGTCGTCGGGATACTCGAAGCCGAGGATCTCCATCGCTCAGGCCGGCAACTGGCGGAAGAAAGCGGGAGTCGAACCCGCCCGGCAACGCATGGCGCCGCCCACTGGGTTTGAAGCCCAGCCGCCCCACCAGGGACGTTTTTCTTCCATGTTCATGAAGCCTCCCTGCCGGACTCGAACATCCGCGTGTCCGGCCGCGGCAGGTGACGGTCCCCGACCCGGCGCAGCATGCCCACCCGGTCGAAGAACTCGAGGATCTGGATCGCGCGCTTGCGCCCGAGCCCGGTCGCGTCCCGGAAGGCGGCGGCGGTGACCGCGCCGTCGCGCGCGGCGAGCGTCCGGGCGATCGCGGCAAGCGCCTCGATGGTCGATGCCGGGTAGTAGAGGTCCTTCACCACCTGGAAGACCTCGCCCGCCTGCGCGAGGCGGGCCATGACCGGCCTCAGCTGCGACTCCGGCAGCCGCGCATCGGCGGCGATCTCGCGCACCCAGGGCGGATCGAACTGGCCGGCCACCAGCATCGGCAGCACCTTCTCGGCCGCGACGCGATCGGCCGCGCGCATCCGCTCGCCATGCTCGGGCAGGTGCAGGAAGCCCGCGCGCATCCGCAACCGGCCACCGGCCAGCATCCGCGCGACGATCGCCTGCCACAGGGCTTCCGGCATGCGCGGCGCGGCGAGCCGCCGCGCCCGGCGCGACTCCAGCCCCGGCTCCTGGGGCGAGCGCTCGTGGAAGCCGGCCAGGGCCGCGAGGATCGCCGCCTCGGCCCGGGCGAGATGCGTCGCATCGATGATCCAGCCCCCCGGCAGGCGCACGGCCCCGGCCACGGATTCCGGGCCGAACGGCCAGTCCGCATGGCCCGCCGCGTGCAGCCAGGCATCGCCCTCCAGCCCGTGCGGCGCCAGCGCCAGCGTGTCCGCGAGCCGCCGCGCGAGACCGGGCGCGCGCTGCGCGCGCAGGAAGGCGAGCCGCTCGGGTGACTGCCGGTAGCGGCTCGGCGCATCGGCCGCGAGCACCGAGCCGCCGCCGATCGTGCGGCTGGCGGAGACATCCCGGATCACGAAGCGATCGCCCTGCCAGGCGTGCACCGGCGTGGGCAGGACGAGCTGCGCGAGCCCCTCGCCGCCCGGCTCCAGCGCCGCGGCGCCCAGGATCGCCACCGTGGCCATCGACCTGCGGGTCCCGATGTGCAGGTGCACCCGGGTGCCGGAGCGCAGGGCGCGCGGCTCGCCGGGTGCGAGTGCCAGCCAGGCGTCGAGCCGCTGGCTGGACTGCGCGATCGCCGGCGCGCACAGGACATGGCCCCGCTCGCCCTCCTCGCGCGCCAGCCCGACGAGCCCGATCGCGCAGCGCTGGCCCGGGCCCGCCTCCTCGACGCCCGCGCCGTGGGACTGCAGGCTGCGCACCCGCAGCGGCCGGCCGGGTTCGTGCGCGAGCGCGAGGATGTCCCCGATCCGCACGCGGCCGGCCACGATGCTGCCCGCCACCACGGTCCCGATGCCGTCCACGCTGAGGATGCGGTCGAGCGGCATGCGGAAGCCCGCGTCGGGATCGCCGCGTCCCGAGGCGAGCCGCGCCTGCGCGTGCAGCAGCGCGCGAAGCGCCTCGATGCCGTCGCCGCGCAGCGCCGAGACCGCGAGCACGGGCCAGTCGCCGCGCCCGTGCCGGACGAGCAGCGCGCGGGCCTGCGCCTCGCGCTCGGCGAGCAGGCCGGCATCGACGCGGTCGGCCTTGGTGAGCACGGCGGCGCCGCGCTCGATACCGAGCAGCACCAGGATGGCGAGATGCTCCACGGTCTGGGGCATCACGCCGTCGTCCGCAGCCACGAGCAGCAGCGCGAAGTCGATGCCGCTCGCCCCGGCGACCATGGCGTGCACCAGCCGCTCGTGGCCAGGCACGTCCACGAAGCCGACGGGCGGGCCGCCGTCCCCGGGCATCGAGGCATAGCCCGGCTCGATGGTGATGCCCCGGCGCCGCTCCTCCGGCAGGCGGTCGCCGTCCACGCCGGTGAGCGCGCGCACCAGCGCGGTCTTGCCATGGTCGATGTGGCCCGCCGTGCCGACGATCATGACAGCGCCTCGCGCAGCGCCGGCATCTGCGCCACGACCTCGCCGGGATCGTCCAGGCAGCGGCAGTCGAGCAGCAGGCGGTCCTCGGCGATGCGGCCGATGATCGGCACGGGCAGGCCGCGCAGCGCGGCGGCGAGCGCATCGAGCGCGGCGCCGGCCCCGCGCCGGCCGTCGAGCACCGGATCGCAGGCGAGTCCCGCCGAGGGCAGCCGGTCCACCGGCAGCGAGCCGGACCCGACCTGGCTCATCATGTCGGTCACCGTCACCGTGAACCGCGGCGCCAGCGCGGCGCGCAGCGGCTCGAGCAGGGCGGTGGCCATGCCCCGCACCTGCGGGGCCGGCCGCGCGAGCCAGCGCAGGGTCGGCAGGTCGCGCACCAGTCGTTCGGGCCGCAGGTAGAGCGCGAGCGTGGCTTCGAGCGCCGCAAGGGGCAGCTTGGACAGCCGCAGCGCCCGCTTCATCGGGAAGCCGCGGATGCGCGCGATCGCCTCCCGCCGCCCCACCAGCAGGCCCGCCTGCGGGCCGCCGAGCAGCTTGTCCCCGGAGAAGGTCACGACATCGCATCCGGCCGCGAGCATCTCCTGCGGGGTGGGCTCCCTCGGCAGGCCGAACTGCGTCATGTCCACGAGCGAGCCGCTGCCCAGGTCGGTCAGCAGCGCGAGCGAGCGCTCCCTCGCCAGGTCCGCCAGCTCCGACTCGGGCACCGAGGCCGTGAAGCCCTGCACGGCGTAGTTGCTCGTGTGGACCTTCACCAGCAGGCTCGTGCGCGGCGTGATGGCGCGCGCGTAGTCGGCGAGATGGGTGCGGTTGGTGGTGCCGACCTCGACCATCGTCGCGCCCGCGCTCGCCATGACATCGGGCATGCGGAAGGAGCCGCCGATCTCCACCAGCTCGCCACGCGAGACGATCGCCTCGCGCCCGCCCGCGAGCGCCGCGATGGCGAGCAGCACGGCCGCGGCATTGTTGTTCACCACCGTGGCGGCCTCCGCGCCGGTGATCTCGCACAGCAGGTCCTCGACGAGGCCGTCGCGGTCCCCTCGGCCGCCGGCCTCGAGGTCGTACTCGAGATTGGCGGGCCCCGCCATCATCCTGGCCAGGTGCTCGATGGCGCCAGCCGGCA
>Ga0079224_100007608_pt1 | contig 14572 bp, 13 predicted proteins | sample Stecom2015_FD_80414 | JGI IMG/M metagenome (GOLD analysis project Ga0079224, IMG submission 80414) | Agricultural soil microbial communities from Utah to study Nitrogen management - Steer compost 2015 | ecosystem: Environmental > Terrestrial > Soil > Agricultural land | place: USA: Utah...
CGGGTTGACGAAGTCGGTGGCGCCCATCTCCTTCGCCAGCTCGAACTTGGCCGGGTTGGTGTCGATCGCGATGATGCGCCCGGCCTTGGCCTGCACCGCGCCCTGGATCACCGCCAGGCCAATCGCGCCCAGGCCGAACACGGCGACGCTGTCGCCCTCCTGGACCTTGGCGGTGTTGTGTACCGCACCGATGCCGGTGGTCACGCCGCAGCCCAGCAGGCAGGTGTGCTCCGGGTTGGCCTCCGGGTTGACCTTGGCCAGCGAAACCTCGGCGACCACGGTGTGCTCGGCGAAGGTCGAGCAGCCCATGTAGTGGTACACCGGCTTGCCCTGGTAGCTGAAGCGGGTGGTGCCGTCGGGCATCACGCCCTTGCCCTGGGTGGCGCGCACGGCCACGCACAGGTTGGTCTTGCCGGACTTGCAGAACAGGCACTCGCCGCATTCGGCGGTGTAGAGCGGGATCACGTGGTCGCCGGGCTTGACGCTGGTCACGCCTTCGCCGACCTCGACCACGATGCCCGCGCCCTCGTGACCGAGCACCGCCGGGAACACGCCCTCGGGGTCCTCGCCGGACAGGGTGAAGGCATCGGTGTGGCACAGCGCGGTGTGGGTGATCTTCACCAGCACCTCGCCCTTCTTCGGGCCTTCGAGGTCGAGCTCGACGATCTCGAGCGGCTTTCCGGCTTCGAATGCAACGGCGGCACGGGTCTTCATGGCGGGACTCCTCGCGGTAGGGGATACGGGCGCGGGCGCCCGGGAGCGTGGGGATTACTTCAGGTAGGAACGGATCAGACCGGTCATTTCGGTGACCCGGGCCTGCCGGTCCTGTGGGTCTGACGCCGGCTGGCCGAACTGCTCGCGCAGGTGCGACTCGAGCACCTCGCTCATCAGCCCGTTGACCGCGCCACGGATGGCGGCGATCTGCTGCAGGACCGGGCCGCAGTCGGCGCCGGCCTCCAGCGCGCGCTCCAGGGCATCGCATTGGCCGCGAATGCGGCGCACGCGGGCGAGGACCTTCTTCTTTTCCTCGGGGGAGTGCGGCACGGCGGCGACCCGGAACTATAGTGGGGGACAGTATATGGACCGGCCCACAGGGAGTCCACTCGGCCCCTGCCGCTAGACTGGTCGCATACCCGCCGGTCCAGCTCCTGCCCTGCCCATGCCCCAGCCACGCCTGCTTCTCGCCACCGTCCTTGGACTGCTCCTGCTGGGCTGCGCAGGGACCGGCACCCTGACGGGCCCGGCGCCGCAGCCCACCATCGGCGAGCAACGCGAAGCCGTGCTGTTCTGGTCCCAGGCGGAGCGCGATGCCGGGTTCCGGCGAATGCAGGCGCAGTTCCCGAGCGACGTCGCCGCGCACGGCGCGCAGGTGCGTGCACTTCCCGCAGGCGGGCCGCTCGTGCTGGCCGATGGCGAGGCCTGGCTGGACGACTACATGGACCGCCACCACGTCGCCGGCCTGATGGTGCTGCACGACGGCAAGGTCCGCCTGCGCCGCCATGGCCTCGGCTTCGGACCCGGTGACCGCTGGGAGTCGTTCTCGGTCGCCAAGTCGGTGACCTCCACGCTGCTCGGCATCGCGCTGCAGCAAGGGCACATCCGGAGCCTGGATGACCCCCTGCCCCGCTACATCCCGGAGCTGGCCGACAGCGCCTATGCCGGGGTTACCGTCCGCCAGCTGCTGACCATGACCTCGGGCGTGCGCTGGAACGAGGACTACACCGATCCGAAGTCCGACGTGGGGCAGATGTACCGTGGCGCCTGCGTCGACAACCAGGCCCACGTGCTGTCCTACCTGCGGCGCTTGCCGCGCGAATGGCCGGCCGGCACCCACTGGAACTACAACACCGCCGAGACCGACCTGCTCGGCATCGTGGTCGAGCGCGCCACCGGCAAGCCGCTTGCCCACTACCTTTCGGAAACGATCTGGATGCCCTACGGCATGGAGGCCGATGCCTACTGGATCCGCGACGAATGCGACGGCAGCAACACCGGCGGCAGCGGCCTGTCGGCGACGCTGGCCGACTACGCCCGGCTGGGGCAGTTCATGCTTGAGGGCGGCCGCATCGATGGCGAGCCCGTGATCGCCCGCGAGTGGATGGAAGGCGCGGTGCAGGGGCAGGACGCGGAGAACGCGCCCGAGCGCGGCTATGGCTACCAGTGGTGGACGGACGACGACCGCAGCTACTCGGCGGTCGGGATCTTCGGCCAGATGGTCCATGTCGATCCGGCGCGCGAGCTGGTGATCGTGCAACTGGCGTCCTGGCCGCGCGCGACGTCCCGCGAACTGGTCGCGGCGCGGCGCGGCCTGGTCGACCGCATCAGGCAGGCCGTGGATGCGGATGCGGAGCGGTCGACCCCGGACCGCGAACGCTGATCAGCCGGGACCTGTCACCGACGCCTCGCGGAACAGCCGCCGCTCGCGCCAGCCGCCCCAGCGGTAGTACGCGGCCGAGAATGCGCTGCTGGCCATGAAGCTGATCCCGATGCCCAGCGCGATGCCGCGCTCCCCCAGCTGCGCCGACAGCCAGTACGCCAGCGGCACCCGCAGGATCCACAGCGAGATGATGTTCAGCACCAGCACCTGCACCATCGCGCCGGAGCCGCGCACGACCCCGTTGTAAATGAAGTTGAGCCCGATGAACGGGTAGAACAACGCAATCGTGCGCAGGTAGGACACGCCGAATGCGACGCTGCCTTCGTCGCGGATGAAGAGCCGGACCAGCGGTTCCGCCCACACCAGCAGCACCGTGGCGATTGCCGCCATCACCGCCAGGTTGTGCAGCACCCCGGTGCGGGAGATCCGGCCCACCCGTTCCCAGCAGCCCGCTCCTATGTTCTGTGCCGCCATCGCGTTGACCGCGGTCCCCAGCGCCACCGCCGGCAGCAGGATGATGCTGTCCAGCCGCTGTGCGGCACCGAACCCGGCCACCACGTCCGGGCCGAACCCGTTCACCAGCGACAGGATCACCGTCATGCCGGCATAGATCGCCACCATCTGCACCCCGGAGGGGATGCCCAGCTCGAGGATCGTCCGCAGCTGCGGGAACCCGGGGCGCCGCGGCCGCACCCGGTACGGACCGGTGCGACGCGCCAGGTACCACAGGCTGTAGAGGAAGGCCGCCGCCTGCCCAAGCACCACCGCATACGCCGCCCCGGACACGCCCGTGCCCAGCCCCGCCATGAAGGCCGGCGCCAGCACCGCGGCCAGGCCGGTGGCGAGCAACACGAAGTACAGCGGCGTCCGGCTGTCGCCGAAGGCGCGCAGCAGGGTGCCGACGAAGTTGTAACCGACCAGGAACAGCGTCCCGGCGAAACTCACCTGCAGGTAGGCCCGTGCGTCGCCGAGGATGGAGGCCGGCGTGTCGAGCAGCACCAGCAACGGCTCCGCGAACACCAGCCCCGCCGTGCCCACAAGCACCGACAAGGCCAGCAGGATGAGCGTGAACCCGCCCAGGAACCGGTCGATCCCGGCCGCGTCGCCGGCACCGCGCAATTGCGCGAAGATCGTCAGCGTGGCGTTGTTGATGCCCAGCACGAAGGCCAGCACCATCGCCAGCAGCGTGGTCGCCACGGTGACCGCCGCAAACGCGGCACTCCCGAGCAGGTTGCCGACCCACAGGCCGTTGACCAGCTGCATGGACGCCTGCAGCAGGTTGGCCAGCAGGATCGGGAGTGAGAAGCGGACCAGCTTCGGCGGGATCGCGCCCTGGGTGAAATCCATGGCAGGCAAGGTACCCGCGTTCTCCGGCGCGCGGGAGCTGCTCCGCGTGTCCGGCGCCGGGTCCGGTGCGCTGGCGGGACGCCGCGGCCTTACACTGGCCGAGGTGCCCGGCGGCACGAGACCGGAGCCGTCGTACTCAACCTCCCCCGACTTGCGCAGGAATCGCCCATGACCATCAAGGCCTACGGCGCCCATGCCGGCGACCAGCCGCTGGTGCCGCTCGACATCACCCGGCGCGAGACCGGCCCGGAAGACGTGCGGATCGAGATCGCCTATTGCGGCGTCTGCCATTCCGACCTGCACCAGGTGCGGGCCGAATGGGCCGGGACGGTCTTCCCGTGCGTGCCGGGCCACGAGATCGTCGGCCGGGTGGCCGAGGTCGGCGCCGACGTCACCGGGTTCACGCCCGGCGACCTGGTCGGCGTCGGCTGCATCGTCGACAGCTGCCGCCACTGCGAAGAATGCGCCGACGGGCTGGAGAACTACTGCGACGGCATGGTCGGCACCTACAACGGCCCCACGCCGGACGCGCCCGGCCACACGCTTGGCGGCTATTCGCAGGCGATCGTGGTGGACCAGCGCTACGTGCTGCGGATCCGCCACCCGGAAGCCGACCTGGCGGCGGTCGCGCCGCTGCTGTGCGCCGGCATCACCACCTGGTCGCCGCTGCGCCACTGGCAGGTGGGCCCGGGCAAGAGGGTCGGCATCGTGGGCATCGGCGGGCTCGGCCACATGGGCATCAAGCTGGCCCATGCGCTGGGCGCGCACGTGGTGGCCTTCACCACCTCCGAATCCAAGCGCGCCGAGGCACTGGAGCTGGGCGCGGACGAGGTGGTGGTATCCCGCGACCGCGCCGAGATGGCCGCGCAGCGCAAGAGCCTGGACTTCATCCTCGACACCGTCGCCGCGCCGCATGACCTGGATGCCTTCATCGGGCTGCTGAGGCGAGACGGCACGATGACGCTGGTTGGCGCGCCGGCCACCCCGCACCCCTCGCCGCAGGTCTTCAACCTGATCATGAAGCGCCGCGGCCTGGCCGGTTCGCTGATCGGCGGGATCCCGGAGACCCAGGAGATGCTCGACTTCTGCGCCGCGAAGGGGATCGTGGCCGATATCGAGATGATCCGCGCCGAACAGATCAACGAGGCCTACGAGCGGATGCTCAAGGGCGACGTGCGGTACCGCTTCGTGATCGACAATGCGAGCCTGGCCGCCTGAGCCGGCATGCCCAATCCGAGACAAGAACCCATGCAAACCATCCTCTGCCCCGTGTCCGTCGGCGAACTGGCCGACAAGGTCTCGATCCTGCAGATCAAGGCCGAGCGCATCGAAGACCCCGGCAAGCGCGCCCACGTCGAACTCGAGCTGGGCGGCTTGGCCCCGCTGTGGCAGGAGCAGCTGGCGGGCCGCCCGGAACTGGAGCCGGTCTATGCCGAGCTGAAAGCCGCCAACGAGCGCATGTGGGACGTGCAGGACGCGCTGCGTGCAAAAGAGGCGGCACAAAGCTTCGATGCGGAGTTCGTCGAGCTGGCGCGCGCGGTGGCGGCCCGCAACGGCGAACGGGTCGCCGCCAAGAACCGGATCAACCAGCTGGCCGGCTCGCAGTTCGTCGAGGAGAAGCAGTACCAGGCGCAAGACGCCTGACCCTGCCCGCTGGAAGGCGTGACGCGGAGGTAACGGCCCGGCCCCGACAGTGGGCACTTCCCACGACGAGGGTCGACCATGAAGACCTACAACGTCGGCTACCTGATCGGCAGCCTCGCAAGGGAGTCGATCAACCGGAAGCTGGCCAACGCGCTGTTCAAGCTCGCACCCGGGCAATTGCAGTTCAGGGAGATCTCCTTCGCCGAGTTGCCGGCGTACAGCTACGACTACGACGACGATTACCCGGAGGCCGGCCGGCGCTTCAAGCAGGCGATCGAGGCCTCCGATGCGATCCTGATCGTCACCCCGGAGTACAACCGCTCGATCCCCGGCGCGCTGAAGAACGCGATCGACTGGGCCAGCCGTCCATGGGGAACCAACTCCTTCGCCAACATCCCTTCCGGCGTGATCGGCACCTCCCCCGGCGCCATCGGGACCGCGGTGCGCCAGCAGCACCTGCGCAGCATCCTGGGCTTCCTCAACTCGCCGCAGATGAATTCACCGGAGGCGTACATCCAGTTCAAGGACGGGATGCTCAACGAGGCCGGTGAGATCGCCGACCCCTCGACCGCGCAGTTCCTGCGCAACTACCTCGAGGAATTCCACCAGTTCGTCGCCCGGGTCCTCACGGTGCTGCCGCGCGGCGCGTGAAGCGGGGCGCGGCCGGCGCCGGCGTCATGCCTTCGCCGGCACCAGCGCATCGTCGAGCGCGCGGGCGCGCCGGAATGCTTCGCGGGCGCGCAAGCGGGTCGCCCACTCGACGAAGGCCGGTCGCTCCGGGATGGACTTGAACGTAAGTCCGAAGTCGACCTGGCTGCCGACGTAGACGTCCGCCGCGCTGAAGCGATCGCCCAGCAGCCACGGCGAGGCCGAGGCCGCCGCCTTCTCCAGGGTGTCGATGGTCTGCTCGAAGCTCCCATAGCCGACCATGCTGGCGCGCTCCGGCGGCGGCAGCAGGCCGAGTGCCTTGGCACTCACCGCCGCTTCCACCGGGCCGGCGGCGAAGAACAGCCAGCGCAGGTAAGTGCCACGCGACGGGTCGTCAATCGCGGGCGCAAGGCCTGCCCCGGGAAAGGCGTCGGCCAGGTAGGCACAGATCGCCGCGGTCTCGGTCACCACCACGCCACGGTGCTCCAGCGCCGGCACCTTGCCCATCGGGTTGATCGCGCGATACTCCGGCGACTTCATGCTGGTGCCGTAATCCTGCACCACGGTGCGGTACTCCACGCCGAGCTCCTCGAGCATCCAGCGCACGATCCGGCCGCGTGACATGGGGTTGGTGTGGAATACGAGTCCGTTGCTTGCCATGGGTGCTCCTGTGGTGTGGAGGCGGGGCGCAGCTGGAGAAGGCCAGTGCCGCTATCCGGTGTTCTGGATCCCGGCGGCGATTCCGTTGATCGTGGCCACCAGCGCGTGCAGCAGATCATCCTCCGGGCGACCCGCTTGGCGCCAGCGCGCCAGCAGGTCGACCTGCAGCAGGCTGATCGGATCCACGTAGGGGTTGCGCAGCCTGATCGAGCGGGCGAGCCGGGGGTCTCCTTCCAGCAGCGTGGCGGTCCCCTTGATGGCCAGCACCGCATCACGGGTGCGCCGGAACTCGGCGGCGATGCCCGGGTACAGGCGCTCATGCAGGGTCCCGCCCTCTCCCGTGGCGAGTTGCGAATAGCGCTCGAAGATCGCGAGGTCGGACTTGGCCAGCACCATCTCCACGTCGTCGATCATGGCGCCGAAGAACGGCCAATCGCGCGCCATGGTGGCCAGCGTGTCGCGCCCGCATGCCTCCAGCCCCCGCTCCAGCGCGGTGCCGACCCCATACCAGGCGGTCAGGCCGGAGCGGTTCTGGGCCCAGGAGAACACCCACGGGATCGCCCGCAACGAGTCCACGTCACCGGCCCCGCCACGTTTGCTGGGCCTTGATCCGATACGCAGCCGTTCGATCACGTCGATCGGAGTGACCGCGCGGAAATAGGCCGGGAAACCGGGGTGGTCGTGCACCAGGGCGCGGTAGTGGCGGCGCGCGTCGGCGGCCAGGACATCGGCGATCCGGGTCCACTCGTCCTCGCGCGGGTCGGGTGGCCGGGGGCGCAGGCTCGCGCGCAGCACCGCGCCGGTGGTTTGCTCCAGGTTGCGCAATGCGATCCCGGGGATGCCGTACTTGCGGTGGATCACCTCGCCCTGCTCGGTCAGTCGCAGGCAGCCACCCACGGAGCCGCGCGGCGCTGCCATGACCGCGCGTGCGGTCTTGCCGCCCCCGCGGCTGATCGACCCACCGCGGCCATGGAAGAAGGCAATGCGCACGCCGCTCTCGCGGGCCAGCTCCAGCAGGGCGCGCTGGGTGCGTTGCAACGCCCAGCGCGACGCGATGATGCCGCCGTCCTTCGCGCTGTCCGAGTAGCCCAGCATCGCCACCTGGCGGTTGCCGCGGCTGACCAGGTGGGCTCGGTACACCGGATCGACGAACAGCGCGCGCAGGGTATCGGCGGCAGCGTCCAGGTCGTCGACGGTCTCGAACAGCGGCGCGACGTCCAGCGGCACGTCGCCGTCCTCCACGCAGCCGGCGATCCGTGCCAGCGCCAGCACCGCCAACGCGTCGGCGGCCGGGCGGCTCATGCTGACGATGTAGGGGCCGAACACGCGTTCGCCATGGCGCGGACGCAGCCTGGCCACGGCGCGGAACACGTCCAGCGAAGCGAACGCCTCCGCGGCATCCGGGCGCGCCGGGGCCTGGCTGCCATCGATCAGCGCCCGGAGCGTGCGCGCCCGTTCCCCGGCGCCGCGCCCGGGCCAACCGGCATCGTCCAGCAATGCGGCGAGCGCCGCGTCGTGCGCGGAGGACTCCTGTCGCAGGTCCAGGCTGGCCAGGTGGAAACCGAAACAGCGGGCACGCCGCAGCACCCTCTGCACCGCGTGGCAGCCGGCGTTGGCGCCGCGGTTGTCGCGCAGGCTGTCCATCAGCAACTGCAGGTCCGCAATGAACGCGGCAGCGTCCGGGTAGCCACCGGCCGCATCCTGGGCGGTCAACCGCACCCGCTCGTCCATCAACAGCAGCAGGTTGCGGTACGGCATGTCGACGTGGCGCGGGTGCAGCTGCGCGGCTGCCTCCGTGAACGTCCCGCGGTACTCCTCCAGCCGCTGGAGCACGGCATCGGCGACGCCGACCCGGCCGATCGACTGGCTGAGCAGGTCGGCCAGCACGGCCAGGTCCTGCCGATAGGCCTCGAGCACCAGGGTGCGCTGCGTCCCCAGTGCTTCGGCGATGGTGTCGGCGCCGACGTTGGGGTTGCCGTCCATGTCGCCGCCCACCCAGCTGCCAAAGCCGAGCACGGCATCGCCGACCTGCAAGGCGGGCCAGTGCGCGCGCACCGCCTCCTCGAAGACCTCCAGGAAATCAGGCAATACCCGGTACAGCACTTCCGACAGGTAGAAGCCGACATGCTCGAACTCGTCGGCCACGCTGGGCTTGGCCGATGGCGTCTCCGCGGTCTGCCAGCCCGCCGCGAGCGCGACCCGGATCCGCTCGTGCGCCCGGCGGCGCTCGGCCGGGGTCAGGCCACGGTCCAGGTCGGCGATGAGCGCATCGACCATCTGCCGTTCCTTGTGCAGCAGCACGCGGCGGACCGCTTCGGTCGGGTGAGCTGTGAACACCGGTTCGATGCGCAGGCGCCCCAGCAGCGACGCCAGCTCGCCGTCCTCCACGCCTTCGGCGTGCAACCGCGACAGGACGTCGCGCAGGCCTTCCGGCTGCGCACCGGGGCCGGCGCGCTCGTGGTCGCGGCGGCGACGGATGCGGTGCACCCGTTCGGCCAGGTTCACCGCCTGGAAGTAGGTGGAGAAGGCACGCACGAGGTCCGACGCGTCGTCCACCGGCAAGCCGGCCAGCGCCCTCTCGAGCACGTCGACCGGTTCGTCGTTCTCGCGCCGCAGGACCGCGAGCCGCCGCAGCTCCTCGACCTGTGCGAGGAAGCCCTCGCCCCGCTGGTCGGCGAGGATGCCGCCCACCAGTGCGCCCAGCTGGTGCACATCCTCGCGCAGCAGGGCGTCGGCGGGGCCGAACTCGACGTGGCGGAGTGCGTCCGCGTTGCCGGCCTGCGGTTCCGCGGCGTCCGGGGGGCTGTGTCCTGCGCTCATGCACGCAGCCTAGCGCAGCCATGCGCCCCGGCCTTGTGGACGCCTAGTAGGCGAACTCGCGGAACACCGGCTCCACGCTGCCCTTCCAGGGACCGTGGAACAGCTCGAGCTTGCGTTCGGCCGCCGTCGTGCCGGCCTCGGCCATTTCCAGCAACGGGCCGAGGAAGATGCGCTCGTCCATGCCGTTGTCGTTCCGGAACCCGCGGCGGGCGAGGCCGCGGGCGGAGATCTCCAGCGCCCGCCGTGCCAGGTCAAGCACCGTGCCGTCCCGGAACGGCAGCTTCAGCGCATGGCGCTGCACGCCGTCGCGCAACGCGTTGCGCTCCTCGAGGGTGAAGTCGCGCACCAGTTCCCATGCCTCGTCGAGCGCGTCGTCGTCATACAGCAGGCCCACCCAGAACGCAGGCAGTGCGCAGATGCGGTTCCAGGGGCCCGAGTCCGCGCCGCGCATCTCCAGGTACTTCTTCAGCCGCACCTCGGGGAAGGCGGTGGTGGAGTGGTCGGCCCAGTCCTGCAGGGTCGGCTTCTGCCCGGGCAAGCCCGGCAGGCGCCCGTCCATGAAGTCGCGGAACGACTGCCCCGCCACGTCGATGTAGCGCCCGTCGCGGTAGACGAAGTACATCGGCACATCGAGCAGGTAGTCGACCCAGCGCTCATAGCCGAAACCGTCTTCGAACACGAAGTCGAGCATCCCCGTGCGGACCGGGTCGGTGTCGGTCCAGATGTGCGAGCGGTACGACAGGAAACCGTTCGGGCGGCCCTGGGTGAAAGGCGAGTCGGCGAACAGCGCCGTGGCCACCGGCTGCAGGGCCAGGCCGACGCGGAACTTGCGCACCATGTCGGCCTCGGAGGCCACGTCCAGGTTGACCTGCACGGTGGCGGTGCGGGTCATCATGTCCAGGCCCAGGTTGCCGACGGTGGCCATGTAGCGGCGCATGATCGCGTAGCGGCCCTTGGGCATCCACGGCATGTCCTCCCGCTTCCACAGTGGCTGGAAGCCCATCCCGAGGAAGCCCACGCCAAGCGGTTCGGCGACCGAGCGCAACTCGAGCAGGTGGCTGGCGGCCTCGCGGCAGGTCTCGTGCAGGGTCGACAGCGGCGCGCCGGACAACTCCAGCTGCCCGGCGGGCTCCAGCGACACCGAGGCCTGGCCGCGGCTCAGGGCAATGGTGCGGCCGGCCTCGCGGACCGGCTCCCAGCCGTACTGCACCAAACCTTCCAGCAGCGCCTCGATGCCGCCTTCGCCGTCGAAGCCGGGCGGGCGCAGGTCGTCGTACCGGAAGCCGAACTTCTCGTGCTCGGTGCCGATGCGCCAGTCATCGCGGGTGCGCATGCCGGAGGTGAGGAAGCCGAGCAGTTGCTCGCGCGAGTGGAGGATTTCCTGCTCGACGTGGCTGGGACCGGACACTGCTACCTCGCGCTCATGGCTGACAGGGCGATATGCGGCGGGCGGCGGCAATCGCAAGTCGCGACAGTGTAGTCGGCGACCCCGGCAGCGGCGATCCGCGGCATGGCCGCTTGCCGGGTTCCGCTAGGCTGCCGGCGGAGCGGGCGCCGGTGCCAGCTCCAGCCAGCCGGAGATCACCGTCCTCGCCTCGTCCAGGCCTTGCCTGGCCAGCGCGGAGAACAGCTGCACGCTGACCGCATCGCCGAACTCGCGACGCAGCTCGTTGCGCACCGCCTGCATCGCATTGCCGGCCGCGCCCCGGCCGAGCTTGTCGGCCTTGGTCAGGATCGCGTGCGCGGGAAGGCCCCGGTTGGCGGCGTAGCCCAGCATCTGGCGGTCGTACTCCTTGAGCGGGTGCCGCACATCCATCACCACCACCAGGCCGCGCAACGCGTTGCGGTTGGCGAAGTAGCGGTCGATGAAGCCCTGCCAGTGCGCCTGCAGGTCCTTCGGGACCTTGGCATAGCCGTAGCCGGGCAGGTCGACCAGGTAGCGCTGCCCGTGCGGTGGCACTTCGAAATACACCAGCTGCTGGGTGCGGCCCGGGGTCTTGGAAACCCGGGCCAGTGCGTTCTGTCGGCAGATCGCATTGAGCGCGCTGGACTTGCCGGCGTTGGAGCGGCCGGCGAAGGCGACCTCGTAGCCGCCGTCGGGCGGCAACTGGCCGGGGGTGTGGGCGGCCAGCAGGTAGCGGGCGCGTTCGAGCGGGTTGTCCATGGCGCAAGGATCGCATGGTCGCCCGCTCGCGGGGGTTCGCGTTGACCCGTAACGGCCCGCGGCCGATAATTCCAAGGTTCCGACGGTGCACGGCGGCCGTCGCCCCAGCGTTTCACGGAGCCATCCAATGAGCCACGCCCGCGTCCTCGGTATCGGCCTCGCCGCCCTGGCGGCAGCCGCTGTCGCCTATGCCCAGACCGAGGTCACCCCGATCCCGGACACCGCACCGGTGGAGACCGCTCCGCTGGAACCCGCGGCGCCCGAAGCCCCGGTCACCTGGGGCGACCCGCAGAACGGCCAGACGCTTGCCGGTACCTGCGCCGCGTGCCATGGCCTGGACGGCAACCCACCCGACCCGATGTACCCGCGCATCGCCGGCCAGAGCGAGCACTACATCGCCGAGCAGATCGCCCGCTTCAAGTCGGGCGAGCGCAGCGACGGCATGGCGCTGATCATGAAGCCGTTCGCCGACATGCTCAGCGCGCAGGACGCGCGTGACGTCGGGGCCTGGTTCGCCAGCCAGAAGGCGGGCGCGGGAGTGGCCGACGACAGCCTGGTGACCGAAGGCCCGTACGAGGGCCTGCGCTTCTACGAGATCGGACAGCAGCTGTACCGCAGCGGCGACGCGGACCGTGGCATCCCGGCCTGCATGGCCTGCCATGGCCCCGCCGGCAGCGGCAACCCGGGCCCGGCCTACCCGCACGTGGGTGGCCAGTTCGCCGCCTACACGCAGCAGCGCCTGGAGACCTTCCGCAACGGCACCGGCAGCGAGACCGCCGAACCGATGTTCCGGATCATGGCCGACATCGCCAGCCGGCTGACCGACGAGGAAGTCGGCGCGCTGGCCAGCTACATGGAAGGCCTGCACCCGTCGGCCGACGACCTGGTCGCCAGCGCGGCGCCGGCCCCCGCCGCCGCGCCGGGCGCGGAGAGCATGCCGGCCGAAGCACCGACCGCACAGGACACCCTCGCCGCCGAGGAGGGCGCCACCGCGCCAGCCGCCGACAGCGCGGACCAGCCCGAACCGGCCGACGCCGAGGGCAACGGAACCGACGCAGGCGGGGAAGGGAACGAGGCCGCGCCGCCTGCCGACGCCGACGAGGCCGCCGGCGATGCCGACACGGTCGAGATGGGCTGAGCGCGGCCGCCGCGCTCCCTCCGTCATGCACTACCGCTAGCGCCGGCCCTTCCATGGCCGGCGTTTTCATTTCAGTTCCAGGAACCAGGAGTCCCGTGATGTTCCCCAGCTTCCGCCGGCTGCTGCTCGCCGCCACCCTGATCCTGCTCTCGCTGCCCCTTGTCGCCCAGGAACTGGTGCCCGGGGTCGACTACATCCAGATCCGGGACGGTGCCGCCTTCGACCCGCAGCCCGGCAAGGTCGAGGTCGCCGAGGTGTTCGGCTACACCTGCCCGCACTGCGCAAGCTTCGAACCGCACCTGGTGGCCTGGGAGCGCACCCTGGCCGACGACGTCAACCTGGTCCGGATCCCCGCCCCGTTCGGCGGCCACTGGATGCCGTACGCGCAGGCCTACTACGCCGCGGACGCCCAGGGACTTGCCGCGCGCACCCACGGCGCGATGTTCGACGCAATCCACGAAGCCGGCACCCTGCCGGCCAGTGGCGTCACCGACCAGCAGCTGGCCGACTTCTACGCCGCCCACGGCGCCGACCGCGAGCGTTTCATCGCCGACCTCAGCAGCCCGGAGACGACCGCCAGACTGCGCGAGGCCCGTGAGTTCCTGATGCGCAGCGGCGTCGATGGCACCCCGTCACTGGTCGTCAACGGCCGCTACAAGGTGACCGGACGCACCATCGAGGACATCCTGCGCGTTGCCGATGCGCTGATCCAACGCGAGCGCGCCGCCGGGCGCTGACATCCGTATACCTGCTGCTCCGATTCCCGTGGCTATGCTGCCTCCCCGGTGGCGTGGCCGTGCACCCCACCGATCCAACGGAGAACGTTGATGAACCTGCGACTCGCCCTGGTCCTCACTGCCACCCTGGCACTGGCCGCCTGTGGCCAGGATGCCCCCGCTCCGAGCGCGCCCGCCGGTGCCCCGTCCCAGGCCGCCGCGCCCGCTGACGACGGCGCGCCGGCGGCCGGGCGGCAGTCCGCCCCGGCCAGCACTCGCAACCCCGGCCCCGTCGTCCCGCCGCAGGGCCCGGCCCCGGTCGCGGGCACCGACTACGTCGAGATCGCCAGCGGCCAGCCGCTCAAGCCGGGCAACCCGAACATCGAAGTAGTCGAGGTGTTCGGCTATACCTGCCCGGCTTGCGCCCAGTTCGAGCCACTGGTCTCGGCCTGGGCCGCGCGCCTGCCGGCCGATGTCGAGTTCATCCCGGTGCCGGCGCCGTTCGGCGGCTTCTGGATGCCCTATGCCAAGGCCTACTACGCCGCCGAGACCCTGGGCGTGGCCGAGCAGAGCCACGACGCGATGTTCGAGGCCTTCCACGTGCAGCGCCAGCTCAACCATGACTCCACCGAGGCGGACATCGCGCAGTTCTACGGCCAGTTCGGCGTGGACCCGCAGGAGTTCGCCCGCACCATGTCGAGCTTCTCGGTCAATGCCAAGCTCAACCGCGCCCGCCAGTTCCTGCAGCGCACCGGCGTGGATGCCACCCCGACCCTGGTCGTCGACGGGCATTACCGGGTGATCGGCGGCGCCAGCTGGGACGAGAAGCTGCGCATCGCCGACCACCTGATCGCCATGCGCCGCGACGCCCGCGGCGGCTCCTCGCCGGCCCAGGACACGGCCGAAGCCGAGGGCGATGCCACCGCGCAGGACACCCCTGCCGCCGACCAGGCGGCCGAGCCGGCCGCCGACTGACCCGGAGATGGCAGGACAGGCACCAGCCGCTGACCACGCCGTGCCCGTGCATGCCACGGACACGGGACCCCGGCGGCTGCGCC
>Ga0079224_100007610_pt1 | contig 14570 bp, 11 predicted proteins | sample Stecom2015_FD_80414 | JGI IMG/M metagenome (GOLD analysis project Ga0079224, IMG submission 80414) | Agricultural soil microbial communities from Utah to study Nitrogen management - Steer compost 2015 | ecosystem: Environmental > Terrestrial > Soil > Agricultural land | place: USA: Utah...
AAGGAGGTCAATGCGTCTATCGACGATTGTTTTGTCCAATTTGAAATCAGGAATGCCGTATCTTAATAATCCACCCGCTTTATCGTCACGCTCGTAGACGGTGACTTGGTGTCCCGCCTTGTTCAACTGCGCTGCACACGCTAGTCCTGCCGGTCCTGAGCCGATGATGGCCACTTTCTTGCCAGTTGTTAGGTGACTTTTATTGGATTTCACGAACCCCTTTTTAAACGCGATCTCAATAATGTGTTTCTCTATTTCTTCAATAGCTACAGGCGAACGATTTATTCCAAGTACGCAAGCGGATTCACAAGGAGCGGGACAAATTCTTCCGGTAAACTCTGGAAAGTTGTTGGTCGAGGTTAAAATTCGGTATGCGTCTTCCCAATTCCCGTCGTATACTGCGTCGTTAAATTCCGGTATGACATTGCCGAGCGGGCAACCGGAGTGACAAAAAGGAATTCCGCAATCCATACAGCGCGCGGCCTGCTGATTTAATTGTGTATCACTATAGGGATGTACAAATTCCCGGTAGTGTTTAGTCCGGGCTTTGGTTCTGTCTTTTTTAGGCGATACGCGACTATATTCTAAAAATCCTGTTGGTTTTCCCATCTCTCTTTACTTTAGTTGTTGACGAACGCTTTGTTCAATACGGATTTATACTCTTTCGGAAACACTTTTATAAACTTGGACTTCTCCATCGTCCAGTTTTTCAATATATAGGTAGCTCGCGCACTTTGGGTCAGTCGGATATGTCGATTCAGCAGCTGAATGATGGCGGTCTCGTCTTCCGTATCCAAGGGATCTAGGTCAACCATCTCTGCATTGCAATTTTGATCGAAGTCGGAAAGTAGATCATAAATCCAAGCAATTCCACCACTCATTCCGGCAGCGAAATTTCGGCCGGTTGCACCCAAAACTAATACACGGCCACCGGTCATATATTCGCAGCCGTGGTCGCCAAGGCCTTCAACAACGGCAATGGCTCCTGAGTTTCGAACCGCGAAGCGCTCTCCAGCTTGTCCGTTAACAAAGAGGTGCCCGGAGGTTGCTCCATATAAGGCTACATTTCCTATAATGATGTTGTCGTGCGCAATCAATTGGCTTTTTCTCGACGGGTAAACCGCAAGTTGCGCCCCCGATAATCCTTTGCCTACGTAGTCATTTGCCTCTCCCTCTAGCTCAAATGAAATGCCTCTAGTGTTAAAGGCGCCGAAAGATTGACCAGCAGATCCTTCGAATTTGAAGTTTATACTATTGTCTGGTAAACCGACAGATCCGTGTGTTTTTGATATTTCATTCGACAATAGCGTGCCGATAGTACGGTCCGTATTTTTAACATTAAATGTGCCGAATACAGGTGTTTTAGTTTCTAAGGCATGCTTCGACTGTTTCAATAGTTCCCAGTCCAGTATCGATCCTAAACCGTGATCTTGTTCCTGGGTGTGATATAAGCTCTCTTTAGACGAATTGTGGGGAACCGTTAGCACATCTCTAAGATCTACTTTGTTGGCTTTCCAGTGATTGATATCTGTACGTTTTTTTAAAAAGTGGGCTTTGCCGACCATTTCATTGATCGTTCGAAACCCGAGATCGGCCATGATTTCACGCATCTCCTCTGCTAAAAACATAAACAGATTTACAATCTCTTCCGGTTTGCCGGAAAACAATTTTCGCAATGCGGGATCTTGTGTGGCAATCCCGACTGGGCACGTGTTAAGGTGACACTTGCGCATCATGATGCAACCCCCAGCAACTAGTGCTGCGGTCGCTACGCCCCATTCCTCTGCGCCCATCAGGGTCGCTATAACCAAATCTCTACCGGTTTTCATTTGTCCGTCGGCTTGCAATACAACTCGACTTCTTAGTCCATTTTTTACCAGCGTTTGATGCGCCTCCGCCAGTCCGAGCTCCCACGGCAGTCCGGCGTGTTTCACCGAGCTGACCGGAGACGCTCCTGTGCCACCATCGTATCCCGCTATGAGGATGACATCAGCGTGCGCTTTAGCTACACCGGCTGCAATCGTACCGACGCCAGCTTTAGAGACAAGCTTTACATTTATACGTGCTTGTCGATTTGCGTTTTTCAAATCAAATATGAGTTGAGCTAGATCCTCAATAGAATAGATATCATGGTGTGGGGGAGGGGAGATTAATCCGACCCCGGGCGTGGCATGTCTGACACGTGCAATCCAGTCGTCCACTTTGTGGCCAGGAAGCTGACCTCCTTCTCCTGGTTTTGCACCTTGTGCCATTTTGATTTGTATTTCATCTGCTTGGGTAAGGTAATTAGACGTCACACCGAACCGTGCCGAAGCGACTTGCTTTATTGCTGAGCGCATGGAATCACCATTAGAGGAGGTGGTATAGCGAATTTCGTCTTCACCACCTTCGCCGGTGTTCGACTTTCCTCCTATGCGGTTCATAGCGATTGCCAAGGTACTGTGCGCCTCATGAGAGATGGATCCAAAGGACATTGCTCCTGTGGCAAATCGCTTCATGATCGAGCTGGCGGCTTCTACCTCTTCTATTGGAATAGAACTGCGGTGACGCGCAAATTCTAGGAGCCCACGTAAGGTGAACATTCGTTCGTGCTGGTTATTAATTAACGCCGCGTATTGCCGGTAAGCGGTAAAATCTGTGTTTCTACATGCCGCTTGTAATAAATGTACTGTTTTCGGATTCCAAAGATGGCCTTCTCCCCGCCTTTTCCATTGGTAAATTCCTCCGGCAGGAAGGTTAATCGGAGTGTCTCTAAGGGAAGCAAAACCCCGTTGATGTTTAGCTAAGGCCTCGGCGGCCAAATCGTCTAAACCAAGCCCACCAATACGAGAGACCGCACCGCAGAAATATTGATCAACTACCGATGAGTCGATGCCGAGTATTTCAAATATCTGCGCCCCATGATAAGACTGTAAGGTCGAAATCCCCATTTTGGAGAAGATTTTTAAAAGACCATTGCAGACTGCTTTGACATAGTTTTTCTTCAGGTCTTCCCATGTTAAGGCTGTTTTAAGTTGACCTATCTCTTTCATTGTTCGGATACTTGCCAGGGCCATATAGGGGTTTATAGCTGTAGCTCCGAAAGCGAGTAGACAGGCGAAATGGTGGACTTCCCAGGTGTCGCCGGTTTCTACGACTAAGCCTACAGCTCCTCGGTTTCCAGTTTTTATAAGATGGTGATGAACAGCCGATACCGCTAAAATGGACGGAATGGCAGCGTGTTGGGAATCAATTGCCCGATCGGATAAAATGATGACCTCAAAACCATCTCTGACGGCGTCATCAGCATACCTGCACAGGCGATCTAGGCCGGCTTGCAGTGCGCCCGAGCTGCCATCTGCGCGAAAATAACTTTGAAGTGTTTTTGCCTGAAAAGCACCGGTGTCAATAGATCGTAACTTTTCCAACTCACTGGAAGTAAGAATTGGATGTTCTAATGTGACACAATGACAAGATTTCTTTTCTTCGACTAAAATATTTCCAGAATTCCCAATAAATGTTGCCAGACTCATGACTAATCGTTCCCGAATCGGATCAATCGGCGGATTGGTAACTTGGGCGAAAAATTGTTTAAAGTAGCTGGCCAGGTGTTGGGGTTTGTCAGAAAGCACGGCTAAAGGTACATCTGATCCCATTGACCCGATGGGTTCATAGCCAGTAAGTGCCATAGGAGTGAGAATCGCTTCTAGATCTTCCCTACTATAACCGAATGACAACTGATATTTGAAGACCGCCTCACGGGAGAGGTAACTATAAGTTACTCTAGGTTTGGCCAATTCTTCCATTTTTATTCTGTATTTGTGGATCCATTCGCCATATGGTTGACGGGTAGCCAATTCATGCTTTACATTTTCGTCAGATTGAATTTGACCGTTTACCATATCTACTAGGAATATTTTACCCGGTTGCTGTCGGCCTTTTTGGATGATTAAACGCTCATCAATAGGCAACGCTCCCGCTTCTGAAGCTACGACTACACGGTGGTCTGACGTGATTGCGTACCGCAACGGACGAAGCCCATTACGGTCTAATGTCGCTCCTATGATGTTGCCGTCAGTAAAACATAATGCAGCTGGTCCATCCCACGGTTCCATTAGGGTTGCATGGTACTCGTAAAATGCTTTTCTCAACGGGTCCATTTTTGTATGCCCATCCCAGGCTTCTGGTACAAGCATCAATAAAACGTGAGGAAGGCTTCTACCGCAATGCAATAAGAGTTCAACGACGTTGTCCAGACAGGCCGAGTCGGATTGCCCGTAATCTACAACAGGCAATAATATCTCCATTTCCTCTTTTGTGAAATAAGGCGAACAGTATGCGCGGATACCGGCATAGAAACCATTTAGATTGCCCGTTAAGGTGTTGATTTCGCCGTTATGGGCGACCAACCTGAACGGCTGAGCTAATGCCCAAGAGGGGAATGTATTGGTGGAGAATCTGGAGTGAACGAGTCCGAAGGCAGAATTCACTTTGGGGTTTTGTAAGTCGAGAAAATAGCGTCCTACCTGATAAGTGGTCAATTGCCCTTTATAAACGATGGTTTTACAAGATAGTGATGCAATGTATAGGGGGAGTGGGTATTGCTGGTGCTCTTTGATTTTCTGGATGATGAGTCGACGGAGTATATAGAGTTTTCTTTCGAAGTCTGTCGTGTCGGTCACCTGTTGAGGCCGGTTGACGAAGAATTGCATAATTTCAGGTTCGACACTCAAGGCCGTGGAGCCGATGCCGTCTCTGCAGACCGGTACGTTACGAAAACCTAGAAACTCCATGCCGCGCTCGCCAATAGCATCCAGTATAACTTGTCGGCAAATTTGATTCATTTCGCTGTCTTTAGGTAGGAAAACCATTCCAACACCATAATAGCCGGGTTCTTGCAATTGGATGCCTAAATCAATGCACTCATCCCAGAGGAACTCATGGGGAAGTTGAATCATAATTCCCGCGCCATCACCAGACTCGGGGTCACATCCACACGCTCCACGATGCTCCATATTCTCTAACATGGTGAGTGCATCGGCGACTTGCTGATGTGATTTTTCGCCTTTGATGTGTGCAACAAAGCCCACGCCGCAGGCGTCGTGTTCAAACTCCGGATGGTAAAGTCCCTCTTGTTTCATTGGTTTTTTGAATTACATTAAAAACTAGAATAGTTTGCTAATATATGAATAAATGGTGTTAAATATTAATGAATCGGCAATAAAAATGAATAAAATTGATTTTAATGCAATTTCATTTTGCTTTGGAATTGCGTTGGGAGTATGTTAACCTGTGATTTTGCAATGACAATAGGTACCTTTGTTTCTACTAACTTTATCCGTAATGAAAATTCAATCCATCGAAATCTATAAAATGCCGATCGCCATGGAACCGTTTGTAATTGCGACCGGTGTCATGGATTATGCGCAAAATTTGTTGGTTAAAATAGTGACCGACGAAGGGGGGTATGGTGTCGGGGAATGTTCGGCATTCCCTATGATTGTTGGCGAGACACAGGAAACATGCTTTGTTGTTGCGCAAGATCTTGCCCGATTGTGTCTAGGCAAAAATCCGCTTGATATTTCTGAAAGGATGCATGATTTTCATCGCTATATTTCGGGTAATTCGACGGTGAAATCTGCATTCGATATGGCCTTACACGATCTTGCAGCTAAGCACGAGCAAGTCCCATTGTATCGGTATTTAGGCGGAGAGAGACGGGTGATTTCAACGGACATCACCATTGGTATGGGAACGCCAGATCAAATGGCCAGAGCGGCAAAGACATTGTATGATAGCCAAGCAGTAGCGCTAAAGATCAAGTTAGGGGAATCGCCTCAGCAGGATATCGAGAGGATGAGAGCGATACGTTTAGCTGTGGGATTTGATATCCCTGTACGCATTGATGCCAATCAAGGTTGGAGCTACGAAGAAGCTGTGGAAGCGCTGTCTGGGATGGAGCCCTTGAAAGTACAGTTTTGTGAGCAGCCTATGCGCAAATTTGAAGATCATTTACTCCCACAACTCCGATCGGAAACGATCATCCCGATTATGGCTGATGAGTCGGTGTACGATCACCACGACGCAGAACGTCTTTGTCGGACCGATAGTGTGGACTTTATCAATATCAAGTTTTCCAAATCTTCAGGGATTTTAGAGGCGTTAAAAATTCAAGAAATTGCTGCCGAATATGGGATTCCATGTATGATTGGGGGCATGTTGGAAAGTAGATTGGCTCTTGCCGCAAAAGTACATTTCGCTTACGCGGCATCGAATATTAAATTCTTTGATTTGGATACCTGTCTGGTGGGACATTTAGAAGATCCTGTAATAGGGGGCGCGATATATCGAGGGTATCAGGTTTCCGTTGATGACAGCCCGGGTATTGGGGCTGACATTGACCCCGACTTTTTAGAGAAATGTGAAATGACACGTTTAAATTTTGAATAATATGTTAAATAATAGCACTTGGGATATCGGCACAACAGAAATTATCATTTTAACGATTATGGTAACCATATTGGTGTTCTCCCTATGGTTTTTCTCTAAACTCTTAAAAAGAAAATAATTTAGATCGCTATTCCAGTACACCTTATAGAGATCTCCGTATACGCCTTTATTGCGGTTTTGAAGAGGCACATTGCGGGAAGAATTTGTAACTTTGAAACACTATCATAAGAATAAAAAAATGAGTAAAGAAAGAGGGCCTATATCCCAGTTTATGGAGCGAAATTACCTCCATTTTAATGCCGCATCGTTGGTTGATGCCGCTAAGGGTTATGAAAAACACCTGGAGGAGGGTGGTAAAATGTTGATCTCTATGGCCGGCGCTATGAGTACGGCCGAGCTTGGGATTTCTTTAGCAGAAATGATTCGTCAAGACAAGGTTGCAATCATTTCCTGTACCGGTGCTAATTTAGAAGAGGATGTCATGAACTTAGTGGCACATTCGCATTATAAACGAGTGCCGAATTATCGTGACCTGAGCCCACAAGATGAGTGGGAATTATTAGAAAATCATTACAACCGGGTTACCGATACCTGTACTCCGGAAGAGGAAGCGTTTCGTCGCCTACAATCTCATTTGGAGCGAGTTTGGAAAGATGCAGAAGCTAAAGGCGAACGATACTTCCCGCATGAATTCTTATATCAAGTGGTATTATCTGGTGAGTTAGAGCAGCATTATGAAATTGATCCCAAAAACTCTTGGATACTTGCTGCGGCTGAGAAGAACATTCCGATCATTGTACCGGGATGGGAGGACTCCACTTCGGGTAATATTTTTACCTCTTATGTGATTAAAGGGGAATTACAAGCAAGCACCGTGAAGACGGGCATTGAGTATATGATCTACCTGACCGAATGGTACCGCGCTAATTCAGGCGGTAAAGGAGTAGGCTTTTTTCAGATCGGGGGCGGTATCGCTGGAGATTTCCCGATTTGTGTCGTACCTATGATGTATCAGGATCTGGAATGGCATGACGTGCCGTTTTGGTCTTACTTCTGTCAGATATCAGATTCCACCACTTCCTATGGTTCGTATTCTGGCGCTGTGCCGAATGAAAAAATTACCTGGGGGAAATTAGACACCACTTCACCGAAATACATTATAGAGTCTGATGCTACGATTGTAGCGCCCTTGGTTTTTGCCTGGGTCCTTGGACAGTAAAGCAACTAGAGAGGAGATAAATTTGGATCACAAAAAACCATTGATGACTTTTAATCCTATTGCTCTTCAACATTTGTTCGATGAGACACTTTTCAGAAATATTGAAAAGGGAACACCTGTTGTAGAAACAATGACGGTGAGCACATCAACGGAAGCTCCTCAGTCGGCTGTGATAGCAGCGACTGAGGAGTTTATTTATAAAGGGGATAAATCTTCAGGAATTCTTTTTATTTTACGGTATTCCGATTTTCCTTATTTTTCGCCGCGTGCGGAAGACGCTTTCGAAAAAACATTGCAAGCGATAGGTTTAGACCCGGCTCGTGTGGCGATTGTAAATTTGGATAATGCCCACAATCCGAATGATTGGGGACATATAATGCGGTTTTTTAATCCTGTGAAAATCACCTTACTAGGCGTTGAACCTCGTTCACTCAACTTGCCGGAAATTGTTCATAACACCTTTATGAAAGGAAAAAAGGCAACCGTATTTCATACCTTTAGTTTCGAGGAGATGTTTGCGGATGTGGAAAAGAAAAAAAGCTTTTGGTATCAGTTTAGGGATTTCCTAAAGAACTAGACCAATGTGTTCTATATCAGTATCTTAAAATCAAATAAAAAATGGAATTAGTCTTCGCTACGCATAACCAACACAAACTTGAAGAAGTTCAGTCGATGCTCGGATCGAAGGTACAGTTAAAATCGCTGACTGACATTAATCTTTTAGAGGATATTCCTGAGACCGGAACTACTTTTGAAGAAAATGCGAGACAGAAAACGGATTATTTGATCCAAAGAGATTATGCAGTGGCTTGTTTTGGAGATGATTCTGGGTTGGAAATAGCTGCACTACAAGGAGAGCCCGGCGTGTATTCCGCACGCTATTCCGGCACGCGTGATATGGAACGAAATATTGATTTAGTACTGGAAAAAATGAAAGGGGTATCGAATAGAAGGGCGCAGTTTAAGACCGTAATTTCCCTTTATATTGGCGGGGATCAATATTTTTTCGAAGGCATCATCGAAGGTGTTATTACGCTTGAGAAAAGAGGCGAAAAAGGGTTCGGCTACGATCCGATATTTATTCCTCATGGACATGACAGGACCTTTGCCGAAATGGATTTAGCAGAAAAAAATCGTATGAGTCATCGCGCCATTGCTATACAGAAATTGACAGGCTTTCTGCAGTCCAGAGAAGCGAATTAGAGGGGGGCTGTACTCTGCTCGGTTTGCTTGCCCAATGTAACGCAAGAAACAACTACTTCGCATCGTGTTTTTCCTGTGAGGAGTTTTCTTCCTCTGCTTCCGAGCCCTGCATTTCGATCTCTATGGGCTCTTCCTCGAGAGACTTCATTGGAACTTGCTCGATTTCCCCATTGGGGGGCAGATCTCCCTGATCGTTTTTATCATCGGTGTCGTCTGTTGCTACCGGTGTCCGTGATCGATTCAGCATGTCTTCGACCGATTTAGGACGGTCCTGTGGTCGCCAAATGAATCCGGGTAGGATTTCATTCTCTTGCGTAACCATATTGAATGGGTAGACTTTTTGATCTACTTTACGAATGGACACGTAATCCACAATTTCTTTATTTTCCATGCGTACCTTAATGCGACTACTGCGATCGTAAAACATTTCGGTAATCGTATTGGTTTTGTCATTTGTTGAGAACACCAGGTTCTCTGCGTTGCCATCCACATATAATCGGTCGATATTATTGTTGGCAAAAAATGCCGTAATCCTGCGACCTTTTAGTTGATTGAATTTAAGTGTGTCCAATACGGCGTTAACCATGAACGCGTTGTCTTTTAGTAATGCGTTGTCCATGGAACCATTTTGAAGCTGCATGTAGATGGTGTCCGCACTGATCTGACTGCCGTCCGACCAGATCATTGGATGCCCCATGAAACGGAACATGGAATCCGCCATGCCATAATATGCCGAGTCGGCGACAGCTTGTAAATCGGATTTGAACACTCGAACATTATAGTATGCTTTGACAATTCGTGTTTTGGCGGTGTCGGCAAAGATTTCGGAGGAATCCCTAATCGTGGTGTCGGCTGTATGCACCGCTCGAATTGCATCGTTCATTAAGCTATCCTGCTCGAAACCTGTTGGGATAACGGCATGTTCCCGAAGTATACTGTCTGCTAAAGTAATTCTGCTGATCTCCTCCAAGCTATCGGGTGGACTGAGCTTTTCGTTAACGATATCGCGAACTTCCTGGTCTGTCGTCGAGGTGACTTGTGTTGAATCCAGAGAAACAGAACTCTCGTCCATATTTTCGGATAAAGAATCAACATCACCTTCCGACTCAAATAGGTCAAGCTCGTCTATATTCCCATAGTCAACGTCCTCCTGATCATCGATTTCTCCACCATCCCTATCGAGCTTGAGGTCTAAAGGGCGATACGCGCTAACCAATATCACTCTGGAATACAGGGTGTCTGCGGTCATGTACGCCGTATCGACAACCGGTGGCGATGAGGGCAAAGAATTGCTGGTTGTGTCGAATGCCGTTGAATCTGATAACTGGATGGAATCGACCGAAGTGTTCAGCTGATCTGCCGCTTGTTCTTCTTTTTCAAGCTGCCTACGTTCTTTCCTTGATAATTGTTCGGGTTTCGACTCCACCGAATCTATAGCGACGTTGACCGAGTCATTCCCCTCACTCGTATCGGAGCGAACAACGTACTTAATCAGCGGCTTATCCGTCATTAAAATGGATTGATCCGACTCCAAATATTTTCCGTATTGGCCACTGGCATAGAATTTATCTAAGGTGTCAACGAATAGTACATTTCGAAAGGCCTCTCCAACGCCACTGTCTCGATCGTAGTATAAGCTGTCGCCTTTCAAAAAGCGGCTTTCTTCGGTATAAAGATTATTCTTGTTGAATTTAGCAATTCCCGATTCTGTATTATAGGTTCCTCTTTCGGTGTATAGACTTTCTCCGTCTCGACCATTGATATGTGTCGGGCCGAAAAAGTAAGCGTCACGGCGTAGGGTATTGTATTGCATGGTGTCGGAGTAAATCACGACACTCGGTGAGCGGACGACTACTTTATTGTTGAAATAGGCGTCTTTTGTCCGCTCAAAATAATAGGCACGCTGAGAGGTAATGGTGTCGCCTTGCCCCACAATGCGACCTCCGTTCTGATAGGTGCCACGCTCACTTCTCAGGTTATAGGTGAGATAATCCGTAGTCAATGTGGTCTGCCCGTCGATCATCCGCACGCGCTCGGTTAAAATCGCATGTTGGCTAGAGGCATCATAGTGTAAATGAGTGCCTGTAATTACGGTCCCGGAAGGTTGGGTGATGACAATATTTCCATGGGCTTCGAAAAATTCGTTCCCTACTTCATCGGTATACAATTGACCGCTATCGGACTTCAGTGTAGAACCTTGATGCTCATATACGGGGTTTACGCTCCAAAAGACACCTTGGTCACGAGCGCCTGATACATCTGAGGATACCAAACGCATGGGGCTGGGCTGGCCCGATTGGCGCCCAGTCTGACCAAGAGCGATGTAGCTCCATAAGCAAAGCATCAGAATAACTATGTATCTCACAATGGCAAAAATAGAGAATTAATTAGCAAATAATTGTTAAACAATTATTTTTAGTTACACTAAGAAAAGGTATGTGATAATAAGTATTTTTGAAAGATGGAGCTGATTGATCGACTTAAAGGATTTATCCATGAGCATGATTTGCTGGAGACGGGTGACCGAGTGCTGTTGGCGGTTAGCGGGGGACGTGATTCTATGTTGATGGCTTATTTATTCAGTCAATTGCCGTATGATTGTATTATCGCGCACTGCAATTTTAATTTGAGGGGAAAGGAGTCGGATAAGGATGAAGCGCTGGTTCGCGAGATGGGTGAAAAATGGAAAATACCGGTTTTCGTCAAACATTTCAACACAATTGAATACGCTCGGGAAGCACGTGTTTCCACTCAGATGGCCGCTCGGGAATTACGCTACCAATGGTTCGAAGGGTTGAGTGAAAAGCACCATTGCCGACGTATAGCCATTGCCCAACACGGGAATGATCACTTAGAGACTGCGCTTTTGAATTTGACGAGAGGTACGGGTATTCGCGGTTTGGCTGGCATTAAGATAAAACGAGATGTTTTTATTCGACCGCTGTTATTTCTTTCTGCTGAGGAAGTCACGTGCTTGGTGGGCCAGCTGTCTGTGCCTTATAGAGACGATCAGTCGAATTTTTCTACACAATATGCCAGGAATAAAATTAGGCTTGAAATCATACCTAAGTTTAAGGAGATACAACCCGATTTTGAGCATGTTATGCGGAGTAACATAAGGCGCTTCGACGAAGCCCATGCTTTTATCCAACGGACAGTAGATGCCATTCGCAATGAGTTGCTGGTTCCCTGCGCTGCAGGATACCGAGTTGACAAACAGGAATTGGGACAATATATAGACGATCCTTTTTTGGTATATGAACTGTTCAAACCTTTTGGCTTTAATCGAACGACGACGGATGATTTAATCGGTAGTTATCATCGACAAAGTGGCGCCACATTTAATGCTGACCATTATGAGTTGTTGCTGGATCGAGCTTGTATCTTTTTACGCCAGCATACGCATACCGAAGGTCTCGTGTTGGAGATTGAGGAGGTTCCGACCACAGTGAAGTGGGCCGACCATTCTATTGAAGTTTTGACCGCTGATTGTGCTAACCAGGAAGGTGTCGGGGCGATATGTGAGCGTGTGGACGCGGATCAATTGATATTTCCATTGTCAGTAAGGAGCTGGCAGCAAGGCGATCGTTTTCAACCTTTAGGGATGAAGGGGCGAAAAAAAGTAAGCGATTTTTTTATACAACAAAAGATAGATCGGTTTGAAAAAGAGCGCATTCCGATTCTGCTAAATGGAAACGGTGAGATCATTTGGATAGTGGGTCTGCGTTTAGATAATCGCTACAAAATCACGGAAAATACAAAGAAAGTGCTTACTTTCGTATTTAAATAAAAGCAATGGACGAGGAGGCATTATTTGACGAAAAACAATATTTGGGACGGGATTGGTCTTGGATTAGCGTGCGCCTAATTCTCGCGCTGTTTTGTTTTGTCGCTTATTACATCAATTGGGAGCATGTCGTTTCCCAGCAACTGTTTTTTATCGTTGGGGTAGGGATCCTTTTGGTCTCGATTATTATGTTGTACATGGTCAGTTATCGGACGTTAGTCACGCCTACACACTTGATTTTAAGTGGGCTATGGACAACAAGTTTAGTGAAAATCGATTTAAATTCTATCGTTGCCGTGGAGAAAAAGGCGTACTCGACATTTTTTTTCAACAATCCGGTTTACAATTTGCATAAAGCCGGTAAAGTACGGTTTTACTCGGGCGGTAAGGAGGCCGTTTGGCTGACTGATAAAGACGGACTAATTTACGTGATCGGTTCACAACATCCGAGTCAGCTGTTTCAGGCTATCGAGAAAGCCCGATTGAAGCCTTAAAAAAACGTTAATTGAGATTTCCTTGACATTCGGCTGGGCTCTGCTTTTTATTTTTTTATTAAATTTGAGCAAAAGCGTTATACGATGACATTTATCTATTTCCTTATATCGGTAGTATTATTTTATTATATATTCAAATTCGGTGTTCGTCTTTTGATGCCGTTCTTCTTTAGAAAATTGGCTGAAAAGATGATGAACGGCAATTCCCAAGGTGGGTTCACTCAGAATCGCTCTCGTTCACAAAATCCTTTTGAAAGAAGAAACGCTCATGCTCGTCCAGACGGGAAAGTCCATGTTTCCTATATGCCACCCAAAGAGAAGAGTGAAAGAAAGGGACCGCAAACGGCTGGGGAGTTTATCGATTTTGAAGAAGTAAAATAGAAATTACGCTATCCAACTATTCCGACTGACTGAAGATGTGGTTAAAATACCTGAACGTTCTGAATTTCAAGAACTATGCTGACTCGCGTTTGGAGTTCTCGCCACATGCCAATGCATTTACTGGGCCTAATGGGGCTGGTAAGACGAACCTTTTGGATGCTATTCACTATTTGTCGCTGTGTAAATCCTACTTTAACCCGATTGATTCTCAGCAGATAAAAAACGGAGAGGATTGGTTCATGGTGCAGGGAGATTTTGAAAAGCAGGATAGTTCATACTTGATTTCCTGCAGTCTCAAGAGAAATCAGAAGAAGCAATTGAAAAATAATAAGAAGGAGTACGATCGCCTGGCTGATCATATTGGCCGATTTCCTTTGGTTATGATCTCGCCAAATGATAGTGTTCTGATTATGGGAGGTAGTGAGGAGCGCCGGAAGTTCGTAGATAATGTGATTTCACAGACTGAACCATTATATTTAGATCAATTAATTACCTATAACCGCATTTTGCTTCAGCGGAATACAGTGTTAAAAAATGTGCGCCAGCACGGTGTTTTTGATCAGGGGTTAATTGATGTATTGAATATCCAGCTTGTCGAAGTCGGTCAGTCCATTTATGCTCGGAGAACTCAGTTTGTCGAAGAATTTTTGTCGGAGTTCCGGTATTTTTATCAATTTTTAACCCAGGGTGCTGAACAGGTGCGTTTGGTATATGAATCACCGCTACAGGCCGGTGATTTTCAGGAATTGCTGGTGCAAAATATAGATAGAGATCGTGCCTTGGAGAGGACTACGGTGGGTATACATAAAGATGATTTACTGTTTACCATTCATGATCAGTTGCCGTTGAAGAAATTTGGATCACAGGGGCAGCAGAAATCATTTTTGGTCGCTTTAAAGTTGGCACAATATACGTTTCTGAAAAATAAAAAGCAGTTCAATCCCCTGCTTTTATTGGATGATATTTTCGATAAGCTGGATGATCAGCGAACAAAAAGATTAATGGAGTTGGTCTCGGAAGATGCGTTTGGGCAGCTTTTTATTACCGATACCAATCG
>Ga0079224_100007612_pt1 | contig 14567 bp, 15 predicted proteins | sample Stecom2015_FD_80414 | JGI IMG/M metagenome (GOLD analysis project Ga0079224, IMG submission 80414) | Agricultural soil microbial communities from Utah to study Nitrogen management - Steer compost 2015 | ecosystem: Environmental > Terrestrial > Soil > Agricultural land | place: USA: Utah...
TGGTGCTGCGTCCAACCGGTTGGAGCATGTGTACAACAACCTGGGCAACATGATCACGAACACCAAGGCCTCTCGCGGCCGGATCATGGACGTGGACTACGCCTTCGAGACGGCGAATGCGACTTCCAAGCAGCTTCTGATGCAGGCCGGCACGTCGGCGCTGAAGCAGAGCAGCAGCCTGTCGCAGCTCGTCATCTCGCTGATGCAGTAAGCGCACGGCACCCGCGCGCCAGCCTCATGCATCGCCCTCAGGCATTGCGATGAGCGCGGGCGTGTATTGCATCATCCGGAGCCAACCGCGCAGGCGGTTGGCTCTTTCATTTCGTGGAAGGGCGGCGAGCGTTCGGTGCAGTAGATCGTCATGAAAGTCGAGCGACTCACGGCGTCGATGCAATCGCGCGCTTCGTCGCGGCGCGAGGCCGATCCGCGAGCGCCCGCGCCAGGCAGGTTGCTGCAGCTGACTTGCGCCAGGATCGCAGGGAACGAAGTGCTGGCCAGAACTGCGGACGGCCTCACGTTGCGATTGGCTGGAATGATCGGCGGCGCCCGGGACCTGCGTCCGGGCGACACCTTGCTGGCGCGAGTGGTCGCCAACCAGCCAGTGCTCGAGCTGGAGTTGCAGCCGCCGGCGCCGCGCGCACCCGCCACGAACGAAGCGCGCGCGTTGAGCAATCACATGGCCATGCGGCTGGACCAGGCGGCGCTGCAGCAGTTGACCAAGCGCCTGCCAGGCGCAACGGCGCTCGCGGCGTCCTGGAGGGCCCTGGCGGGCGAGTCCGCTGGGCAGACGAGCGGCGCACTCGGCGCGGCGCCCTCCGGCTCGCTCGTTCATCACTGGGGGGGCGTACAGGTCACGCTGCGCGCCATCGAGTCGGATCACGACGATGCTCCCGAGCGCATGCCGCGCCGCTATCGACGCCTCGCGCTGCTGGTCCAGTTGTCCTCAGCGGCGCTCGGGCGAATCGAGCTGCGCGCGCATTGGGTCGCCGGCGGAATGGGGCTGTGCGTCTATGTGGACAATGCTCATGCGGAGCAAGTGGTGCGTTCGGCGATCCCGGGCGTCGCTGCGGCGATCGCGCAGGCGAGCCTGCGCTTGGCGCATTTCCGGGTAGTGCGAGGCGACGCCCCGGCGCCGTTGGAGGGCTCGGTGGTGTCCGCCGCAGCGGCGCCGCCAGCGTTGTTCCGTGCGGCCGCCGAAGCGGCGGTCGTGCTGCTGGGCATGTCCTGAGAGCGCTAAGACATCTCTGATTTACTCTGTTTCCGTGATCTCAAGCCGCTCGAGACGCCTTGCATTGCGGGCGCTTCTTTGAGCTGAGCCGCCACGGCGGTAGATTGATCAGAGCTTCCCTAACCGAGCGAGCCGATGATGCTGACCTCGCGCTGCTCGGGAACCTCGTTGTACGACAGCACAGCCAGACCCGGCGCGAACAGGCGTGCGTAGCGGGCGAGGAGCGGACGGATCTGCGGCAGGACCAGCAGCAGCGGCGCCGCGCCCTGCTGCTTCATCTGCTCGCGCGCCACTGGCATGTTGGTCTGCAGCTGCGCGAGCAGGTTCGGATCCACTGGGTAGTTGTCCAACGCCACCTTGCCAGCCTGGCTCGCCTGGTTGAGCGAGCCAAGCAGCATGTTCTCCAGCTCGCCGCTCAGATTGAACGCCTTCATCTCACCAGACTGGCCCACCAGCGAGGCGACGATCTGCCGACGCAACGTGCAGCGCACCTCGGCGGCCAGCAGGATCGGATCCTTGGTTGATTCCGAGCTTTCCAGCAACGTCGTAGCGATAGGCTCGATGTCCTTCAGCGAGACGTTCTCGGCGAGCAGCAGGCGAAACACCTTGAGGAGCTGGCTATGGGTCAGCGCCTTATCGAGCGCGGCCGCGAGTTTCGGCGACGAGTTCGCCAGTCTTTCGGTCAGCGCCGCTGCGTCCTCGTGAGTCAACAGCTCGGGCAGGTGTTCGCGCGCCAGCTTCGCGACATGCGTCGCGATGACGCTCGCGCCCTCTACGACCTGATAGCCGAGGCCGAGCGCATTGGCGCGCTCCTGCGGCTCGATCCAGACGACCGGCAGCCCGTAGGCGGGCTCGACGCCAGGCACGCCGTCCACGTCGCCGTAGACCTGCGCCGAGGCGATGGCCATGAGACGATCCGGGTAGATCTCTGCCTGTGCGATCACTGAGCCGCGCAGCAGCACCGCGTATTGCGTGGGTTTCAAGGTGAGGTCGTCGCGCACCGCAATGTTGGGCAGCAGCACGCCCATGGATTCGCTGATGGTCTGGCGCACGCCCTTGATGCGCTTGCTGAGCGGCGCGCCGTGCGCCGGGTCGATCAAGCCGACCAGCTTGTAACCGAGAGTGACCGACAACGGCTGCACGAACGGCAGGCTGCGCCAGTCCAGTTCCGGGGCCGGTTCCGTCAGCACCGTCGCTTGGGCGACTTCCGCTTCCGCCGGGCTGGTCCTGCGGCTCATTCGCCAGCCGGCGAACGCCAGCACCGCCGCGAACGACAGGAACGGCGCCCAGGGCATGCCTGGAATCACGCCCAGCACCATCATGGTCGCCGCGGCGCTGTACAGCACGCTCGGCGAAGCCAGCATCTGCGAGCCGACCTGTTGCTCGAAATGACCGGAGTCGCTGATGCGCGTGACGATGATGGCGGCCGCCGCAGACAGCAGCAGCGCCGGGATCTGCGCCACCAGGCCGTCGCCGATCGTCAGCAGCGCGTACAGACGGAACGCATCGCCGAGCGGCAGGTCGTGCATCAGCGTGCCGATGCACACTCCGCCGATCAGGTTGATCAGCAGTATCAAGATGCCGGCGATGGCGTCGCCGCGCACGAATTTCGAGGCGCCGTCCATGGCGCCGTGGAAATCGGCCTCGGAAGCGACTTCGCGGCGGCGCTGTTGAGCGACCTGCTGATTGATCAGCCCGGCGTTGAGATCGGCGTCGATGGCCATCTGCTTGCCGGGCAGCGCATCCAGCGTGAAGCGCGCGGACACTTCGGAGATGCGCTCGGCGCCTTTCGTGACCACCAGGAAGTTGATGATCATCAGGATGATGAACACCACCAGGCCGACCACGAAGTTGCTGCCGATCACTACGGCGCCGAACGATTCGATGACGCGGCCGGCGGCGTGCGGCCCCTCGTGTCCGTGCAGCAGCACCACGCGTGTGGAGGCGACGTTGAGCGTCAGGCGCATCAGGGTCGTCGCCAGGATCACCGTCGGGAACACCGAGAAATCCAGCGGCCGCGCGCTGGTGACGCACACCAGCACCACGATCACCGCCAGCACGATGTTGAACGTGAACAGTACGTCGAGCAGCAACGGCGGCAACGGCAGGACGACCATCGCCATGATGGCGAGCAGGAATACCGGCGCCGCGGCGCGGTAGTGCTGCAGCCAGGCGGTGACGCGACTGAGCGGGTTCATGGCTCGATCTCCGAAAGATGACGGGGTACGGACAGATCCGTCGGCAGGCGCGGCGCGACGCGCCGCTGGCCCTTGCGGAACGCCTGGATCTGCAGAACGTAGGTCAGCACGCGGGCGACAGCCTGATACAGCGCCGCGGGAATCTGCTGATGAACCTGACTGGTGTTGTAGATGGCGCGCGCCAGCGGCGGCAGTGTGACGACCTCCACCTCGTGCTCGAGTGCGATGCGCCGGATGTACAGCGCCATCTCATCCACGCCCTTGGCCAGCAGGAACGGCGCCTCGGCGCGCTGCTCGTCGTATTTCAGCGCCACCGCATAGTGTTCGGGGTTGACGATCACGACGTCCGCCTGCGGCACCATCTTGCGCACGCTGCGCCGTGCGATCTGGGTCTGCAGCTGACGGATGCGCTGGCGCACCTCGGGGCGACCCTCGGTGGTCTTGTGCTCCTCCTTCACTTCGCGTTTGCTCATGCGCTGCTCGCGCAGGAACGCGAGCTTCTGCGCGGGCAGGTCGATCAGCGCGAAGATGATGAACACGGCGCTCAGCGTCAGCACGCCGTTCATCGTGAGCCGGACGCCGTGCTGCAGGGCCTCGTCGAGCGACAGCGAGGACAAGTTCAGGAAGTCGTCCACGCTGCCGCGCGCGAAACGCCACAGCACCAGGATCAGCGCAATCGATTTGAGCACGGCGGCCGCGGTCTCGATGACGTGCCTGGGCTTGAACAACCGTGGAAAGTACTTCAGCGGATTGACGCGCTCGAGCTTCGGCGCGAGCGGTGATGCGCTGAACACCCAGCCGCCTGGGTAAAGGGACGCCGCCCCGACTATGAGCGGCACGACGAACAGCGGCGCCGTCATTTTGGCGAACAGCAGCAGCGTCGCCGGAAACAGCGCCGACCAGGCGTTCTCCAGTGCGCCCTCGCCGGGGTGAGTTGCGTAGGCGAGCGCAAACAGGTCGGCGAAACTCCGCAGGAGGCCAGGGGTGAGCCACACCATGAGCTGCAGGCATGCGCATACGCCCACTGCGGTCGCCCAGTCGCGCGAGCGCACCGTCTGGCCCTTCTCGCGCACCTTGCGCAATTTCTGCGCCGAGGCTTTCTCGCGCCGGTCTTCGGTGGAGTTCTCCGCCATGCGCCTAACCGAACCCCAGCCTGAGCAGTTCCAGCACGCGGCCCGTCATGTTCACGTAATGCTCCGGGACGGCGTGCGCCAGGTGAGCAAGCATGAACAGGCCGAAGACGATGATCGCCGAGAAGCCGAGCGAGTACAGGTTGAGCGTCGGCGCGACGCGGTTCAGAAAGCCGAAGCCGAGCTGCACGACCAGCGCCGAGAAGATCATCGGCACGGCCAGCAGCAGCGCGCCGGAGAACACCCAAGCGACGTTGTAGGCCACGCTGCGCATCGTGGGGAAGTCCACGCCCGCCGCAATCGGCCAGGCTTTGAAGCTCGCGCCCACCACGCCGGCCAGCACCAGGTGGCCGTCGATCGAGAAGAACACCAGGATGCACAGGATGTACAGCAGCGCCGAGACCACGTCCGAGGAGAAGCCGGTCATCGGGTCGTTCATGATGGCCATCGACAGGCCCATCTGAGAGGACACGGCGAAACCAAGCACCATGATCATCGCAATGGTGAGATAGAACGCCAGTCCGATGACAAAGCCGATGAGCGCCTGCTCGGCTGTTACGAGCACAGCATGCAGCGACAACAATTCGATGTGTGCAGCAGGCGTCGCGACCGGCGCCAGGACGATGGCGAGCGTCAGCGACAGCAGCACGCGCGCCGGCAGCGGCGTCATGTTGTCGCCCACGATGGGCGCGGCGCTGAACATCGCCAGGATGCGGCAGAACGGCCACCACACGGCGCTCAGCAGCGCAGGCAGCTGGTTCAGCGCGAGTTCCATGTGCAGCTCGTTCAGCCGGTGAGCTGCCCGGCGCGCTGGAACACGGCGACGCAGAAGTCGATGAGCTTGCCGGCCATCCAGTGGCCCGCCAGCGTGATCATCAGCAGCGTGGTCATCAGGCGCGGCAGGAAGCTGAGCGTCTGCTCGTTGATCTGCGTGGCCGCCTGGAACAGGCCGATCAGCAGGCCGACCAGCATGCCGGGCACGAGCAGCAGCGCGACCAGCAGCATGACCAGGTTGAGGCTGGCGCCGATCAACTCTACGGCGATGTCCGCGGCGTACATATCAGAACGCCTGGATGCTGCTGACCAGCGTGCCCACAGTGAGCGACCAGCCGTCCACCAGCACGAACAGCAGCAGTTTCAGCGGCAATGAGATGACCAGCGGCGAAAGCATCATCATGCCCATAGCCATGAGCACCGAGGAGACCACCAGGTCGATGACCAGGAACGGGATGAACAGCATGCAGCCGATCTGAAACGCGGTCTTCAGCTCGCTCAGTACGAAGGCAGCGAGCTTCACCAGAAAGCCATGATCCTTCACATCCTGCACGGCGCCTTCGCCGGCCAGCTGCGAAATCTGCCTGAGCGCGCCCTTGTGGGTCTGCGCGAGCATGAAGCGCGCCAGGGGCTCCTCGGCGATCACCAGCGCTTCCCGCAAGCCGATTTGTTGTTGCTCGTAAGGCTCGAACGCTTCCGACCAGATCTTCTCGCCCACCGGGCGCATGACCAGCAGCGTGAGCACCAGCGCCACGCCCGTGACCACGCGCGTGGGGAGTCCCTGCTGCAGTCCGAGCGCCTGGCGCAGCAGCGCCAGCACTATCACGAAGCGCGTAAAGCTGGTCATCATCAACGCCATCACGGGCAGCAGCCCGAGCAGCGTCATGATGATCAGCACCTGCGTCTTGACGGTGAACTCCGTCGTCTGTCCGTCGCTGGAGGCGCCGATGATCTCCAGGCCCTGGGCCCAGACGAAGCCGGGCGCCGCCAGCAGCGCGCACGGCAGCGCCAGCAGCGCGAGGCGCCGCGCGAACGGCGCAGCGCGAGCGAACATGATGGAGGCGCGGTGCGCGAGTTTCATTACGGGTCGAGAGAATCCAGATCCAGATCGCTCAACTCGAGCACCTTCAGGCCGTAGTTCTCGCCGCTCACCACCACCTCGGCCCGACCGATCGGGGCGCCGTTCACTTTGATCGTGAGCGGCTCGCCGGCCAGCGTGTCGAGCTCCACCACACTGTTGGCGTCCAGTCGTGCAAGGTCCTGCAGCGAGATGCGCGCAGCTCCCACTTCCAGGGTGAGCGTCACCGGAATCTTGCGCATCATCTGCGCGAAATTGCGCCGCGGCGTCGGCGCGCGGTCGGGCGCCTGCTGTTGCGGCTCGTCCTGCCCGGCCGGCATGTCGGGGGCGAAAGTGTCGGGAAGCTCGCTCAGCATGCCCAGCTCGTCGGTCGCGTTCGCGTTCACGATTTACTCCACATGTTCGAAAGAGGTCAGGCACAACTTGCCCTTGTGCTCGGCGACATCTGCGGTGAACAACCGCGATTCCCCGATCAGTACGTCGGCGGCGCCGAAGCTGACGGGAATGACGTCGCCGATGCGTGCGTCCAGCAGTTCGCCGAGCGAGGTCCGCTTCTCGATCAGTCGCGCCGTCAACGTGAGCTGAAGCCTGCCGGGCAGCGGCTCGGCGTCGCGGCTGCGGCGCGGCGCCACTCGCACGCTTGGCGGAGCAAGGCCCTGCAGCAGCCGGGCCACGCAGGACTGATGAAGCCAGATGCGTAATTCGCCGCAGATCTGGCGGCCCGCCTCGGTGATCTGCGCCTGCAGAACCCAGGCGTCGCGCAGCGCCGCCCCGGAGCCTGCAAGCGTCGGCGCGCAGAGTCTGCCTTCCGGGTCACGCGTCGCCGGCTCGCCCGCATGGGGCGTCGGCTCGCCTTGGGCGTCGCTTGCAAGGATGCGTTCGACCAGCACGCCCAGGAGTTGCACGCCGAGCGTGGCCGCGAGCCGTTCTTCGCTGGCGGTCTCCGGTTCGTCGGTCGGGGCGCTGCACTCATGCGAGCCGTAGCGATAGCCGAGAATGCACAACAGGATCTCGCGGTCCAGGCAGAAGGCCATTCGGCCCGCCTGCGTGTCGTAGGTGAGCTGGCGGCGCGGCGGTGAGGTCTCCTGCGTTGCGGGTGCAAGCGACACCGGGCCCACCATGAACTGGGCTCGGTAGCGGCGGTTCAGTCGCGCACGCAGCACCTCGGCGAGATCCTCGCGGATCTGTTCCGTCAGCTTGCCCATCAAGTGCACCGGCCGGCCGATGATGCGCGGATCGAGCACCTGATAACTGCGCTTGTTCATGCGATGTCCATTGCCGCTCTTGCCTGCTCCCCGCCGTGTATCGGGGATATCGAAGAAATCTTTAAGTTCCGGCCGAAAGAAGTCGCATTAGGTCGATCTGCCTGAGCGAAATGCGACGTAGCGCAAGTGCATCGGTGAACGGATGAACGCCTTGTGAGGGCAAGGCCCGCCTCTGGCCTCCGGTTTTGCTCGCTCAATTACCCCTCGCTCAGGTCGATAACCCCTGAGCGTACGGATTGCGGCGCACGCCGTTTGCGGCGGCGCGAGGCGCCCGTGGAGAGCGGCGGCTCAGATCAGAAGCGGATCCACACGCTTCTTGCGCACGACTTTCAATCCATCGATCGAATACAAGGAAACGGACATGGCGGGACACATGAATGCGCCGATAAGCGCCTCGATCGCGGCGACGCTGGCGCGCATCGAAGCCGATGCACAGGCGATGTCCGAATCGATCCTTCCGGCCGCCGAGGACCGCGCCGGCGGACGGTCGGGCGGTTTCGTCGACAGCATGCGCCAGGCGATCGACAGCGTGAACGCACAGGATCGGATCGCCGGCGACAAGGCGGCCGACGTGATCAGCGGACGCAGCGACGATCTGGTCGGCGCCATGCTCGCCAGTCAACAGGCCAGCCTGTCGTTCTCCATGCTCATGCAGGTGCGCAACAAGGTCGTGGGCGCCATGGAAGATCTGATCAAGATGCACATCTGAGGCGTCGTCCGAGGTTCTGTCTTCGCATTCTGAAACCAGGAGCTGTGCGCATTGATCACCTTGCTGAAAGGACTCATGGCGCGTCTGCGCACGACGCGCGCCAAGCGCGCGACCAACGTCGCCTTCAGACGTCTGACGCCGATCGTGGTGCTCGCAGTGTGCATCACGGCGCTGCTGATGATGTTCATGTGGAGCGGACAGGCTTCCTACAAGCCGTTGTTCGGCGCCAGCGAGCGCGTGAATGCGGCGGAGATGATGGAGGCGCTCGACGCCGCCGGCGTCGCCTATCGCCTGCATCCGCAAACCGGTCAAGTGCTCGTACCGCAGCAGCGGCTCAGCGAAGCGCGCATGCTGCTGGCCGCCAAGGGCGTGGTCGCCAAGCCGCCCGCGGGGCTGGAGCTCATGGATCAGAAGGACCCGCTTGGCGTGAGCCAGTTCGTGCAGGACGTGCGCTTTCGTCGCGGACTGGAGGGCGAGCTGTCACAGAGCATCATGACGCTCGACGCGGTGGACTCCGCGCGCGTGCATCTGTCCATCGCCCGTTCCACTTCGTTCGTCGTCGGCGACGGCGAGCAGAGCTCCGCTTCCGTCGTGCTGAGGCTGAAGCCTGGCGCCGAACTCACCAATGAGCAGATCGCCGCGATTGTCAACATGGTGGCGGGCAGCGTCAGAGGTCTCGATCCGGCGCGCGTTTCGCTGATCGACCAGGCCGGCAGTTTTCTTTCTGCGCGCGTGGATCCAGCGGAGAAGCTCGGGTCACAAGCGGCGGCCGACGCGGCGCGGCGCTACGAGAACAACACCTATCGCAACCTGCGCAACTTGCTGGGCCCGGTGCTGGGCGAGGAAAACTTCAAGGCGAGCGTCACCGCCGAGGTGGACAACGACCACATCAGCGAAACGCATGAGAAATACGGCGATGCGCCTCGCGTGTTGAGCGAGGCCTTGCGCGAGGAGCTCGACAGCGATCCGCTTGCGCTGGGCGTACCGGGTTCGCTGAGCAATCGTCCGATCGCAGCCGCAGCGGGCGCGCAGCAAACGCAGAACGCCGCGTCGGACGGAGCTCAGGAGCAGAGCACCGCGCAACGCAACGCCGCCACGCGCCAGTACGCATACGACCGCAGCATCACACAGGTAGAGCGCAGCCGCGGCCGGCTCGAAAAACTGAGTGTTGCGGTCGTGCTCAACAACGCTGCAGCGCCGGCGGGCGCCGGCCGGTGGAGCCCAGAGCAGCTCACGGAAATCGACGCGCTGCTGCGCGGCGGATTGGGCATCGACGCACAACGCGGCGACACGCTCGTGGTGTCCGCAATGAGCTTCCCGGCGCGCGCTCCGAGCCTGTCGCCCTGGTGGCAGGAGCGCGGCTATGTGATCGATTACGGCGGCCTGTTGCTCAAGGCGCTGGTCGTGCTGCTCATCTTCCTGCTGGTGGTGCGTCCGCTGCTGAGGGCGGTCACGCAACGTCTGGCGCCGAGGCCGATAGAAGCGATCGCCGCGCAGCAGTCCGCTGCGTTGCCGGGCGCCCAACCGGCCGAGCCGGCGGCGGTCACGCATGCGCAGCCGGCGCATGCGGCCATTCCGGCCGCTGCGCTGCTCGAGAGCTACGACTTGCCCGCTCCGGGCTCGGCTGTGGACGTCATGGTCGATCACCTGAAGGCGCTGGCGGCCAAGGAGCCAGAGCGCGTCGCCGAAGTGGTCAAACAGTGGGTGCAGAAGAATGTCCGTTCCGAATAGCGAAGCCGCCGGCGTGGCGCCGCTGGAGCAGGCGGCGATCGTACTGCTGAGCATGGGCGAGGAGCCGGCCGCGGCCGTGCTGCGCTGCTTGTCGCGCGAGGAGCTGTTGCGGGTGACGCAAGTGATGTCGCGCATGAGCGGCGTGAAGGTCGACGCGGTGCGAACCTCCCTGCAGAACTTCTTCGACGACTACCGCCAACAGAGCGGAGTGCACGGGGCCTCGCGCTCCTACTTGAAGCGCTCGCTGGAATTGGCGCTTGGCGCCGACATCGCCGACACGGTGCTCGACAATATTTATGGCGATGCGATTCGCCCGAAGATGGCTCGTCTGCAGTGGGCCGCGCCGCGCTGGCTGGCCGAGCGCATTGGTCAAGAGCATGTTCGCATGCAGTCGGTGTTCCTCGCGTTCCTGCCGCCCGCACTCGCCGGCTCGGTGCTGGAAGCGCTGCCGGAGAACGCGCGCGAGCAAGTCCTGCTGCACATGGCGCGCCTCAACGAGGTGGACCGCGAGCTGCTGGTCGAGCTCGATGAGCTGGTGGACAGCTGCCTGGACAGCCTTGGATTGCAAAGCGCCAGCGTGGAAGGCGTGCGCCAGGTCGCCGAGATTCTCAACCGACTGCCCGACAAACGCGGCCAGATGGTCGAGCTGCTGCGTGAGCGCGACGCAAGCGTGGTCGCACATATCGAGCGCAGCATGTACGACTTCAGCATTCTGGCGCGCCAGAGCGAGGAAACGATCCTGCGGATCGTCGAGTCGACGCAGGCGGATTACTGGGCGATCGCCCTGAAAGGCTGCGAGCCTGCGCTGCGCGAAGCGATTCTGCACGCGATGCCGCGCCGTCAGGCGCAAGCGTTCACCGACATGATGCGTCGGCTCGGCCCGACGCCGCGCAGCCGCGTCGAACAGGCGCGCGAGGAGCTCATGTCCGTCGTCAAAGAGCTGGCCGAGTCGCGGGAGATCGAGCTGCAGCTGTTTGAGGAGGCGGTGGTCGAATAATGAAGAGGGATTGGCGACCGCATCGTTTCGTTCCGCTCTCGCAGCTGATGGCCTCCGACGCCTGGCTGGCGGGCTCGGGACGGCGTGGCGCTGCGGCGCAGGCCCATGTCTCCACTAATGAAGGATTCCAACAGGGTCTGGAGCGCGGCTATCGCGAGGGCTACGAGAGCGGGTTGAGCGCGGGCCGCGAAGCAGGCCGCCAGCAGGGGCTGCAGAGCGGCTTGCGTGAAGGCGCGGAGCAGGGCAGGCGCGAAGCGCTGCAGGCGTTCGAGCGGCTAGCCGCGCCGATCGACAGCATGCTGCTGGGCCTGCAACGTTTGCAGGCCGATTATCACTCGGCCATGCGCAAGGAAGTAGTGCAATTGGTGGCCACGGTTGCGCGGCAGGTGATTCGCGGCGAGCTGGCGCTGCAGCCGTCGCAGATCCTCGCCATGGTGGACGAGTCGCTGACCACGCTTGCGCATGCGTCCGACGCTCCCGTCGAGGTGATCCTGAATCCCGAGGACTACAAGCGCATCCAGGAGCTCAATCGCGAGCGTCCGGCCCATTGGAATCTGTACGCGGACGCAACGTTGGAGCATGGCGAGTGCCGTATTCGCGTAGGCGCACGCGAGGTGGACGCCGGTTGCCGGCAGCGACTCGCCGCCTGCATGGAGCAGATCAGCGAGCAGCTTTCTCCGCAGGGTGAAGATGAGCGTCTTTCGTCGCGAGGCGAAGAGCAACATCGTTCGCCGCCGGTTGCAGCTGAAGATCATTCGCCGCGAGGCGAAGACCAACATCGTTCGTCGCCGAGTGAAGCTGAGCGCCTTTCCCCGCGAGGCGAAAGCGAATACGAGCAGGCGGCCGTTGGGTTCGGCCGGGCGGCTGCGCAGGTTGCACTGTGATCAGCGACGCGTTGCGCAATCTGGTGCTCGAAGACGTGCCGGTCGCTACTCCGACCGGCCGACTGGTGGGCGCTTCCGGGCTGGTGCTCGAAAGCGTCGGCTGTCCGCTGCGCACCGGTCAGCGTTGCCTCATCGAGCGCGGCGCGGGCGTCTGGATCGAAGCGCAGGTAGTGGGCTTCAAGGGCGAGGTCTCTTACTTGATGCCCTACAAGAATCCCGAGGGCTTGGCGACCGGCGCGCGCGTGCTGCCGCAACCGGAGCGCGAAGCGCTGCGCATCGGCCCCTCATGGCTGGGCCGCATCGTCAACGGCTTGGGCGAACCGGTCGACGGGCGCGGTCGACTGGGCGGCGAGCACGTGCTCGATCCGCAGCCGCCGCGCGTCAATCCGCTGCGCAAGAAGCCGGTCAAGGAGCCGCTCGATGTGGGCGTGCGCGCCATCAATGGCGTGCTCACGCTCGGCAAGGGCCAGCGGGTAGGGCTCATGGCCGGCAGCGGAGTGGGCAAGAGCGTGCTGCTCGGGCTGATCACGCGCCAGACGTCGGTGGACGTCGTCGTCGTGGGCCTGATCGGCGAGCGCGGCCGCGAGGTGCGCGAGTTCATGGACCTGTCGCTCGGCGAGGCCGGCCTCAAGCGGGCAGTGGTGGTGGTGGCGCCGGCGGATGAATCGCCGTTGATGCGGCTGCGTGCGACCGAGCTGTGTCACTCGATCGCGGTGCATTTCCGCGACCAAGGCGCCGACGTGCTGCTGCTGGTGGACTCGCTGACCCGCTATGCGATGGCGCGCCGTGAAGTGGCGCTCGCGCTGGGCGAGCCGCCGGCCACCCGCGGTTATCCGCCCTCAGTTTTCAGCCTGATGCCGCAACTCGTGGAGACCGCCGGCAACGGGGAAAACGAGCGCGGCAGCATGAGCGCGATCTACACCGTGCTCGCCGAAGGCGACGATCAACAGGACCCGGTAGTGGACACGGCGCGCGCGATCCTCGACGGGCACATCGTGCTGACGCGCGAGCTCGCGGAACGCGGCCACTATCCCGCGATCGATATTGCTCAGTCGGTCAGCCGTTGCATGGGGCTGGTCACGACTCAGTCGCATCAGCGCGCTGCGCGGCGTCTGAAAGCGATGGCTGCAGCGCACGAGCGCGTGCGCGATCTGCTGCCGCTCGGGGCCTACACGCCGGGCGCCGATCCCGAGACCGATCGCGCAGTGCAACTGTATCCGCGCATCGAGCAGTTTCTGCATCAGGGAGTGCGTGAGCCATCGCCGCTCGGCGAGTGCATCAATGCGCTCGAGGAGTTGATGGCGTGAGCGAGTCGCGGCGCATCAGAACGCTCGGACGGCTGGTCGATCTGCGCACCCGTGAGGTCGAAAGTCACGGCGCCCGGATGGCGGCCAAGCAGTCGCTGCGGCAGCGCTATCTGCAGAACCTCGCGCGACTCGAAGGTTTGTACGAGGACAGCGGCGCCAGCGGCGCCGCCGGCCAGCGCGCAGCCGCGACGTTCTCGCCCGCGCTGTCTTTGAACTGCGGCGGCTACAAGCAGGCGGTGATGAAGATGGCCGACGCCCACCGCGCGGACTTGTCGCTGCACGAAGCCGACATGGCGATGCTGCGCAAGCAGCTGATCGCGCGTACTCGCAGCCGTGAAGCTCTCGACGTCGTGCTGCAGCGCGAGCGCGAAACTGTGCGCCAGTTCCGCCGCGCCGCCGAGCGCAAGCGGCAGGACGAAGCGGCGAGCCAGGCATGGTCGAGAGGCGGCCCGGGAGTGCGGCGATGAGCGCGCGTCTGCTGCTTCAGCCCGCGGACCTCATGGTCGCCTTGTTACACGAGGACCATGTTTTCGTGCAGCGGGGAGCCCGTTATGTTTGATATCGACCCAGTCACCATCGCCTCCCAATTGGCCACCGTCAACATCACGCCCATGCAGGAGCGGCTGACGGCGCAAAGTCAGGCGGCCCAGAACACCTCGAAGGCGTTGAGCTCGTTGAAGTCGGCGCTGAGCGCGTTCGAGTCCACGCTCAACAACCTGTCGGGCGGCGATGGCTTGAGGAAATTCTCGGCGAGCTTCAGCTCCGACATCGGCTCGGCCAGCGCCTCCTCCAGCGCGGCGCCCGGCGTGTACTCGTTCCATGTCGAGCAGCTCGCCACCGCACATCAGATCGTTTTCGAGGACCTGCCCGCGGTGCCGGTCGCCTCGGGTGGGCCGCTCATCGTGCAGCTCAGCGACGGCAGCAGCATCGCAGTCGACCTGGTCGCCGCTGACGCGGATAGCAACGGCTCGATCTCACAGGCGGAGATCGCCCGGGCGATCAATCAGGCCGAGGGCGCAAGCGGCAAGGTCACAGCCTCGCTGATCACCGTGGGCGAGCAGACTCAGCTCATTCTTTCCGCCGCCCAGACCGGCGCCGACAGCGAAATCACGCTCGACGTCAGCGCGCTGCCCGCAGGCGCGCTGCGCACCGCGCTCGAAGGCGGGCGACAGCTGGTCGCTGCGCAGGACGCCGTGGTGTGGCTGGGCGGACAGGGCGGCGTCGAGCTGCGCCAGTCGTCCAACACACGCCTGATGATCTTCGACA
>Ga0079224_100007613_pt1 | contig 14567 bp, 13 predicted proteins | sample Stecom2015_FD_80414 | JGI IMG/M metagenome (GOLD analysis project Ga0079224, IMG submission 80414) | Agricultural soil microbial communities from Utah to study Nitrogen management - Steer compost 2015 | ecosystem: Environmental > Terrestrial > Soil > Agricultural land | place: USA: Utah...
CAGCATTACGATCTATATAAAAAATATTCAGGAGAATTAGCGGTTGTTTCTACAAATTATATCCAATCCGAACTTCGGCAGTTTGATTTAGGCTATAATTATTATTACCTGGACCATAAAAACAAAAAATTAAATAAACTAAAAGTCTCAAATTCTGGTTTGACAAAAGAATTTTCATATTATACTGGAGTTAGTTCTATGCTGCAAGGAGACCAGTTACAAAGAAATCCTGAAGCTGTACTATAAGAATTTTTTTCTTTGATCAACAAATGATCAGTAAATATTGCAAACATTATTATCCCTGTTCGTTATCTCACTCACATAATTTAATTTAATAATTACTGTAAAGAAATTCCCTCATTATTTTCGTTACTGTATTTATAATTTAAACATTTACGCATTATTTTATCTTTTGATGCATCTTGCATTACCTTCTCATGCTATGTATTTTTCTGCAATAATTTTTGAATTTGATTTTACTAAAATGCCTGAAACCTTTACTGGTGGCCAATTGCAGAGCTTTACAATTCTTAAAAAAATCAAAAAATATGCAGCATACAACACTCGGTTAATGTCTGTATTAATGTTGATGATCTTAAAGTACCTCGTGAAAACATTTAAATACAGTTAAAAACTGTGATTCTTAACGTTAAATGACATTTCACATGAGAAAACTTTCATCGCTTTTTGCTATGCTGATGCTGCTAAGCGCATTTGCATACGGTCAAACTCGTACCATTACGGGACAAGTCAAGGACGGCAGGGGAAACCCTGTACCTTTTGCAAACATACTTGTAAAGGGTACCACCACTGGTGTTTCTGCTGATGTTAACGGTAATTTCTCCATTGATGTTTCAAATGATGCTGTGTTAGTTATTAGTTCTACCAGCTTCGCAACTAGAGAAGTTCCTGTTGGTACTTCTTCAACGCTTTCTGTTACATTAACAGAGGAAGGCGGATTACAGGAAGTTGTTGTTACGGCCTTAGGTGTAACAAGAACGCGAAACCAGGTTCCCTATGCTGCTCAAAAGATAACTGGTGAAGAAGTTAGCCAGACACGAACATCCAATTTTATTCAGAATTTATCTGGTAAAGTTTCTGGTTTGGAACTCAGGCAGTCTAATACATTAGGAGGATCCACTAACGTTGTTATCAGGGGAGTAAAATCTATTACAGGAAATAACCAGGCATTATTTGTTGTGGATGGTATTCCGTTAGATAATACGAATGCAAAATCTGCTAACCAGGCTACAGGGCGTGGTGGATATGATTATGGTAGTGCAGCTGCTGATATCAATCCCGATGATATTGAATCCATAACTGTTTTAAAAGGTGCTGCTTCAACAGCCTTATATGGTTCACAGGGTGGTAATGGTGTAATATTAATTACCACCAAAAAAGGAGCAAGAGGCTTAGGCATAACAGTTAATACAGGTGTTACTGTAGGCAGATATGATAAATCAACCTTTGCTGAATTTCAAAGAGAATACGGGGGAGGTTATGGTGGATATTATGAAGACCCCACTGGTTTTTTTCTTTATCGTGATATAGATGGTGATGGTGTTAAAGATTTAGTAACACCAACCAGTGAAGATGCTTCCTATGGAGGCAGGTTAGATGGCAGACCTGTATATCAATGGGATTCTTTTGACCCATTGTCACCAAACTTTGGAAAGGCATACCCTTATTCAGCACCTGCTAATGATCCCGGTGAATTTTTTCAAACAGCCGTTTCATCAAATCAAAGCATTTTAGTTTCGGGTGGAACTGAAACGGGTTCTTTTAAAGTTGGTTATACACGTAATGATGACAAGGGTATTTTACCTAATAGTAAAATAGCCAAAAACCTTTTAAACTTTGGCGGTTCCTATAACATCACCTCCAAACTGGTTGCATCGGCTACTGTTAATTACTCTAATATTAATGGTACCGGAAGATATGGAACCGGTTATGATGATAAAAATCTTATGACGAATTTCCGGCAGTGGTGGCAAACCAATGTGGATGTCAAAGCACAGGAAGCTGCCTATGAAAGAGAAAAAAGAAATGTTACCTGGAACTGGGTTGATCCATCAGATCTGACACCTATTTACTGGGATAATCCATATTTTACCCGGTATGAAAATTATGAAACAGATACCCGGAACAGGGTATTTGGAAATGTAAATTTAACCTACAGCCCCCTCGACTGGCTGAATATCACAGGTTCGGTTGCCCATGATGGTTATGATGAACTACAGGAAGAAAGACAGGCTAAAGGAAGTGTTACAACACCTTCCTATACGCGGATTAACCGTAATGTTATGGGTACCAATTACAATTTAGTGGCTACTATGGACAGGGACTTATCAGAAGATATAAATTTTAAAGCTTTATTAGGAACAAATGTGCGGAAGGAGAGAAGACAGTTTATTTCAGCTACAACAAATGGTGGTTTAGTGGCAGACAGAATTTATGCTCTTTCAAATTCCATCAACCCAATAAATGCTCCACTCGAAGCAGATGAACGAAGAGAAGTATGGGGGAATTTTGCTGGAGCCACATTTACATGGCTGGATATGTTGACGCTGGATGCTACAATTAGAAATGATCAATCTTCTACACTTCCTGAAGGTGATAACAGTTATTGGTATCCATCTGTTTCCCTGGGATATACATTTTCTAAAAATCTTTCCACTCTCGATTGGTTAAGCTATGGAAAGTTGAGAGTGAATTATGCACAAGTTGGTAATGATGCACCTGTTTATTCACTCACGGATGTTTATACGGCTGTCACACCATTTGGTGCTTCATCTATCGGATCTGTGCAGGGTACTCGTGCAAATACTGCATTAAGACCAGAGCGCACAAAAAGCTATGAATTCGGTTTGGAGATGGCTTTTCTTAAAAATCGGTTAGGCTTTGACGTTACTTATTACAATGCAACGACATTTGACCAGATCTTTCCTGTAGAAATTTCAAGGAGTACCGGTTATAATGCCCAGTTTTTAAATGCCGGTAACCTGCGAAATAAAGGAGTTGAATTGTCATTATTTGCGGTACCTGTTCAAACAAGGGATTTTTCCTGGAACATCAATCTAAACTGGTCTAAGAATAACAACACAGTTGAAGAATTATATCCTGGAATTGATGTAATTACACTCGGAACGTTCCAGGGTGGTATTTCTATTAATGCGGCTTTAGATCAGCCTTATGGAACCATCCGTGGAAATGATTTTGTTTATACTGAAGGTAAAAGAACCGTTGGTTCAAATGGACGCTATTTAATGACTTCAGAATCTAACTATGATATTGGAAATATGAATCCTGACTGGATTGGTGGTATTACGAACAGTTTGCGTTATAAAGATTTTTCATTGAGCTGGTTAATTGATGTACGTAAAGGCGGCGATTTATTCTCTTTAGACTTATACTATGGATTGGCAACAGGTATTTATCCTGAAACTGCCGGACTGAATGATCTTGGTAATCCGTCAAGAAACACAATTGCAAACGGTGGCGGCATTATTATGCCAGGCGTTTTAGCTGATGGTAAACCCAATGATATCAGGGTAAGTAACACAAACTATGGTTCCTATGGATATTCATATAATCCGGCAGCCGCATTTATTTATGATGCCAGCTATGTAAAATTGAGAGAAGCTGTTTTGACTTATTCATTGCCTCAATCAATTTTTGATGGAAGCGTATTTAAAGGAATTGATATTTCACTGGTAGGTCGAAATCTTTGGATCATAGATAAGAATATACCCTATGCGGATCCTGAGGAAAATATTAGTTCCGGTAATCTCCAAGGTTACCAGGGTGGTGCATATCCAACTACAAGAACAATGGGTATCAATGCAAAAATCAGGTTCTAACTTAAAACTATTAACATGAAAAAATTAATAACAATAGTTCTTTTACCACTGCTCTTTATGGCAGCTTGTAAAAAGGACCTTACCAGTATAAACGTTGATCCTAAATCGCCTCTAACATATCCATCAGCAGCATTTTTTACTGGTGCCCAAAAAAATATGATGGATCTGCTTCAATCAACCAACGTGAACGTAAATATTTTTAGATTGATTGTTCAGCATTGGACACCAACAACATATACGGATGAAGCAAGATTCGATTTAGGAACGAGACAAGTTCCTCGGCAAATGTGGAATGCCATTTACCGGGATGTTATCAGGGATTTGCGTGAAGCAAAAGTCTTAATGGCTGATGAACTATTGAGCCCGGTACCTGCAGAAGATGCCGTAATAAGGCAGAATCAAACAGCCATTTTGGAGATCATGGAAGTTTATGCATGGTTTTACCTGGTAACAACTTTTGGTGATATCCCTTACAGTGAAGCAATGGATGTGGAAAATACACAACCGGTATATGATGATCAGCAAACGATTTACATGGATCTTTTGAGCAGGTTAGATGCTGCAATAAATAATCTTGATGTATCTGGTGATAGTTTTGGTGCATCAGATTTAATTTATAATGGTGATGTGGAAGCATGGATGAAATTCGCTAATTCCCTCAAACTTAAAATGGGAATGACTATAGCCGATGTAGGTTCACAAGCCCAATCAATTGTTGAATCAGCTGTGGCTGCTGGTGTTTTTACTTCAAATGCAGACAATGCAGAATTGCAATACCTGGGTGCACCTCCAAATACAAATCCACTTTGGGTTGATCTTGTACAAAGCGGCCGAAAGGATTTTGTAGCAGCCAGAACTGTAGTAGAGAAATTGGTTACACTGGATGATCCCCGCCTGGAAGTGTTTGTAACTCCAGATAGCTCAGGCACAGGGCATTCAGGTGGAATCCCCGGGGAAAGCAATAATTATGCTGCCTATTCAAAGCCTGGCGATGCCTTTATTGATCCAACTTTGCCTGGAATATTTTTAAGCTACGATGAAGTTGAATTCTATTTAGCAGAAGCCGTTGAAAGAGGATACAATGTTGCGGGAACTGCGTCACAACATTATAATAATGCGGTTACAGCTTCCATTATGTACTGGGGTGGAACCGCTGCTGAAGCAACTGCCTATCTTTCACAACCCGGCGTTGCTTATAATAGTTCAAACTGGAAACAATCTATCGGTGAACAAAAATGGCTGGCATTATATAACCGAGGATGGGATGCATGGATAGAATGGAGAAGGTTAGATTATCCTGCATTAGTGAAACCACCAACAGCATTTTCTGATATTCCATTAAGATTTACATACCCGGTTCCTGAGCAAAACTTAAACCGTGCTAATTACGATGCAGCTTCATCGGCAATCGGTACGGACCAGGTTACTACAAGGTTATTCTGGGACGTTTCTTAAATGAACATAAGAAAAGAGGTTACTAAACAGGTAACCTCTTTTTTATTATTGAAGAATTTATTTATGTATTTGTTTGGGTGAGATGAGCAAATAAAAAAAAGTATTCTAACGCTGTATCAAATGTTTAATACCTTATTTTACTTTACTTTGCCCAAAACAAATAACCAGTATGGAAGATAATAATCAGCCCCAGCAGCCTAATCAGTTGAACATTGAAATATCAGAAGAAGTTGCAGAAGGAACTTATGCAAACCTTGCTATAATAACACATTCTCATGCAGAATTTGTAATCGATTTTGTGAATGTTATGCCCGGCACACCGAAAAGTAAAGTTAAATCACGTATCATCTTTACCCCGCAACATGCAAAACGCTTTATGAAAGCAATGAATGAAAATATTGGCAGGTTTGAATCAGTTAACGGATCTATCCAGGACCTGGAAGAAATACAGCTTCCATTTAATTTTGGTGGTCCTACCGCACAGGCATAGCCGGAGTTATTTTTTACTGATTTGCATCCATTAGTTTTTAAATCCTCGTATTGTACCTGAAAATAAATTGATCATGAAATGGACTCTTATCCTTGCCTGCATTATATTTATTAACCAGTATGTCCTTGCACAAGAAAAAAAATCTTACAAAATAAAAGCCGGCCAGGAGTTAAGTGATGTATTAAGCTTTGGTGATATTTATAAATATCCCTCCTTTAAACAATCAATAGTTTTGTTTTTAAATGGCAACGAAGGAAATGGATTGCTGAATTATAATTTCCTGAATGGGGAAATGGAATTTATTTCAGCAACAGGTGATACTGTTGCTTTGGATGACGAAAGAACTATTAAAAAGATATGGATTGATGAGGATACATTTTATTTTGATAAAGGATACATGAATGTTATTGCAGGATATGGCACTAAAAAACTGGCTAAAAAACAATTACTGGGTGTAGTTGATAAGAAAAATCTTGGAGCTTTTGATTTTCCTGTTTCCGCAGGAACAGAAAATTACGGTATCTATAAAAATGTAAAACTCAAAGCCAAGGCAGATATAATAATGATGCTTGAAGATTTTTATTACCTGGGAGACAGGCAAAATTTCTATCCATTCAATAAAAAAAACCTGCTAAAAGTTTATAAAAGGAAAGAATCTGCAATTACCAATTTTTTAAATGAGCAGTCTATTGATTTCTCAAATGAAAATGATCTGAGAAAACTTTTCAATTATTTGAAGAATATCGATGTATAATTAAACATCATTGTAGGTTCCAATTTTTACTTTCTATAATATTCCTTCATCTGAAAAACTATAATAGCCATCTTCGCTAACAATGATATGGTCAAGCACTTTTATGTCAAGCAGCAGGGCAGCCGCTTTTATTTTTCCTGTTAATTCTTCATCAGCCCGGCTGGGTTTTAAACTTCCGGAAGGATGATTATGACAAAGAATAAGTCCGACAGCATTTTCCTGTAAGGCTTTTTTTAAAATAACTCTTGGATCGGCAACTGTTCCGGTCATGCCACCCTGGCTGATGATCTCAAAATGATTGATCTTATTTGCGCGATTTAAAAACAGTACTGCAAATACTTCATGATGGTGATCCTTCAATAAATTCTGCAGGTAATTGGCTACTTCAGAACTGGATGCAATAATGGGCTTAGATAAGTTTAGGGAACCCTGCCGGCGTCTTCCCAATTCAAGTGCAGCTGTAATGGTAATGGCTTTTGCTTCACCAATACCTTTAACTTTCATCAGGTCTTTGATCGTTAATTTACCTAATTCATTCAGGTTGTCTTTTCCCAGCTTTAAAATATCTTTTGCCAGTTCTATAGCGCTTTTTTCCCTGCTGCCAGTGCTTATCAGGATAGCGAGTAGTTCAGAATCACTTAAGGAAGAAGATCCTTTCGATAGTAATTTTTCTCTTGGCCTATCGTCTTTTGCCCATTGTTTTATTGAGTATTTCTGCTCTTGCACAGTTTTAGTTATGTTAATATTTTTATGGTATGCAACGGAACATATTTAGCAGCGTTGCAGAAAGCAATCCAAATCTATTAAAAAACCGTAAAATCTAACTTATGAAATCCTCTAAAGCATCCATTGGCGCCTTACATCCCATTCTTTTCTTTGTGGGTGTTTATGTGATAGCGCTGTTTTTCTCCATTTTTATCTGTTCTACCGTTTTTTACAGTTTAAATGGACCGGCAAACGAAGCTTCTACAGAAAATAATCAAACTGAACAATTGGTTTCAAGTCCTTACCAGGCAAGTGCTGTAGCAGTTAATTAAACAAAAAATACCTAAAAATCCGAGGTTATTTGTGCATGTTGGATTAATCCTAAGCGGATATTAATATCTTCGCCGCTCATTTTTCTCACATGCAACATACCGCAAAGATTTTTGCCGGCACAGGTTCAAAAGAACTGGCCGAAGAAATATCAAGAAAATATGGGAAACCACCGGGACGGGTTAGTATTCAACGTTTTAGCGATGGAGAAATACAGCCGGTTTTCATGGAAAGCATCCGGGGTGAACATGTTTTTTTAGTTCAGAGTACTTATTCCCCTTCAGATAACCTGATGGAACTGTTATTGATGATTGATGCTGCCCGCAGGGCATCTGCTTATAAGATCATCGCAGTTATTCCATATTATGGATATGCCCGCCAGGACCGTAAAGATAAACCCAGGGTAGCCATAGGCAGCAAACTCGTAGCTAATATGCTGGTGCCTGCAGGCGCCGACAGGGTCATAACCATGGATCTTCACGCCCCCCAAATTCAAGGTTATTTCGATATTCCGGTGGATCACCTCGACAGTTCAGCTGTTTTTATCCCTTACATTGAGCAACTTAAAGTTGAAAATCTTACCTTTGCCGCCCCCGATGTGGGAGCTACCAATCGCATCAGGGAAATTGCCAGTTATTTTGAAGCAGAAATGGTAATATGTGACAAGCACAGAAAAAGAGCCAATGAGATTGCAAGTATGGTTGTAATTGGTGATGTAGAAGGAAAGGATGTATTGATCATCGATGATATTTGCGATACTGGTGGAACACTTGCAAAGAGTGCTGCTTTATTAAAGGATAAAGGGGCCAGGAGTGTTAGAGCAATGATAACTCACCCTGTTTTAAGCGGCAATGCATATGAGAACATTGAAAATAGTGTGTTAGAAGAACTGGTTGTTTGCAATACGATTCCCATAGCTAAAGCAAGTTCTAAAATCAAAGTTTTGAGTGTTGCGGAATTGTTCGGAATCGCTATCAGGAATGCTTATGAAAATAAAAGTATCAATAATCTTTTCATACATTCTCAACGACGAAATAAATAATTTTTATTACAGGTGATCATACCTGTTATTTACTTTTTACTATAATAAAAAAAACAACAATGAAAACAATTACAATTGAAGGACAACTGAGGACCGGACTTGGCAAAGGAGCCGCCCGCCAATTACGCTCTCAGGGAAACGTGCCTGGTGTAATTTACGGGGGTGCAAAGGAACTGAGCTTTTATGCTCCGTCTTCCGCATTTAAAACCTTGGTTTATACGCCTAATTTCCAAATTGCAGAAATAAAATTAGATGGCAACAGCTATCGTTGTATTTTAAAGGATCTGCAATTTGATAAAGTTTCTGATGAACTGATCCATGTGGATTTACTTGAGCTGGTTGAGGATAAAAAAGTGATTGCTACTATTCCCATCAAATTTGTTGGAACAGCTGTTGGTGTAAAAGCCGGGGGTAGAATGGTGACTAAAATAAAATCACTAAAAGTAAAAACCTTACCTAAATACCTGAAAGAATCGATCGAAGTAAATGTAGAAGATCTTGAATTGAATGGTAACATCAGGGTGCAGGATGTAAAAGTTGACAATTATGAAATAGTCAATTCTCCACGTATTCCTATTGCATCAGTTGTGTTAACACGACAATTGAAACAGGAAGAAGCATCTGCTGAAAAAGCACCTGCAAAATAAATTTTACAATTTTAAAGGAACCCGTATCTTTTTGATGCGGGTTTTTTTTAGCCCACTTGTGCAAGGCAAAAGCTTTGTATTGGGTGGATTAGATTAAATTTTGGGATATTTAATTTTTCAAACAAGCAGGATGAAATTTTTGATAATTGGTTTAGGTAATATTGGTGAAGAGTATGCTCACACCCGCCATAACATTGGGTTTGATGTAGTATATGCATTTGTTTCCAAGCATGGTGGAACTTTTAAAAATGACCGGCTGGCTTATATGGCGGAAGTGAAATTTAAAGGAAAGCAGTGTATTTGCATTTGCCCGACCACTTTTGTCAATCTTAGCGGCCGTGCAGTGAAATACTGGGTTGATAAAAAAAATATTTCTTTGGATCACATATTGGTGATAGTTGATGAACTGGCATTACCATTATCAAAAATAAGAGTTAGACCATCCGGTAGTGATGCAGGCCATAATGGATTAAAAAGCATCCAGGAAGCTTTGGAAACGGTTAATTATCCAAGATTGCGTTTTGGCATTGGCAATAATTATCCAAAGGGCAGGCAGGCGGACTTTGTATTAAGTAAATGGACCCGCGAAGAAGAACCCCTGGTGGCCGTAAAAATCCAGAAATCAGTGGAAGTTATTGAATCCTTTATCACCAAAGGAGTTATGGCTACCATGACTGAAATAAATAATGTGGAGTTTTCGCTGTGAGAAATGAAGGGGATTACCTATTTTAGCATTTCCATCCTAAGATTTAATAAAGGTCCAATACTATATAAGCCACCAAAAATATATGGGATTTCCTTTTTGATAAGTATCCGATGTATTTTAACCACTAAAACCATCCTTTTTTATGAAGATTTTTTGTGTTGGCCGTAACTATGTAGCACACGCACAGGAATTAGGTAATGATTTACCTGATGAACCAGTCATATTTATGAAGCCGAAAAGTGCATTGCTACAACCACATACGCCATTTTATTATCCTGAATTTACAAACGAATTACATTATGAATGTGAGTTAGTTCTTCGTATATGTAAGAACGGTAAATACATCCAGGAAAAATTTGCCAGTAAATATTATGATGCTGTAACAGTCGGTATAGATTTTACCGCACGTGATATACAGGATGAATTAAAATCGAAAGGATTGCCATGGGAAAAAGCAAAGTCATGGGATAATTCCGCCGCTATTGGTAAATGGGTTACTTTTCCTGATCTTAAAAACAAAAAAGAAATCAATTTTGGTTTGTATAAAAATAAAGAGCTTGTTCAACAGGGTATTAGCAACGAGATGATCTTTGATTTTGATTATATCGTTTCCTACATCTCTAACTATTTCAGTGTTAACATTGGCGACTTGATTTTTACCGGAACACCGGCTGGGGTTGGTGAATTAGTTGTGGGTGACGAAATTGAAGGATTTATGGAAGATGACAGCATGATTAAACTCGAAGTAAAATAATTATTTGCAAGCATAACGTATAGCCACCCTGCCTGCAGGGTGGCTTTTATTTTTGTCCACGCTGCTTTCCCTTAATTTTACAACCCTATTTTCACTTTAAAGTATGATAGATCTACAAATTTTTATAACAGCATATCGACTGATGTTTACTGCCAAAACAATGGCTGAAACTTACGAAGCAAACCGGCAAATTTGTCAATATGTACATTCCACCAGTCGCGGACATGAAGCTATACAAATAGCTACAGCACTTCATTTATTGAACTGTGACTTTGTAAGTCCTTATTATCGTGATGACTCTATGTTACTGGCAATGGGATACGAACCCTATAACCTAATGCTTCAATTATTAACGAAAGCAGATGATCCATTTTCCGGCGGCCGATCATATTACTCCCATCCCAATTCTAAAGATCCTGGTAAGCCTGGTATCATTCACCAGAGCAGTGCTACAGGAATGCAGGTAATTCCTACTACCGGTGTTGCACAAGGCATTCAATACCTTGAATCAATATATTCTGAACTGCTGGTAAAAGGACCCAATGATGAAAATCCTGTTGTGATTTGTTCTTTAGGTGACGGGAGTGTTACAGAAGGAGAGGTAAGTGAAGCGTTCCAGTTTGCAGTTCTGAAAAATTTGCCCATTATTTACCTGGTCCAGGATAATCAATGGGGCATTAGTGTTAGTAGTGCCGAAGCCCGCACAATGGATGCTTTTGAATATGCAGAAGGTTTCAAAGGCATGCAAAGAATGAAAGTTGATGGCACCGATTTCAAAAAAAGTTATAAAACCATGGGGCAGGTTATCAGGAATGTTCGTATGAACCGCCATCCGTGGATAGTACATGCGAAGGTTTCCTTACTTAATCATCATACCAGTGGGGTAAGAAAGGAGTTTTACCGCACAGAAGAAGATCTGGCAAAACATGCTAAAAATGATCCCTTACCTAAACTGAGAGAAGTATTATTGGGAAAGGGAATTCATGAAGAAATTCTCACCCAGCTGGAAGAAAAAGTGAAAATTGATGTAACTGAGGATTTTGATAAAGCTGTTAAAGCTCCCGAACCAGATCCCTTAACAGTTACAGATCATATTTTTGTTCCAACTTCTGCTATTGAGGAAGAAGGTGAGAGGGAACCTACAGGAAGAGAAAAAATCGTAATGGTTGATGCTGCATTATTTGCTATCAGAGAAATTATGGAAGATGATCCTAATTCCATTTTTTTCGGGCAGGATGTTGGTCGCAGGTTAGGTGGCGTTTTTCGCGAAGCCGCGACACTTGCAGAGCAATTTGGCGATCACCGGGTTTTTAATACAGCCATACAGGAAGCTTATATTATCGGATCAACAGTTGGCCTGAGTGCAGTGGGAATTAAGCCCATTGTCGAAGTTCAGTTTGCCGATTATATTTATCCCGGTTTCAACCAACTGGTAACAGAAATTTCCAAATCATGTTATTTATCCATGGGTAAATACCCGGTGGGAGCAATCATACGTGTACCGATAGGCGCTTATGGAGGCGGTGGTCCATATCATAGTGGAAGTATAGAATCAACCTTGTTGTCAATCAAAGGCATCAAGATAGCCTATCCTTCAAATGCTGCGGATATGAAGGGTTTAATGAAAGCCGCTTACCTTGATCCCAACCCGGTAATAATGCTGGAACATAAAGGGCTGTACTGGAGTAAAGTACCGGGTACTGAAGGTGCTAAAAGACCAGAACCTTCATTTGATTATGTGTTGCCTTTTGGTAAAGGAAACATTGTATTACCGGCTGATGAAGAGCAGGTAGCACAGGGTAACAGTTGTTGTATTATTACCTATGGAATGGGCGTTTACTGGGCTCAAAAGGCAGCCCAGTCTTTTGATGGCCAGGTTGAAATTGTTGATTTGCGTACGCTTTATCCCTTAGATGAAGAATTGATTTTTGATTGTGTAAAAAAACATGGAAAATGTTTGGTATTGACGGAAGAACAAAAAAATAATTCTTTTGCGGAATCTTTGTCGGGCAGAATATCCAAAGAATGCTTTCAGTTCCTGGATGCACCAGTTGAAGTTTTGGGAGCCCTAAATCTTCCGGCAGTTCCATTAAATAAAAACCTGGAAGCTGCTATGTTGCCAGATGCAAAAAAAACAGCCGATGTCTTATCGGCTTTACTGAATTATTAATAAGTCTTTTACTATTTGGCGGGAGATGCAGATAAATTAAATGATAATACATTTCCGATCGCATCACATAATTCCCGGAATGCAGCAGGCTTTGTCATAAAATGTACGGCGCCCATAGCCTTTGTTTCTTCAATGTCTTTTTTGAGAGAAGAAGTAGAATATATAACAACAGGAATATCTTTTAACCTGGCCGATTTCTTTAATTCTAACAAACATTTCTTTCCGTCCACTTTAGGCATATTCAGATCGAGAAATATATAATCGGGTACAACTTTCATATTATTTAATAATGCCAGACCTTCTTCGCAGGAGCTGGCTAAATAACAGTCCATTGTATCATCTACTTCTTTGGCTGCTTCCATAAAAAATTCCTGGTCATCAATATCATCATCAATCAATAAAATAGATTTGTTCATTCTAAATAACCTTTTGGTTTGGGAATGTGGGTAATTTATAACTGCTAAAATAAGAATAAATCTGCTTGATAAAAAGTAGGGGTAAAGCTTCAAACCCGTCTTGCATTAAATTTTAATGTTTAAAATAATCCTTTGTAAGGTTTTTTACTAAAACTTTCATCAACTTTACAATCATTTCTTTATTTTTGCGGCCCTTCAAGGCGAGGTAGCTCAGCTGGCTAGAGCGCAGCACTCATAATGCTGAGGTCAGGAGTTCGAGTCTCCTTCTCGCTACAGGCAAAGGCAGGTATAACATACCTGCTTTTTTATTTCCTTACTTACATCAAATTATATTTGATACAAATAAAACCAGCTTCGCTGGTAGGCTTTTTGAATCAATTTGCGATTTATTTAAGATGTAAAGATGAATTTCATTGATTTTGAAAAAATTTCCATTGGTTTTATTATTCTCCTGTTAATAGTTGCTGCTGTTGTTGTTTGGATTTCCGGAACCAGGCTTTCCAAATTAAGTGATCAGTTAGCAAAGAGAACAGGCTTAGGAAGGGCATTTATTGGAGTTCTATTGTTAGGCGGTATTACCTCTTTACCAGAGGTTGCTACAACTTTAACTGCATCTGTGGAAGGCAATGCAGGAATGGCCATAAGTAATATCCTGGGCGGTGTTAGCATGCAGGTAACAATATTGGCCGTTGTCGATTTTTGGGTAAGAAAACAGCCAATAAGTACATCAACTTCTACCATTGTTTTGATAATGGAAGGATCCATGGTTATAATATTGTTAGCACTGACAGGCGTGTTTATGCTGGTGCCCGGTTTTTCCATTTTTCATTTTGGAATCAATTCATTATTCATCTTTTTACTTTTTTTGTTTAGTCTTTTTATAGTTCATAAGTACAGTGCATTAAGTTGGGTTTCTTACAGGAAATCGGACGTTGACAGTTTGATTAAAATATCAGATTTCTTTAAAAAGCAACAGGAAAATGCTGAAAAGGAAAGCCAGGAAGAAAATGATGATTTAATTTCAATTGGAACTTTTTTCAAAAGCAAGGGTTTATGGTTTTTATTGTTATCGGTTTTGATTTTAGTTGCCGGGTATTTTGTTGTAAAAACCAGTGAGAGGATTGCAGAGGAAACAGGAATTGGAACCAGCTTTGCAGGATTGGTTTTGATTGCAATAACAACGTCTTTACCGGAAATAAGTACAACAATTGCCGCTGTAAAATTAAAACGCTATGATA
>Ga0079224_100007615_pt1 | contig 14566 bp, 10 predicted proteins | sample Stecom2015_FD_80414 | JGI IMG/M metagenome (GOLD analysis project Ga0079224, IMG submission 80414) | Agricultural soil microbial communities from Utah to study Nitrogen management - Steer compost 2015 | ecosystem: Environmental > Terrestrial > Soil > Agricultural land | place: USA: Utah...
GCGCCGGCTCCGCGGCGGCCCTCGCCCGTCCGCCCTCCTCCGGGAGGAGGGCGCGGCGCAGGTGCGCCGAGAGGCTCACCTGGCAGGCGGGGGAGAAGAGGTGGGAGGCGCGCGTCCGGGGGTGCGGGGGCCGCGGCGTCATCGGTCCCCCCGGGCGGAGCCGCACCCGCCGAAAGCGCTCCGCGGGGCCGGTCTGCAAGCCATTCTGCGGCGGGGAGGCGGCGGGGCATTGTCCGTCGGCCGGACGCGCTTTCGAAGGGCGGGGTTGAAGCGTTCCATGCCCGAAGTCTCCACCATCGTAGCGCGGTGCCGCGATTATTCGCGTTTATATTTGCTTATAAAATCCTGATATGGCGGAGAGGTGGTGGAGGAGGCGCCGTAATCGGCGCGAAAAGGCCCCTGGGTGGCGTTAAGTGGCGCTAGGGTTGCCGGCGTGCAACGCCCATCAGCGGGAATACGGCGGCCTTCGCCCGAGAACTCCTGTGAAGCGCCCCGGCCACCTCGGCGAGTGAGAAGAATGTCACTGGATCTTTCTGGTCTGCCCCGGGTAGGGAATATGGATTCAGCGGAACGGGGCGACTGCGGTCGCTGCAGCTCACGGAGCTGCCAGTGCATCGGAGAGGAGTTCTGGCGTCGTGAGGACGTCATCGAGGCGCTGCGGATCCGCGACGCCTGCGCCTTGATTCGCCTGGCCCGGCGTTACACGGACCTCACCCAGCAAGAACTCGCTGAGATAACGGGTCTGACCCAGCCGATGATCTCGCTTATCGAAAGAGGGAAGACCCGCAGGCTGGGGCGGGAACGACAGCAGCGCGCTTTGCACGGGCTGGAGGCCAGGGCCACCCTGCTTCCCCCGATGGAGGAATGGGGGGATTCCCAGGCCATGGCCGCTCTCGAAGCCGTATCCGGAGAAGGGCCGAACAGGGCCGGTGTGAACGCCGCGCAGATCAGCGCCTATGTGATGTTGTGGGCTCGGGCCGCCTCCGCTCCGCCCGCCCCTCCCCGGAAGACCGCTCCGGTCACTCCTGCGATGGTCGCCGCTTTGGAGGACGTCACCGAGGCGCTGCGCCGCGCCGACGCGGCCCACGGCTCTGCAGGGCTGGCCCCCTTCGCCGCGGCCCAGCTGACCGCCGCCCAGCGGATGCTCGCGGCCGCGGGGGAGGAGGGAGTGCGCCGCAGGCTGTACCGGGCCGCCGCGGACCTGGCCGGCCTGGCGGGGTGGCTGGCCGTCGACGCGGGCGACTACGACCGCGCCCGCCCTCTGTTCGCCGCGGCCCTGCGGTCGGCCCACCAGGCCGGAGACGTGGTCCTGGGAGCCGGGATCGCCTCCTCCGTCGCGGTGCAGAGCTACAGCCTCGGCCAAGGGCTGCAGGCCGCACTGATCGCCCGCACCGCGCTCGAACGCACGGTCTCCCGGGCGACTCCCCTGGTGAGGGCGATGCTGCACACGCGGGTGGCGCGCGGGCACGCCGTCGACGGCGACCGCCTCCCCGCCCTGCGGGCCCTGGAGAACGCCCGGGAGGCGTTCGAGCAGGGGCCGAGTGACGAGGATCCGTCCTGGCTGTACTGGATGAGCCCCGGAGAGATGCACGGCCAGGCCGCCGCGGTCCACCTGTCGCTGGGCGAGGACGAACAGGCCCTTCAGCTGCTGGAGCAGGCCGATCGCACCTACGATTCCGCCTGCGTACGCGATCATGCCCGGTGCACGGTCCGCTCGGCCGGGGCATTGGCCCGCCTCGGCGAGCTCGACCACGCTTGCGAGCGCGCCCACCGGGCCCTGGACATGGAGGTCGGCTCCGTCCGGCTCGCGTACGAGGTCATGGGTCTCTTGTCCGACCTGGAGCCCTACGGCGACGAGGCCAGGGTGGCGGAGCTCCGCGACCACGCGGCCCCCCTGCTCGACAGCGCGCTCAGATGAGGAGCGCGCTCCGTGCGCGGACGCCGGCCCGTGGCGCCCCGCGACCCAGGGGGCGCCCCGCCCGGCGCACCGGCCGGTGCGCCGCCGCATCGGTCGGTTTCACTACAGGCCGTGAAGCCCGGTGGTAGGGTCCGCAAAGGAGCGCCGTTTCGGGCGAATCACACTAAAAGCGGGGCGAGTCCGGCCCGGTTCTCTGCCAGGGCCCGCCGTCTTCCACCCGGCAGGGCGACGTGCACAGTCCATCCCCAGCCCTGCCGGGTGCCCTCTCCTCGCACTTCCCGCCCAGCGCGGGCCCGCCCAGCGCCTCTTCCGCACCTCCGCCCGGCCCGTGGCCTGGACCGGGCGCAGAAAAGGCTCCCGCACACCGCCGCACGCCACCGCGGGTGATCATCGCCACCGGCCCCGGATCCTCTCTGCTCGGACTTCGCCCCGGGCGCCGGCCCCGGCATGGTTCCGGCCCAGGATCTCGGCGGCGGGCATGGCGATTCCGCTAAGGGGACCCGAGAAGGTGAAGGCGGTCCCGACGGCGGCACCCGGACGTGCGCGACCTCGCGCCCCTCGCCGAGGCGGTCGACTCCGGCTCCATCGCGGCGGGGCCCGGCGGCGTGGTCCGGCCGATCAGCCCGGGCCGGGGTGCACCCGTGCCTGGATGCCCTTGAAGTGGTCCTCGACGGCGGCGTACAGCGCCGGCTCGTCGCGGTTCCGGAGGGCCGTGAGGATGGCGCGGTGCCAGCCTGCGGTCATCGCGGGCGTGGTGTCCGCGCGGGGGAGCGCGTCGTCCAGCGAGTTGAACACCCGCCAGAAGACGCGGAGGAGATCGGTGACCAGGTCGTTGCCGAGCGGGGCGTAGAGGGCCTCGTGGAACCTCCAGTCCGCCTCGGGAACGTATTCGCCCTCCTCGGCGCGCTCCTCCATGGTGCGCACGGCGGCCTCCAGCTCGGCGAAGTCCAGCCGGTCGTAGGCCGCCAGTACCCGCGGGACCAGGCCGTTCTCCAGGACCTCGCGCACTTCGAGGAGGTTGCGGATGTCGGCCAGGTCGCCGTGGACCGACAGCGCGCTGCGGAACGCCAGCCCCGCCTCCAGCCCGGAAAGGGAGACCGAGCCGACGTAGGTGCCGTGGCCGTGGCGGATGTCGACGATGCCGAGCGCCTCCAGTGCCTTCATCGCCTCGCGCAGCGGATGCCGGCTGACGTCGAGCCCCTCCATCAGCTCGAACTCGGGAGGCAGGGCGGCCCCCGGCGCGAGGCCGCGCTCGACGATCAGCGCCTTGATCGCGTCCTGCAGTGCGCGCTGCTTGGCCCGCGCGCCGTTCCTTCGCCGCTTCGTCGCTCCGTCCACGTCGACCAAGTCTAGGCCGTCCCGCCGCGCCCGCCCGGCCCCGCGGCCCGCCGGAGGGCGCGGGGAGGGGTGCTCGCGCGGACCCGGCGGGCGCCGGCGGCCCGCGGTGCCCCCCGTCCGAGGCGGGGCGCCGTGCCCGGCCGCGCGGAACGGGGCGGTGCGCACGTCGAAGGCGGACCCGTGCGCGCCGGGTCCGCCGGGCGGCCCGGCGCCGGAGCGCCGATCCGGCCGGCGCCGCCGACCGGGAGCAGGGCGCCCGCCCGGCTTTCGCGCGGTTCCGCACCGGTGCCGATCGTCCCGCCGCCGGGCCCGGCCCGCCCGGGAGCCGCGGAGAAGCGCGCCGTCCCGGCCATTGCGCCGGCGGGCCGGTGCGGCTAAGGTGCTCCGACATCGGACATAGTACGTCCTATTTCTGAGGAGGCATGCATGACCGCCGCCCCCGGCCGTCCCCCCTCAACGTTCCGGCAGCTCAGCGGCGGCCAGAAGAAGGCCTTCTTCGCCGCCTGGCTGGGATATCTGCTGGACGGCTTCGACTTCATCCTCATCACCCTCGTCCTCACCGAGATCGCCGACGACTTCGGCCTCGACCTCACCACCGCGGCCACGCTGATCTCCGCGGCGTTCGTCTCCCGCTGGCTCGGCGGACTCGCCCTCGGGGCCGTCGGCGACCGCTTCGGCCGCAAGCCCGCGATGATCCTGGCGATCCTGGCGTTCTCCGTGGGCAGCGCCCTGTGCGGGTTCGCCTGGGACTACTGGTCCCTCTTCGCGTTCCGCGCCCTCGTCGGACTGGGGATGGCCGGCGAGTACAGCTCCAGCGCCACCTACGTCATGGAGTCCTGGCCCAAGCGGATGCGCAACCGGGCCACCGGTTTCCTCCTGTCCGCCTACCCCATCGGCACCGTGCTCGCGGCGCTGAGCTACGAGGTGATCGTGCCCGGCCTGGGGTGGCGCTGGCTGTTCTACGCCGGACTGGTCCCGATCGCGCTCTGCCTCTACCTGCGCCGCGCCCTCCCCGAGGCGGAGGAGTGGAAGAAGGAGGTCGGCGGCAGGACCGACGTGACCACGTCGTCCGCCCTCTTCTCACCGGAGCGGCGGCTGTCCAACCTGCTGCTCACCGCCGCGGTCTCCACCGCCCTGGTGCTCCTGTTCAGCAACAGCGCCGGCGGTTGGGCGTGGCTGTGCTCCCTGGTGGCGCTCGCCGGGTTCGTCCTCTTCGCCGTGCAGCTCGCCGGGCGCATGTGGCCGGTGATGATCGCCATCATGGCGACGGTCTTCTGCGCCTTCCTCTACTCATGGCCCGTGCAGTCCTTGCTGCCCACCTACCTCAAGGCCGACCTGGGATTCGATGAGGCCGCCGTGTCCACCGCGCTGACCTGGGCCGGCCTCGGCTACGCGGCGGGCTGCTGCCTCGCCGGCATCGCGGCCGACCGGATCGGCACGCGGCCGACCTACGTCCTGGGCCTGCTCATATCGCTCTGCTTCGTCTTCCCGGTGTTCGCCCTGGACGCGAGCAGCATCCTGCTCCTGTGGGTGCTGCTGTTCGCCATGCAGGCCACCAGCCAGGGCATCTCCGGCCTGCTCCCCAAGTACATCGGCGACCACTTCCCGGTGCGCATGCGCGCCGCCGGCCTGGGCTTCACCTACAACGTGGGCGCCCTCGGCGGCGCCGTCGCCCCCCTCGCCGGCGCGGGGATCGCCGAGTCCATCGGCGGCCTCGGCCAGGCGCTCACGGTCCTGGCGGCGACCCTGACCATCGCGGTCGCCCTGATCATCGGCCTGAACATCCCGGTCAGGATCGGCCACGCGCTGGGGATCCGGCCCGACGACGTCCCCGCCCTCGCCACCCCGGAGAAAGGAACCCGGTGAACACCTCTGAATCCCTGCGCGGAGTCATCCCGCCCCTCGCCACACCGCTCGGCGGCGACGGGCAGGTCGACCGCCCGTCACTGGAGCGGCTCGTCGCCTTCCAACTGGACGCGGGCGTGCACGGGGTGTTCATCGGAGGGTCGACCGGGGAGATCGCCCTGCTCGACTCCGTCCAGGCCGCCGCCGCGGCGCGGACCGCGGTCGGCGCCGTCGCCGGGGCGGTCCCGGTGCTCGTGGGCGCCATCGACACCGGTACGCGCCGCGTCGTCGAGCACGCCCGGCGGGCCGCCGAGGCGGGCGCCGACGCGGTCGTCGTCACCGCGCCGTTCTACGTCGACCCCCACCCCGACGAGGTCGTGGCCCACTTCCGCACCGTGCGGTCGGCGGTCGACCTGCCGGTCGTCGCCTACGACATCCCGAGCGCGATCGGCACCCGCCTCACCCCCGACATCGTCGCCGAGCTGGCCGCAGAGGGCACCATCGCCGGCCTCAAGGACTCCAGCGGGGACCTGACCGCGTTCCGGGAGGTCCTCCGCCGGCTCCCGGGATTCCCGGTGCTGACCGGCTCGGAGCTGATGGCCGACACCGCCCTCTCCCTCGGCGCCTCCGGGCTGGTCCCGGGGCTCGGAAACGTCGATCCGCACGGGTACACCCGGCTGTTCGCCGCCGCGGCGGCGGGCCGGTGGGCGGACGCGGCCGCGGAGCAGGAGCGGCTGGCCGGCCTGTTCCGCATCGTCGGCGTCGCCGACCGCGGCCGCATCGGGTTCACCGCGGGAGCGCTCGGCGCCTTCAAGGAGGCGCTGCGCCTCCGCGGCGTCATCGCCCACGCGGCGACCAACCCCCCGCTGCTCCCGCTCAACGCCGAGGAGGTGCGGTCCATCGCAGGCATCCTCGACGGCGCGGGGCTCGGCGGCGCCGTCGAGGCCGGTCGGTAGGGGCCGCCCGGGGAGCGGTGCCGCGGTGCTCGGGGCGGGGGCCTCGCCGCCGAGCGCGGGTGCGGGGGGCGGGCCGGCGGAGCCGGTCCGCCCCGGCGCGGCGGGCGCGGCCGTCACGCGGCCGAGCGGACGTCGATCACGCCGGCACCGGATTCCCGGAGGAGCCATTCGAGGAAGTCGTCCAGGAAAGCGCTGATCGCCTCCTCCGCGTAGTGGCCGTTCGGCCAGGCGGCCCACTCCTCGGCGATGAGCCGCTCGCCGCCGCGGAGCAGGGGGATCGGGCGCAGGCCGTACTTGGGCAGGTCGATGCAGACGACCACGCCGTGCCCCGCGGCCGCCATCGCCTGGGCGATGTGGGTGCGGGCGACCTCCTTCTTCGGCGCGATCGTCACCGAGGCGCGGATGAGGTGGTCGTCCAGGGACAGCCGGGTGCCGCTGCGCCGGTCCGGGACGAGGAGCGGCAGATCGGGGAGTTCGCCGACGTCGATCGCGTCGCGTTCGGCGAGCGGGGAGTCCGGCGGGACCTGGACGCTGAACGGGACGTCGTAGAGGTGCCTGCGCCGGACCGAGGGCGGCGGGACCAGAGGGGCCATCGCGAGATCGGCCGAGAGTCCGCCGAGGGAGTCGTAGATCTCCAGGGTCGGGAGCTCGACGACGTCGGCGACGGGAGTGTGCCCGGCGGCGACGAAGGGCAGCACGAGCAGCTCGGCGACCATGGTCGGGCAGGCCACCGTCAGCGGCACCTTCTGCTCGCCGAGCGCGGCCATGACGCGGTCGGCCGAGCGGGCCCGCGCCAGGAGGTCCCGGGCCACCGGTTCGAGCTGCCTGCCGGCCCTCGTCGGCACCATCCCGGACTTCGAGCGGGTGAAGAGCTCGGTGCCGCAGGCCTGCTCCAGCAGGCGGATCTGCCGGGACAGGGCGGGCTGCGAGACGAAGGCGCGCCGGGCCGCGGAAGTGACGGAGCCCGTGTCGAGGACGGCGATGAAGCTCTCCAGGTGCCCCCTGTCCATGCAGAGAACTTATCACAGGCATCAGAAACGAATATTGGTGCTTATGGCGGCTCCGGGATTAAGGTCGCGTCAATCACCCCGGCATTCACTGGAGCCCGCCATGCCAGCGACACCGCAGTCCGCTGCCGTCCGGCAGCGCAGATCGACGATCGGCGCATTCGTCGGAACCGCGATCGAGTGGTACGACTTCTTTCTCTTCGGTACGGCCGCGGCTCTCGTATTCGGTACGGTCTTCTATCCGGACCTGGCACCGGGCGCCGGCCTCCTCGCCTCTTTCGCGACCTTCTGGGTCGGCTTTCTCGCCCGCCCCCTCGGCGGGCTGGTGTTCAGCCATTTCGGCGACCGCCTCGGGCGCAGGAACACGCTCATCGCCACCCTCGTCCTCATGGGGGCGGCCACCACCGGAATCGGACTGCTGCCCACCTACGAGCAGGTCGGGATCGCCGCACCGGTACTCCTCATCGTCTTCCGCGCCGTGCAGGGGCTGGCCGTCGGCGGCGAGTGGGGCGGCGCCGTCGTCCTCGCCACGGAGAACGCGAAAGGGGGGAAGCAGGGAATGGCGGGGGCCTGGGTGCAGCAGGGGTCCCCGGCGGGCTCGATCCTCGCGACCCTCGCCTTCCTCCTCGTCGGAATGCTCCCGGACGACGATTTCACGGCCTGGGGGTGGCGACTCCCGTTCCTGTTCTCCGCCGTCCTCGTCCTCATCGCCTTCGTCATCCGGAGCAAGGTCGAGGAGACCGGGCAATTCACCGACATCAAGAAAAGGGGCGAGGTTCCGGCGGTCCCCGTCCTCGAAGCGTTCCGGGAGACCCCGCGGCTCCTCCTCTTCGGTGTCCTCGCATCGGTCGTGGGGATCTCCACCGCCTATTTCAACAACACCTTCATGCTCTCCTGGACCACGGGCCCGCTCGGCATGGACCGCGGAGTCGTCCTCAACCTCATCTTCGTCGCCGCGGTCGTGCAGTTCGCCTGGCAGCCGGTCGCGGCGAAGATCTCCGAGCGGGCCGGCGTCCGCGCGGTCATGGTGTGCGGGCTGGTCGTCACCGCGCTGGGCGCGGTCCCCTTCTTCGCGGCCATCCAGTCGGCCGACGCGGCGTTCCTCGGCCTCACCCTCGTCGCCAACACGATCGGGGCCACCGCCTACTACGCGATGCTCGCCGGAGCGCTGTCCGACGCCTTCCCCGCCCGCATCCGCTACACGGGGGTGACCGTCGCCTACCAGGTCTGCGCGACGGTCTTCGGCGGCAGCGCGCCGATCATCGCGCAGTGGCTGCTCAACACCACCGGAGGGAACGCCTGGGCGGTCATGGGGTTCTACCTCGTCCTCATCATGCTCACCCTCGCCGGGGTCGTCGGCATCACCCGCACCGCCCGGGCCGGGACCGCCGGCCGCCCGGAGACCCCCGGGACGGGCACCGCAGCAACGGAAGGAAGCCGCCGATGAAGATCGACTCCCTGTGGCACGGCAGGTTCTGGACCGGGGACCCCGCCCGGCCCGAGGCCCGCACCGTGGCCGTGCACCACGGCCGGATCCTCGCCGTCGACGAGGTCTCCGGGCTGGAGGCGGAGCACGAGTACGACTTCGGCGCGGCCCGGATCGTCCCGGGACTGCACGATGCCCACCACCACACCGCCGGCACCGGCGAGCAGCTGGCCGCCGTCGACCTGCGGTACCCGAAGGTGAGGACGCTCGACGGCCTCTACGCCGCCATCGCCGAGCGGGCCGCGGAGCTGCCGCCGGACGCCTGGGTGCGCGGCGGCGGCTACGACCAGAACAGGCTCGGGGACCACCCCACGGCCGAAGGGCTGGACAAGGCCGCCGGCGGGCGGCCGGCGATCATCGAGCACGTCTCGCACCACATGATCGTCGCCAACACCCGCGCCTTCGAACTGGCCGGCGCGCCCGGCCGGCGCGGCTACCCCGACATCCCCGGCGGCCGGGTGCTGCGGGACGAGGACGGGCGCGCCGTGGGCCTGCTGCAGGAGCGGGCGGGCGACCCCGTCCGGCTGGAGGGGGCGAAGACCACCGGGGAGGAGTCGGTCCGCGCCCTGCGGCTCGCCTCCGAGCAGGCGCTCCGCTACGGGCTGACGAGCCTCACCGAACCGGGCGTCCTGGTGGGCGGCGCGATGGGGGTCAACGCCCCGGTGCTGGGCACCTACCAGACGGCGATCGAGACCGGGGCGCTGCGCCCGCGGATGACCGTGATGCCCTTCCACCGCGTCCTGCACGGACTCGAACTCAACGCTGAGGGGATGCGCACCCTCGACCTGGGGATGCGCACCGGCTTCGGCGACGACCGCCTGCGCCTCGGACCGGTGAAGATCATCTCCGACGGCTCGCTCATCGGCCGGACCGCCGCCGTCCACGACTGCTTCTGCGGAGAGCGGGACAACCGCGGCGTCATGGTCGTCGACCCGGACGAACTGCTCGAACTCGTCCCCGCGTTCCACCGGGCCGGATGGACGGTGGCCGCGCACGCGATCGGGGACCGGGCGATCGACCACGCCCTGGACGCCGTCGCCGCGGCGCGGCGAGAACACCCGCGGCCGGTGCGCCACCGGATCGAGCACTTCGCGATCGCCACCGACGAGCAGGTGCGCAGGTGCGCCGGACTCGGCGTCGTACCGGTGCCTCAGGGGGCGTTCATCTCCGAGTTCGGCGACGGCATCCTGAGCGCCATCGGCGAGCGGCGCGCACGGGGCGCCTACCGGATGCGCTCCCTGCTGGACGCGGGCATGGTGGTGCCCGGATCGACGGACTCGCCCGTCGCGGACGCGAACCCGTTCGTGTCCATGCACGACCTCGTGAACCGGGTGACGGCCGCCGGAGCGGACTTCGCCCCCGAAGAGCGGGTGACCGCCGCCGAGGCGCTCCGCGCCTACACCTACGGCTCGGCCTACGCGGTGGGCCGGGAGAACGACGTCGGCACGCTCCGGCCGGGCCTGCTCGCGGACTTCGTCGCGCTCAGCGACGACCTGCTCGCCGTCGCCCCCTCCCGGATCAGGGACACCGGGGCGACCGCGACGGTCATCGGAGGAGAGCTGCTGTGGGGCGAGGACGCCGTCAAGGCGAGGTAGCGGGGGAGTCCCGGTACCGGCCGGCACCGGGGCTCCGCGGCGGCCCGGCGGCCGGCCGCGCCCCCGGTCGGGCCCCGGCCGGGAGGAGCGCACCGCCGGGGCGGGCCGGGGCCGGTGCGCTCGCCGGTCCCGCCCCTGCCCGGGCCGGCCGTTCGCTCCTCGGGGACGGCCCCGAGGGCGTTGCGGCGCACCGGTCCGGGGCGAAGACGTCTCAGGCCGCACCGGTGGCCGGCGCCTCAGGGCGGCCCTCGCCGGCCCGGACGGCGTCGCCGCACAGGTCCATGAACTCCCGGCCCTCCTCGCCGGCCCCGGCCGGCAGCGGCGGGACGCCCCGGTGCGAACCCGCCCGGATGCGGGTGGGGGCGCCATCGGGGCCGACGTCGGAGAACAGGAAGAGCATCAGCAGCGCCCGGCCACCCGAGCGGAGACCGACACGGTGATCCCCCCTGCACACCGGGAAACGAGGCGTCGAGGTGCCGGCCGGCGTCACCGGGGTCCTCCCCGCCGGGAAGCGCACCGGGAAGGTGCCCGGCCCGCCGGCGGCCCTCGCCCGCCAACCGGTCGAACGCCGCATGCCGCGCGGGGGCCGTGGCGGCCTCCCGGAACGGCCGGGCGCGGTAGCCGCCGAGGCGGCCGGCCGCCTCCAGGCGGCAGGATCCTCAGGGGCGCAGCCCGGGGCGGCCCGCGGCGGCTTTCGGCCCTGGTCGGCGAGTTCACGGGGGAGCGCCCCTCGCAGGGCGACGAACCCGTCCTCGACGAACGCCTCGATATCGTGATCGGACGGCATGAACCGGCTCCTCTCGTTCACCGGCAACGCCAGGAGGCGCCCCGCAGACGCGGCCCGGCGGCCGCGGTTCGCCTCCGAGCAGAACGCCCGCGCCGACCGGGCCCGCTCCGGCGGGGTTCGGCACCCCCGGGGCGGGGATGACCGCTCCACCGGCCGTGACCGCCCCGCGCACCCCGCGCGACCCGGACTCCGAGGAGCCTCCGATGCGCAGCAGCGAGCTCGCCCAGCTGGCCGGCGTCACCGTCCGCACGCTGCGCCACTACCACCGGATCGGGCTGCTGCCCGAGCCGCCGCGCTCGGCCGGGGGGTACCGGCGCTACGACGCGGGCGACCTCGTCCGGCTCCTGCGCATCACGAGGATGGCCGCGCTCGGGGTACCGCTGTCCGCGCTCCCCGCGCTGCTGGACGATCCGACGGCCGCGGAGGAGCTGCTCGACGAGCTCGACCGCCAGGCGGCCGCCGAGATCGAGCGGCTCACCGCCCGCAGGGCCGGCATCGCCGCGCTGCGCCGCAGCGGCGCACCGCCCGACCTGTCCCCGGAACTCTCCGCGCGGCGCTCCTCTCCCGGGGAGATCCCCGCGGACATGGCCCGTTACGAGCACGAGCTGCTGATCCTCCTCGGGCACCTGCTCGGACACGACGGCCCGGCGGGACTCGCCGCGCTGTTCGGCGCGGCGGACAGGGAGCTGGCCGCGTCCGCACCGCTGACGGCGCGCTTCTACGCCCTGGATTCCGACACCCCGGAAGAGGAGATCGCTTCGTTGGCCGACGCGCTGGTCGCGGACCTGAAACCGGCCATGGCGCGACTGGCCGGCCTGTTCCCGCTCGACCGGCAGGCCGCGGTACTGCTGGACCAGCTGAACGAGCGGGCGCTCAGGCCCGTGCAGCACCGGGTCCTGCGCCGGGTCCAGCAGCGGTTGACCCGGCCCGGCGGGGACTGACCGGACCGGGGACGGCCCACCGGCGGACTCCGCCGCGCCCCGTGCGCCCTGTGCCCTGGAACACATCGCGTGCTCTTGAGTCCGACGCGACGTCAGAGTCTGGACTGGGCGGTGTCCGCATCCACCGATCGGGAGGATCCGCCATGACCGCTCCGTCGAAGCCGATCTCGGTCGAAGAGTTCTTCGGCCCGCCCACCCGCAGCAGGGCCCTGCTGTCCCCGGACGGCGCGAAGGTCGCCTACCTCGCCCCCTGGCGCGGCCGGCTCAACGTGTTCGTCCGCGACCTGGACTCGGACTGGGCCGCCCCCGACGGTGCCGAGGACTCCGGCGCCCGGCGCGTCACCTCCGACGCCCGGCGCAGCATCGACACCTTCTTCTGGAGCGCCGACGGCCGCTACCTGCTGTTCCAGCAGGACACCGACGGCGACGAGAACTGGCACCTGCACCGCGCCGACCCGGCCCGCCCCGAGGAGCCCGCGGTCGACCTGACCCCTTACGAGGGCGTGCGGCTCCTCGGCACGGCCCTCTCCCCGGCCCGGCCGGGAACGGCGTTCGTGCAGCTCAACAAGCGTCGCCCCGACCTGATCGACCTGTACGAGCTCGACCTGGCCACCGGAGAGCTGACCACGGCCGCGGAGAACCCCGGAGACGTCGTCGGCTGGCTGGCCGCCCCAGGCCGGCTGCTGGCCCTCACCATCGAGGAAGGAGGCGACCATGTGCTCTCGGAGCAGACCCGGGGCGAGCGGCGGCCGATCACCCGGTTCCCCGGCACCGACGCCCTCTTCGGGGTCCACCCGGCCGCCTTCACCCCGGACGGCGGCGGCCTGTGGATCGGCTCGTCGCGCGGCTCGGACCGCACCCGCCTGGTCCGGCTCGACCTGGACACCGGCGAGCAGACCGGGGTGGACAGCCACCCCGTGTTCGACCTGGACACCCCCCGCCCCGAAGCCAACCAGCGCTTCCCGTCCTCACTGATCCTGCACCCGGGAACCGGGGAACTGCTCGGAGCCCGCTACCTCGGCGCCCGCCAGGAGATCCACGCGCTCGATGCGCACTTCGCCGAAGTGCTGCCGCGGCTGGCCGAGCTGTCCGACGGCGACCTGGCCCACGTGTCCTGCGACACCGCGGGGCAGCGCTGGGTGGTGGACTTCACCCACGACCGCGACCCCGGTGTCACCTGGTCCTACGACCACGCCACGGGACGGGCGCGCCGCCTGTTCCGGCCGTTCCCGCACCTCGACCCGGCCCGCCTGGCCCCGGTCGCCCCCATCACCCTCACCGCCCGCGACGGCATCGACCTGCCCTGCCACCTCACCCTGCCGGTCGGGGCCGAGCCGCGCCATCTGCCGACCGTGCTGCTGGTGCACGGCGGGCCGTGGTACCGCGACAGCTGGTGCTACGACCCGGAGGTCCAGCTGCTGGCCGACCGCGGCTACGCGGTGCTGCAGGTCGGCTTCCGCGGCTCCACCGGCTACGGCAAGGCCCACACCCAGGCCGCGATCGGCCAGTTCGCCGGGCGCATGCACGACGACCTCATCGACGCCCTCGACTGGGCGATCGAGCAGGGCCACACCGACCCGGACCGGGTCGCGATCTACGGCTGCTCCTACGGCGGCTACGCCGCCCTGGTCGGGGCCGCGTTCACCCCGGACCGGTTCGCGGCCGCGGTCAGCTACACCGGGATGTCCGACCTCGTCGACCTCGTCCGCTCGGTCGTCCCGTTCGCCCGGCGCACGGTCGAGAACAGCTACCTGCGCTACATCGGCGACCCGGACGACCCGGCCCAGGAGGCCGACATGCTCGCCCGCTCGCCCATCAGCCGGGTCGACGACATCACCGCACCGGTGCTGCTGATCCACGGTGCCAACGACGTCCGTGTGGCACGCCGCCACTCCGACCGCATCGCGGACGCGCTGCGCTCCCGCGGCGCCGAGGTGGAGTACCTGCTGAACGAGGCCGAGGGCCACTGGTTCATCAACCCGGACAGCAACATCGAGCTGTACCGCACACTGGAGCGCTTCCTCGCCCGGCACCTGGGCGGACGCTCCTCGGCCGCCTCATGAGGCGGGCCGGCGGACGATGACGGCAAGCGGCCCCGCACCCGACGCCGGAGGCGGTGGGGCCGCGCCCCCGTCGCCGCTCCGATGGGCGCCGCCCCGTCGAGCACTCCTTGCCGCCGCGGGCCGCTGAGCCCGATCGGGCCGGCCATCCGGTGCCGGCCCCCGCGGGCGGCGCGGCGGCCCCGTCCGCCGTGCATGCGCGGGGCCGGTGGGGGGATCGCGCCGCCGGCGGGCGGAGGTCAGCCCGCGACCGGCAGGGGGACGATGTAGACGAGCGAGAAGGCCTCATAGATCGCGCCGATGACGAACAGCGCCAGCGCGGGGAGGCTCAGCCGGCCGGCCTGCCGAAGGCCGTGGAGGTATCCCCTGCGGCGGTCGGGGGCGCCGACCGCCGCGGGGCGCGGCCAGGCCTTTCCGAGTAGGTAGGCGCCGAGCATGACCAGGGCGTGGGCCTGGAACTCGATGATGAGCGTCAGCGAGTGCGGGATCATCGGCTTCGCCACGGTCGCATCGACCGGGGCGAGGACCACGCCGGTCTCGTACGCCTTGTGGGCGAAGGCGGCGATACCGGCGAAGGGCACGATCATCGAGGGCAGCAGGATCCTCAGCGCGGCGACGGTCACCACGTTGACC
>Ga0079224_100007616_pt1 | contig 14564 bp, 17 predicted proteins | sample Stecom2015_FD_80414 | JGI IMG/M metagenome (GOLD analysis project Ga0079224, IMG submission 80414) | Agricultural soil microbial communities from Utah to study Nitrogen management - Steer compost 2015 | ecosystem: Environmental > Terrestrial > Soil > Agricultural land | place: USA: Utah...
CTCAAATTAATATAGTCTTCTGATACCAATAATTTCGCGTACTTCACGAATGGTTTTCTGTGCACTGGCACCTGCTTTTTCAGCCCCTAAACGAATGACTTTCTTGATATATTCCTCGTCCGCAGAGATTTCCTGTATGCGCGAACGAACAGGTTCTGTAGCTGCGATCATGTCTTCTGCCAATTGCTTTTTCATGTCGCCATAGCGGATTTCACAGCGATTGTATAAATCGTCAAAATGCTGAACAGTATCTGGTGTGGATACTACTTTCATTAAGTCGAAGAGGTTCTGTATCGTTTCCGGTTTTGTCTGATTCATTTCTGTAGGCCCTGAATCTGAAACAGCACGCATCACTTTTTTACGTATCACTTCCGGTGAATCGCTCAGATAGACACAGCTTGCTTCCCCATTCGATTTTCCCATCTTTCCGTTGCCATCCAAGCCCGGGATTTTGACTAATTTATCGCTATATGAAAATGCAAATGCTTCCTTGAAATATTCTACATCGTACACGCGATTAAAACGATTGCCGAAAGTACGGGTCATTTCCAAATGTTGTTCCTGGTCTTTACCTACCGGCACCTTTGTTCCATGATGGATAAGGATATCACAGGCCATAAGTACAGGATAAGTCAATAAGCCGGCATTTACATTGTCTGGATTAGCACGTACCTTGTCTTTAAAAGCTGTAGCACGTTCCAACTCGCCCAAATAGGCATTCATATTCATGTAAAGATACAATTCAGCTACTTCCGGAACATCCGATTGTACATAAATGGTCGACTTTTCAGGGTCGATTCCTGCGGCTAAATATTCCACTACCACTTCCCGAACTGTGCGGCTTAAATCGCCGGGAGTAGGGTGGGTGGTCAGTGAATGTAAGTCAGCTATAAAAAAGAAGCAGTTGTATTCATCTTGCATTTTCACAAAATTGCTCAACGCTCCGTAATAGTTTCCTAAGTGTAATTTTCCGGTACTTCTGATACCGCTAACAACAGTCTCCATATTGTCGCGAATTTACGATTAATTGGGCATTAAATGAAACAATTCTCCCAGAGACTGACTATAAGCCTTTTGCCTCATTCCAGTACACATCCATTTCTTCCAAGCTCATGTCTTTCAGCTCTTGTCCGTTTTCCTGTGCTCTTTTTTCTAAATGGTTGAACCGGAATATAAATTTCTTATTGGTTCGTTCCAATGCATTCTCGGGGTTAATGCCGATATGACGGGCATAGTTAATGAGTGAAAACAATAAATCACCAAATTCGGCTTCTGCTTTCTCCTTATTGATTTCCTGTGCTGAGCCAATATTAAATTCATCTTTGAATTCTTGAAGTTCCTCTTCGACCTTTTCCCAAACTTGGTTTTTATCGGACCAATCAAATCCTACTCCACGTACTTTATCCTGTATGCGGTAGGCTTTCACTAAAGCGGGCAATCCTTTTGGAACTCCTGAGAGAACCGATTTATTGCCTTCCTTTAATTTGATCTGTTCCCAGTTGCGTTTTACGTCCTCTTCATTGTTGACCTCAGTATCGCTATAGATGTGGGGATGGCGCGCTATAAGCTTATCGCATACAGCATTGAGGCTATCCACTAAGGTGAACTCTCCCTGCTCATTGGCTATTTTTGCATAAAACACCAAATGCATCATGACATCACCAAGCTCTTTTTTAATTTCGGCATAATCTTTATCCAAGATGGCATCTGTTAATTCGTACATCTCTTCAATGGTCAGATGCCGAAGTGATTCCATTGTCTGTTTTCTGTCCCAAGGACATTCTACGCGGAGCGTATCCAAAATGGTTGTCAAACGCTCAAATGCCAATCCTACGGTATGCTGTGCTTCTGGTGCTATATGTGCCATGTGTTGTTTCCTGTTATTAATTTTGGTGGTAAAATTACGCATTTATGAATTGATAAAAACCGTAAGGGCTAAATGATTGTTTTAAAGTTGAAGATAGCAAAAGAAGACTTCGGAAGTCTCATGTCACTTCGCAACGTTAAAATAAAGCTTACAGTAATCGGCTGTAGGCAATAAGTTCTAAATAAACTATACAGATGCTTACGGTTTATAGCTTACAGCCACAAACTTTAAAATAAAAACCTATAAGTTTTGGTTATATATCCATGAGAAAAACGGGGGCTCACGAACACCTCCGTATCTGGAAAAACCTTATAGGTTGAAATAGAAAACTTTAAAATAAATAATTATGGAACAGACAAGGCATAACTACGAAACAGCGGATGTGGCTTTAGCCAAATTACAAGAAATGGGGTATACCATTGACTTTAATGTGGAATTTGATGAAATCTCACAAGATGCCGATGATTATACCATAGACTATCTATACCGCTATGAAGGAGAATCCAATCCAGATGATGAGTCTACTGTGTATGGAATATCCAATAGTCAAAATGGACGAAAAGGTGTATTTGTGGCAGGTAACCTTTCTTTAATCGAGGGGAAAAAGCGAGATATTATTCTTAATTTAGAAATTAAATATAAGAATAGAGTAAATGATAAAACTCAATAATTAACAAAAAAGCGTCATTGCGAGGAAGCATGACAAAGCAATCTGCTTTTTTGATGTCATTAGATTGCTTCGTATTCTCGCAATGACGAGGACATTTTTGTCATGTACTAAAGTATAATAAGAATAATAATGTCTAAAACACTTTTTATGGTATTGATGGGTTGTAAACCATCAGGGCGACACACAGAACAGCATGATATTTTCTTTGGCGTTGCAGACTCAATAAATGGATTGGTTCCAGCGATGAAATCGTCCTGGCCAGATGCTGGGAAGATGCATGTGGATGTATGGCGTCCAGTAACCCGAGTCGACGGATATAGGGTTGAGGTGTGCCCTCGTGCTGAAATCGGGGAGGAGTCTGGTGAGCTGAAATTATTTTTTGTGAATTTAGGGGGCTATAAGGATAACGATTTTGAAGAATATCATTATAAACAACTGATTGTTGCTAAAGATATAGATGAAGCCTCCCGAAATGCAAAACAAAGCCCATTTTACCACCAACATATTTCACCGCACATCGATGATAAATACGGTATAGATGTGGATGATGTATATCCGGTTGAAGACATCATGGACGAAAGCTCCCGTCAACAATTCGGTATTGTATTGACCGCGGCCGAGGATGGAAATACCGTGGAAGATAAGCTTCATATAGGCTATCTTAAATTTTCGGATTTAGAGAAAATTTAATTTATAGCTTTCCTTCTGCATTACGTTAAAATGCCTTATTTTAGCGTAATGCAGCTTATTGTATACCTAAGAACAAATTTTGGACTCTCCAATGAGGTGCTTCAGCAGATAGATGAAGCAAGTACAACCAAGGTATATCCTAAAAAGGAAATCATTCTACAACCGGGCCACTATTCCAAAAATGTTTATTTCGTGCAAGAAGGATTGGTACGCATGTTCTACCCCAAAGGAGGAAAGCATATCACACATTATTTTTTTCCGGAGATGACATTTGCCGGAGCGACCGATAGCATGTTTTACGATAAGCAATCCATATATGGTATAGAAGCGGTGGAAACCTCTACCGTAACACGTATCCCGCTTTCTGTAATCATGAAACTGGCTGAGGATACCATCGCTGTTAATCAATTAATACAAACTATTCTAGTGGAAGCATTGATGGGTTTTTCATCACGCTTGCAAAGTCTACAATTTGAAACAGCGCAAGAGCGCTACCAAAATTTATTAACACAGCATCCCGGTATCCTGTTGCGAGCACCATTAGGGGACATCGCGTCCTATTTGGGTATATCACAACAGACACTGAGCGTTATTCGTGCTCAGCGATAGCAGGGCTATACATATAAATATTTTGTTTTTTAGTTGATGGTTTATTTTAATAAAAAACGGAGGTTTTCTTGCTACAATATGTTGATTTTTTGCCATCGCACAACCTTTCCGTCCCTCGCCGGGACAAGGCGTCACTTTTGTGGGGCAAAAGTGACCAAAACCCTTTGTCCCATCCGAGGTGGCTTGTCGCACAATCCCAACGCACACAAAGGAGATACCTTTCAAGGCTGAAACCACTGTCCGAAGCTTTTTAGATTGCTTCGGACAATAGTTTCCATGCCTTTCCCCTCCACAAACCCCTCGGTATTTCCTTTGTCATTCCGCCACTGGGATGGAACAGAAATGCGCTTCCGCGCCACGTAGTAGGATAGGCGATGGAAATCGCTTTAACCTATTTGTACTAACTATCCTTAACAGCAAATGTCGCCTCAAACTATTCTCGATGCGGGATAAGTGCGGGAATGTGGGACGCATCAAAAGTTTTGACCTTGTAGAAGACTATTTTTGGCATTGTCCCTCTGGTCAAAGCTTTTTAGCGACGAGTTTACCATCGGTGAGCTCTACTTCGTTCCGGTTTTGTTTCTTTTTTGCGGTTAAAATTGCGCAGCAATCATCCATTCCATTAAAGCGGACACATATAGATAACGAAAAGCCCGCCACGGCTTGAGTGGCAAAAAAGTAGACAACAAAAACCTCCATATATTTTTACTAAATCAAATACGTTGATCTTAACAGCAATAATGCTTTTTTAAGATATCTGAAAAAAAGTAAACATTCTTTTACCGATTTTTGTTTCACAATAAATAACTGACATGATGAACAAAAAATGGAGTTATGCAATGCTGGGGATTTTCTGCTTATTTGCAGGAGAAAATCTCTATGCACAAACAATTATTGAACCTCAGCTCAAAACCGTTATTCAGAATGCGTTCCAAGCTAATAAAGATTTGAAAGTCAAATCCATGGATGCCAACAAAACCTTGTTGGAAGCTGATGAAGTCAGAGCAAAAAAGCTTCCGCATGTGGCGGCTACCGGTTTATATGGGTATACACACAATAATGGAAGTCTGGATTTGCCGACACTCAATCTGCCAGCACTGAATCTAGGATTATTTGAAGGAGCCACGGATTTTACCATGACTTCTCAAATAGCCTATGCCGGTATTTCCGTAAGGCAGGTGATTTTTTCGGGTTTACAAATCCCCAATGGACAGCGTGCTTTGCAGGAAAAATCAAAAGCACAAGGCTACCTCATGGATGCGAGCCGTGAAAGTATAGCAAAAGATATTTTAGCTTCTTTCGACCAATTGATGCTATTGGATGAAGTCGAAAAACTGATTGTTGACTCTGAAAAACGGTTGAAGAAGGAACAGGAAAAGGTAAACAAAGCTATTGCCAATGGTTTAGCTATTCCTTACGATCGTGATAAATTAAAATTAGCCTTGCTCGAATTGAAAGAGAAAAAAGTTGAACTCACCGGAAATAGAGAGCTGCTACAAAAAAAGATACAGCAGGAAGCTGGTCTGGCTGTAGCGGATATTCAAGCTATCGTTTATCAGCTTTCTCCTATTATGCTGGAAGAGATGCCCACGGATGTACAGGAGCGCTCCGAACTGAAAGCGTTGGACGCCTCGGCAAAGGCCATGGAATATCTATATAAGAAAGAGAAAGGAGCAGGTTTACCTACTGTGTTTGCTTTTGGTTCCGCAAACTATCTAAATATTTTCGATAGTAACATTAAAATTAAGGATAAACCTGTTGTCGGAGATATCAACCTATCTACCAATCATCTGAAAGGCCGGCCAAACCTTATGGTAGGTTTAGGTGTGAAATGGGATATCTTTACAGGAGGAGAGCATAAATCGAAAATCAAACAGGTTCAACTGGATCAGGCGATTAATGAAACAAAACGTGCGGATGCGGAAGAGAAGTTAACGCTTCTGCTTGATAAGAATAAATTGTCATATAATACCAGTAACCAAAAGTTGCGTGTAGGAGAACAGCAAGTTAAGGTCGCAGAAAACAACCTAAAAATGGCTTCCCGACAATATGAAGCCGAACTGATTGACGTGACGGAATTGTTGGCTACAGAAAATGACTGGTATAAGGTCAACTTGGCATATTATAGTAGTGTTTTACAACAGCGTTTATCTGCAGTGGAGCTGTTACATAGTTCAGGTAAATTGTTGGATACCATATTAGAATAATACATCATGAAAAGAATATACATCATCCCGCTTATTTTTACATTTTTTGCTTGTCAGCAGGACAAGAAAGAGAAGACATTGGACGGTAAGGTCGAACGCGAGCAAATTACCGTAGTGACCAAAGTGCCTGGAAAGGTAGAGAAAATTTTGGTCTCTGAAGGCGATTTTGTCCACGCAGGTGATACCTTAGCTATTTTAGATATTCCCGAGGTGGATGCGAAAACAGAACAGGCCAAAGGCGCTTTGCAGTCGGCTGATGCCCAATATAATATGGCCGTTAAAGGAGCAACTGCTGGGCAGTTGACCCAATTGCAAGCTAAAGTAGATGGATTGACAGAGCAATATAATTTTGCCAAAAAATCCATTGAGCGATTGGATAATCTTTTAAAGGACAGTTTGGTGTCACAACAGAAATACGACGAGACCTACGCGAAGTACCAAGGTGCTAAGAATCAATATCTAGCTGCTCAAGCGGAGCTTGCCGAAGCAAAAGAAGGAGCTCGACGCGAGCAACAGATGATGGCTCTGGGGCAGAAAGAGCGGGCAAAAGGAGCGGTGTCCGAAGTGGAGGTTGCGGCACGGGAGAAATACCTTATCGCACCGCAGGATATGAGCGTGGAGACTATTAATCTTAAAGTGGGAGAGTTGGCCATGGCGGGGTATCCTATTGTCAATGGCTATATCCATAATTCGGTCTATTTCAGATTCACACTAGCAGAAGACCATATTGCAAAGGTGCAGAAAGGCAAAGAGGTAACGGTAAAAGTCCCTTATCAGAATAATAAGGAAATCAAAGGTAAAGTGGTTGCTATAAAGACCTTGAATGCCTACGCCAATATTGCAACGGCTTACCCGGATTATGATAATCAATTGGCTTTGTTTGAGGTTAAGGTCGTGCCGGAGGATTTCTCCACGACAGAGGACATTCTGACAAAGACCATGGTGACTTTACATGTAGAATAAAAGGCAAAGGTTGTGAAGAAATTTATAGCATTATTACAACGGGAATTCAAGCTGTTCTTCAACAACAGTGTATTATTAATGTTGTTTGTGGGCGCACCTATTTTATATGGCGTGTTGATAGGTCATGTTTACCAAAAGGGTAAGGTTACCGAAATGCCAATCATTGTCGTGGATGAAGACCATGGCCCTATGAGTGAGACTTTCATCAATATGCTGAATGATAATGAAAGTATTTCCATTGCGGAGATATTGCCTTCCCTGTTCAATTCTAAGGATATTGCCTTAAAGCATGAGGCAACTACGATTGTACATATACCGAAAGGTTTCTCTTCGGGCATACAGCAGAATCGACTTCCTGAGGTAACCATTTTTGTAGACGGAGCTAATACGTTGACCTCTAACACCGCCATGATGGCTGTCAATGTATGTGCGATGACCATGAAGGCAGGGGTGCAGATTCAATCACAGATGAAAAGAGGTGTGCCAGAGTATGTAGCCACCCAGCAATATGAACCTTTTAAGACTACTATTATTAAGCAGAATATAAGAAGCGGAAATTACTTGTACTTTATGCTTCCCGGAGTATTGATTACAGTACTTCAACAGGTCTTGCTGTTGGGATTGGCTCTATCATTTGCTTCAGAGTTTGAAAGCAATAGTTTCCGTGAACTGGTGCAAAAAATGCCGAATGCCTTTGGACTTATCATGGTGAAAATCTTGCCTTATATCTTGATGTCTATAGGTATATTTGTATGGTATTGGGCTTTGGGTAAATACTATCAAATGCCTTTACAGACTGACTTCTGGTGGTTTACCCTCTGTTCCTTTGTGTTTTTGCTTGCCGTATGTTTTATAGGGATTTTGGTGAGCGTCATTCTTCCTTCACAGTTGAAAGCTACAGAGATTCTGATGGTCATTGCTACACCGGCTTTTATTATCAGTGGTTTTACATGGCCATCCAGTTTGATGCCTGTTTGGGTTCAAGCTATTGCCAATGTCATTCCCTCTACGCATTACTTACGCATATTCCGCCTGATGTTTATACAGCATGCCGAGAATTACCATACATACACGGCTCTGTATTATCTGATAGGAATAGCTTTGGTTTCCTTTTTGGTAGCATGGATCGTGCTTAGTGTGAAAGTAAGAAAGGTACGGAAGGAATTGGTTTAAAAGCCGGTTATGATCTTTAAAGGAAAGATGTATAATAACCTGTTGTGCATTAGCGCTTTTTTGTCATACTGAGGCTTCGACAGGCTCAGCCTGACATTCGTCGAAGGATAGACATGTCACTCCTCGACAAGCTCAGAGTGACAATTAGAAGACTTTTTATTTCATAATGTGCAATAGGTTATAACAATAAACAAAAAGTGCCATTATTACGTTGTTGAAACTCCGTATAATGGCACTTTTTTGATATAAACTTGAAGAGTTACGCAATAACAAATTGTAGGTCTGCTTGGAATTTCACTTCATCACTCAGCATAACGCCGCCAGTTTCCAATACAGCATTGTACGTCAACCCAAAATCATTACGATTGATTTTTCCAGTAACTGTATAACCTGCTTTTTGGTTGCCCCAAGGGTCTTTTGCCAATCCTCCAAATTCTACATCAAAAGCAACGGAACGGGTTAAGTCCTTAATTGTTAAATCACCGGTGATTTGATACTCGCCATCGCCTTTATTCTCAATAGCTGTAGCTTGAAAAGTGATGTTCGGAAAAGCTGCTACATTAAAAAAATCTTCGTTTTTAAGATGTGCGTCGCGATCTTTGTTTTTGGTATCGATGCTTTCGACCTTAATTTCAGCTGAGATTCGTGTCTGATCGGATAGTGTTGTATCCGCACTGTCTACCGTCACTTGAAAATCTTGGAACTGACCTTTCACGGTAGAAATCATCATGTGTTTTACTTTAAATTCGATTTCGCTATGCGCGTTATCTAAATTCCATGTTGCCATATTTATTTCTTTTTTGTTTTGTTCTTATGGAAACAAAAGTCGAAGAATAAATAATGTTACGCATTGATGTATGTTAAGAAATAAAAAAAACTCAAGAATAACTATGATTTATCGGGTTGCTTCATAGAATTTCAAGAGACGTAAATAAGCGGGACATTTGGAGAGCTCCTTTTTCCAAGCCTCGGCTTCTATGAACTGAACCTTCAGAAACTGATCCACATTCTCTGTAAGAGTCTGGTCTATGCTGAGTTTGATAGGAAGTGTGTATGTTTTGCCTGTCGTTAGTAATGCTTGTTTCAATTCGTCTATCGTCATAGCTCAAAGGTAGGAAAAAAGACAGAATAATAGTGATGAAAGTGGCTTATAAGCGCTCCAAAGTAGATTTCAAAACACAATGTTAACTGACCTTTCCCTTGGATTACTTTTCATTTGTAGGAATATCTTCTCCATTTCCTTTCATACTTTTACCTGCATATTTCTCCAATATCTCTTTGGTTGCAGCCTTTAATGACCTATCCATAAATTCTGGATGAAATCCGTGCCCTATTGTTGTAAAGAATTCTACATGGTTATCAATTTTCGAATACCAAACCCTTTTTTCATGCCGTATGGTCAATGTATCTGGTCGAGTGATCTTTCTGAAGGTATGGAGTACCCCTGGATTGAGCGCGATGGTATTGGGATAGTTGTCTTTACAGTGTACAGCAATATACTGCTCATCCTGCCATAACATACATTGCTCGGCTTGCCAATCAATTATTCTAAAACATATCCCCAACCCTAGAGCTGCTGCACCGATGGCGTATACGACACTTTTTTTTCTTTTATAAAATTTGTCCTTAAAATCATTGACGATCAGTACATCATTGTTTTTTTGAGGTTGATTATTAGATTTAGCTTCTTGGTCAGGGGGATAGTCGCATAATATAGTACCTCCCTCTTCTTTTTTTGACCAATCATTTAGACGAAATGGTCTTGGTTGGAAGTCAATCAGCACTGCTAACAACTTGACTAGATTTTCATCTGTAGTTTTTGTTCTGCCGATAATAAAATACTGCAACGTTTTTAATTTTTCAGACTCTGTCCGGTTGATTGTTCGCTCTAAATCATCAACATTCCCATTGGATACAAAGACACGTTCAAAAACTTTGGTATCATCCACATTAAGTCCCTCATTTAACCGCACCAAACAATATTTCTTGAGATTAGCTGGAGAATGATTGCTCAACCAACTATCTAACAAATCTTGCGATTTTTTTTCCTGATACATTTTTAATACGCTATTTCTGAAAAGGTCAAATGAAGTCATGTCTCAAAATTAAATTCTACATCTATCGGAAAAATACGGAAAACCGTAATGATAATGTTGACTTGGCTGGTTTCTCGTTTGTACCATAACAGTAGAAAATTTAGAAAGGGATTAGAAAGGATAGAAAGACTGGAAAATTGTACCCCTGAGCCCTCAGTCACCCCATAATTTTGCTTTCGTAATCCATTGATATCTCCATTGGCTTCGGTCAGTTAAAGATACAAAATAGATTATAAAAAGAGAAGATGTCGCGGTAGTCTTTAGCCGGTTTGGGAAGCAGTTACTGACTCCCGCGATAGACACTCACACTTCCCAAAAAATTCAGAAGGCCTTCTGAAAACAATCGTAGCAACCCCGTACATGGAGTACGCGGACCTACCAAGTTTTTGACTTTTAAATTTTTTGAAAAATGTGGTATTTAATTTTAGCACTTTTATTTGGCCAAGGCGGTCAAACAAATCAGTCTGGTAATAACGGTCAGCCGACTACACAAACGACTAATAATGACAATGGAGGAACAACAGGTGGTGAAACAAGCACGCCTCGCCCACCACGACCACCAAGACCTTCGAATCCAGAAGGATAACATTCAATATGTTTTTTTAGAAAAGGCGACATGTGTCGCCTTTTTTTTAAATAAAACTTTTGTTTAGCATATTTTTCTTTACTTTGGAAAAAGTAGCCTTTATTGAAAAAGCAAATAATATATCTCCTTCTTTTTTGTTTAATTTCTTGTGTAAGGGAGAATTATAAACAAGTAATATATATAGACAATCCATATTATGATTCCGCATACTCTTATTTGGATAGGGGAATTTCAGATAGCGCATTTCTCGCTTTTAGCCAAGCAAAGGATTTATTTATTGAAGCAGGAGATAGTTTAAATACGGCAAACTGTTTAATTAACATGGCGATTACGCAAAAAGAGCAGGGAGACTATTATGGCGCACAAGAGACTTCCTTACAAGCATCAACCTATCTTGATGAGAGTAACCCTGAACATCGTATTTATCTCAGCTCTAATTATAATAATCTTGCTTCAGCAACAGATTTCTTAAAGGATTATAAAAATGCTATCTCTTTCTATAATTCTGCAATTATGTTTTCTAATGATACGATTTTAACCCATATTTATAAAAATAATATAGCAATAGCTTATCAGAATATAGGGCAATACGATAAGGCATTAGATATTCTATATGAGCTTAACATACAAACGACTAATAAAAAATCGAAGGAATATGCTCGTGTATTATCTAATTTTGCTAGATTCAAGTGGCTTAAAAATAAAGATTATAATCCAATCGCTGAGTTTATAGCCGCTTTAAAAATTCGTGAATATGAGAAAGACCTTTGGGGGCAGAATGCGAGTTTTTCTCATTTAGCTGATTACTATATAACGCAAAAAAAAGATTCCGCATTGTTCTACGCAGAAAGGATGTATGAGGTAGCTGAACGATTACAAAGCCCAACCGATAGGTTGAAAGCATTACATAAACTTATAGAACTTAGCCCTGAAAATTCCGCTAAAGCTTATTTTAGAATCTATCAACAACTGATTGATAGCGTTCAACTTGCACGTGCGGCGGCCAAAAATCAATTTGCGCTTATCCGTTACGAGGTTGAAAAAAATAAGGCAGACAACCTACTGCTGCAAAAGGATAATGCAGAAAAAGCATATAAACTCACACGACAGCGAGTTATAACAGGAGGTGTTACTATTCTTTTTGTTGTATTTACAGTAACTGGGACATTTTATTACAAAAAACGAAAACAGCGACTTGAACTTGAAGCAGAGAATCAAATCAAAGCCAATAAGTTAGAAACTTCTAAAAAAGTACACGACGTGGTTGCTAATGGTCTTTACCGTGTCATGAAAGAAATCGAGTATAAGCAGGTTATTGATCGAGAATATACACTTGATAAGTTGGAGGAGATGTACAACAAGTCTCGAGATATATCATATGAGAGCGAAGAAGGAGTAAAAACTGATCAACCTTACTATGAGCGCTTAAACCAGCTTCTCAAATCGTTTTCTAACGACGGTCGTGAGATCTTCATCATTGGTAATGAAGCTGAACTATGGAAGTCTATAGGCGAGCAAAGTAAAGAACATATCCGACAGGTGGTGCAAGAATTAATGGTGAATATGGATAAACACAGTCAAGCGGAGAATGTCGTTATTCGTTTTGAGAAGAAAGGCGATCACTTAAGTATAAATTACAGTGACGACGGTATTGGTATAAAAAAAGATACCCCTCACGGTAATGGGTTGACAAATACGGTTTCCCGTATTAAAAGTTTAAGTGGCAAAATTATCTTTGTCGATGAAATGGTAAAGGGACTTAAAATAAAGATCACGATTCCATTTCTTTAAAAGAGGATAATGTATGTTTAAGAAAATACTCATTGCTGAAGATCACCAAAGTTCTAACATTTCAGTGCAAAAAACACTTCATGATTTAGATATCAAGAACGCAGATTATGTATATTACTGCGATCACGCTTTGACATGGCTAAAGAATGCTATTCGCGCTCAGGATCCTTATGAAGTATTGATTACGGATCTCAGTTTCGAGGAAGATAATAATACACAAATAATTTTAAACGGAACAGATCTCATCAAAGAAGCCCGAGCTATCCAACCTGATCTAAAGGTGATTGTATTTTCGGTCGAGAGTCGTTCAAGTGTTATCGATGATTTATTTAAGGTGCATGCAATTGACGGATATGTTCGCAAGGCAAGACATGATGCTGATCACCTCAAAGAAGCTTTACAAGCAGTATATAAAAATAAATATTATTTACCGGACGATATGAAACAATCGATACGGAATAAAAACGCATATGAGTTTACCACAGTAGATATTGCAATAGTGTCCTTATTGTATCAGGGCGAACTCCAAAAAAATATTCCTGAATGTCTTAAACGCCGAAATATTAAACCATCTAGCTTGAGTAGTGTAGAGAAGAGACTTAACTTGATGAAAGAGGCATTTGGATTTACCAAGAACGAACAACTTGTCGTTTATTGCAAAGAAAAAGAACTTATTTAAAATAACCCCATGGGCTCATTTGCGCGTATAATTCTGCTTGTTTTTATCTATTGTACTCCTGTTCTTATTTTTGCCGTCTCTTGTCAAAGCCAATCCGACTATGCGACAGGAACGAAGGGAGAGGTAAATTACCTTCTCTATGAAAATGAACCCTCCCGAACCGAAAAAGAAAGACGTTGGAAAGAAGGCTTTGCCTACGTAACAAAGGTAATCGATGGCGATACGTTTTGGGTGGATAACGGTACAGAATCTTTCAAAGTACGGTTCATCGGGATTGATGCTCCGGAAATCCGGAACTCTCGTTGGAAAGAGAAAGGGTACTACGCCCAAGAAGCTAAGGAGTATGTTAGATCGCAGACCGAGCATCAATGGGTACGTTTGGAGTTTGATGTGCAAGCTATGGACAAATATAAACGTAAACTTGCTTACATCCATTTGGAGGATGGCACATTTTTAAATGCCTCTTTGGTAGAACAAGGCTATGCGGTCGTAGACACTTATCCACCGAATGTGAAATATGTAGAACTCTTTACTGATTTGCAAAAACAGGCTCGCGAGACGCAAAAGGGGCTGTGGGAAGAATTGTCCGAATAATATTTTCAATTATTAACTATAGTTAAAGACTGCCACAACCGGCGGTCTTTTTTATTTTCTGTACAAAATCATCGTTTTACGGGAGCCGTAAAAACAAGATGTCTTAATGGGATAACTTTGTTATACCAAGTTCCTAATAGCTAATGAATAATATGCCATAGAATGTTAGAGAGCGTTAAAGGATGTTATTAAGCTATGAAGAAATGTATGTCATACATATTCATTTTAGGAATACAGAACAAATAGAAATAGGAAAAGTAAAACTAATTATTAAAATAGGTATGTTCAATAGACCATTTTCATTTAGAGGGAGGATAAGGCGATCAGAATATGGATTTAGTTTGATGATTTATTGGTTGATTTATATTGTTATTGTTGGTATTGCCGAATCATCCAAAGCATTTGATTTTATCACAGTAGCCTTTATACCATTGATGAACTCCAAATATTAATTACAGGGGAAATGCAAACTCCAAGTGAGGAATTTGTCCGATATTTCGCCAGACAAGTGTATCCCAGTATGGTGACAGCCAAAGTGCTGGAACAATTTACCCCTTTGGTTAAGCGTGTATTTACCCAGATAGTTCATGATCAAATCAGCGAACGACTAAAAAGTGCACTCAAAAAGGAAACGGAAAG